>ERZ773136.848-NODE-848-length-32787-cov-4.484816_pt1 | contig 32787 bp, 27 predicted proteins | sample MGYA00580855_ERZ773136 | MGnify/ENA primary metagenome ERZ773136 (study PRJEB29015, sample SAMEA2737860) | human gut metagenome | biome: human gut; feature: human-associated habitat; material: faeces | place: China | collected 2012 ... | reverse complement strand
GCTTTTCGACACTCGCGAATCTATCGGTGAAAAATCCGTGGCGCATGTCCCCGGATTTTTCGGATTTTTATTAAAATCGGGCTTCGCCCGAAAGAACTTATAGACTTTTGCAACAGTCTGTAAAAAATCCCGCTTTTTGCGGATACTCATATTAAGCACAAATCCAAAAAGGAGAACAGACCTCATGAAAATGACAGGCGCCAGAATTCTTGTTGAAACGCTGATCGAACAGGGTGTCGATACCGTATTCGGTTATCCGGGCGGTCAGGTACTCAACATCTATGATGAGCTTTATCAGAACAGCGACCGGCTTCGGCACGTTCTTGCCGCACACGAACAGGGTGCGGCGCACGCGGCCGACGGCTATTCGAGAGCCACAGGAAAGGTCGGTGTGGTCATCGCCACAAGCGGTCCGGGTGCGACAAACCTTGTGACCGGCATTGCCACCGCTATGCTTGACTCCGTACCGATGGTCGCCATTACCGGCAACGTGCCCTGCGACCTTATCGGACGCGACAGCTTCCAGGAGATCGATATTACCGGCATTACGCTGCCGATCACCAAACACAACTATTTCGTGCAGAGTGCCGACGACCTTGCCGACGTGATTCGCGAGGCCTTCAAGATCGCCAAATCCGGCAGACCCGGCCCGGTACTTATCGATATTCCGAAAGACGTGCAGATAAATCTCGGCGAATACGAAAAACAATCTGTTGTCGAGCCTTTTCCCAACAAGATTGCTTCGCAGGCCGATATTGACCGCGCCGCAGAGGTACTAAAAAACAGCAGCCGTCCGTACATATACATCGGCGGCGGCGTGGCGGGTGCCGGCATGGCAAAGGACATCTGTGCGCTTGCCGACAAGATCGACGCGTTCATCGGATGTTCCTTTATGGGACTTTCCGCTGTTCCCACCGAAAACCGACGCTTCTTAGGCATGCAGGGCATGCACGGACACTATGCGTCCTCCATGGCGCAGGATGAAGCGGACGTGATCCTTGCCGTCGGCGTTCGTTTTTCCGACCGTGCGACCGGCAAAAAGTCAAGATACGCAAAAAATGCCAAGATCATCCACCTCGACCTCGATTTTTCCGAGATCAACAAGAATATCCCGGTTGAGGTCGGCGTATGCGGCGATATCGTCGATTCGTTCAAACGTCTTGCCGACGCCGTTCCGGGTGCCGTCCATCCGGCATGGGACGCGCTTGTGACAGCGCTTCGTGCCAAAGAAAACGAGAGCTATATCAAAACGGACAAGCTCACGCCCAAACGCGCGATCGACATTATCAACGCCGAAACCACGCCCGAAACAGTCATTGCCACCGACGTCGGGCAGCACCAGATGTGGGCAGCCCAGTACTGCGATTTCCGTGCGCCGCGCAAAATGGTATCCAGCGGCGGACTCGGCACGATGGGCTTCGGCTTAGGCGCCGCCATCGGAGCGTCGGTCGGTTCAGGCTGCAAGACGGTGCTTATCACAGGCGACGGCAGCTTCGGCATGAATTTAAACGAGTTAGCTACGGCCGTTTCGATCGGTGCGCCGGTAACGGTAGTCATTTTCAATAACGGCGTGCTCGGCATGGTTCGCCAATGGCAGACGCTGTTTTTTAACAAGCATTATTCAAGCACGACGCTAAACCGCAAGACGGATTTTGTCAAGCTTGCCGAAGCGTTCGGGGCGCAGGGCTTTTACGCCGACACGCCGGAAACGTTTACGGAAGTCTTCCGAAAGGCCTATGCAACCAGCGAACCGTGCGTCATTGACTGTCGGATCGATCCGAACGAATTTGTTCTTCCGATGCTTCCGCCGGGCGGCAGTATCGACGACATTATTACGGAAAAGGAGGCGTAAGCATGAGTGCAAACACAAACGATAAAAGCGGAAAATTTGTTATCGCGGTATACGTTGAGAACCGTTTCGGCGTTTTAACGCGCGTAACCAGCATGTTTACGCGCCGCGGCTTCAACATTGACGCATTAACGGTCGGCGAGACCGAATCGCCCGAATACAGCCGTATCACCATTACCATGAGCGGCGACGGCTATGCAAGAGATCAGATGATAAACCAGCTTCGCAAGCTGTTCAACGTCAAAAAGGTCGAGGTTCTCGAAAAGAGCACGTCGATCGACCGAGAGCTTATGCTTTTAAAAGTGAAAAACAGCGCCGAGAACCGGCAGGAAATCATGTCGGTCGTGGACATTTTCCGGTGCAAGATCATCGACTATGCAGTCGATGCGCTGTGCATTGAAGTGACCGGCGAGCCGAGCAAGATTGACGCGTTTGTGCAGATCATGAAGCCGTTCGGCATCATTGAGTTATGCCGAACGGGCATTGTCGCTCTTGACCGCGGCAGTTCGAGCTTACTTGCGCGGTAAATCCAAGCCCCACCGCAGCAAAGACAGCGTGCGGCCGTTCTTTTTCGAATACGGCTTGCCGTTTCTTAAAAAGCTCCCGACTTTACCGAATCCCAAATTAAAATAAAACCAATATTTTGCAAAGGAGTATTTATCATGGCAAACATCTACTACCAAAACGACTGTGACCTCAACAAATTAAAAGGCAAGACCGTTGCCATTATCGGTTACGGCTCTCAAGGACACGCTCACGCGCTCAACCTGCGCGACAGCGGTGTAGACGTCGTTGTCGGCCTCTACAACGGCTCCAAAAGCTGGGAAAAAGCCGAAAAGGCCGGCCTTAAGGTCATGACCTCTGCCGAAGCTGCCAAGGCTGCCGACATCATCATGATCCTTATTAACGATGAAAAGCAGGCCAAGCTTTACAAGGAAAGCATCGAGCCCAACCTCACCGAAGGCAAAACGCTTGCTTTCGCGCACGGTTTCAACATTCACTTCAAATGCATTCGTCCTCCGAAGAACGTCAATGTCATCATGATCGCCCCCAAAGGCCCCGGCCACACGGTAAGAAGCGAATATCTTGCCGGCAAGGGTGTTCCGTGCCTTATTGCCGTTGAGCAGGACGCTACCGGCGACGCGCTTGACATTGGTCTTGCGTATGCGCTCGGCATTGGCGGTGCGCGTGCCGGTGTTCTTGAAACCACCTTCCGCACCGAGACCGAGACCGACTTGTTCGGTGAGCAGGCTGTTCTCTGCGGCGGCGTATGCGCCCTCATGCAGGCAGGCTTTGAAACGCTGGTTGAAGCCGGTTACGATCCGAGAAACGCTTACTTTGAGTGCATTCACGAGATGAAGCTGATTGTTGACCTCATCTATCAGAGCGGTTTTGAAGGCATGCGTTACTCGATTTCCAACACGGCCGAATATGGCGACTATATCACCGGTCCGAAGATCATCACCGAGGACACAAAGAAGGCCATGAAGAAGATTTTATCCGACATCCAAGACGGCACCTTTGCCAAGGACTTCTTACTCGACATGTCCGACGCCGGCAGTCAGGTTCACTTCAACGCTATGCGTCAGAGAGCCGCTGAGCATCCGTCCGAAAAGGTTGGCAAGGAGATCCGCAAGCTCTACAGCTGGAGCGACGAAGCCAAGCTCATCAACAACTAACCTACTTTTCTTTCGGCCTACTTTTCTTTCGGAGAAAAGTAGGCAAAAGAACTTGATTCTTTATGCCTTATTGTTTCGCGTGAATGGGCAATTTTGGTTATATCAAAATATTTTGCGCGTATTCACACCGCCGTCTCGGCGGTAGGGGTCGGCGCCTCGACGACCCTTAATATTTGAATATTTGCGTTTTTTTCGTGCGAAAGAAATGGTTTTGTATCAATCGATTTCGCTTGAACTGACACGAAATCAAGCTATCTGCAAGCCGTCTTGCAGATAGCTTGCGAAAGAGTATTTCTGTACGAAATACTTTTTCGCAAGCTTACACTTGAGAATTCTAAAAAGGAGCAATTTTTATGTCCATGACAATGACGCAAAAGATTCTTGCCGCTCACGCAGGGCTTGATAAAGTCGAAGCCGGCGAACTGATCTTGGTAAATCTTGACCGCGTTCTCGGCAACGATATCACTTCTCCCGTCGCTATCCGCGAGTTTAACAAGCTCGGTCTTGACGGCGTATACGACAAAGACAAGGTGACCATGGTAATGGATCATTTTGCGCCCAACAAGGATATCAAAGCGGCTATCCAATGTAAAATGTGCCGCGATTTCTGCGAGGATAAGCAGGTAACGCATTTTTACGACGTGGGACAAATGGGTGTAGAACATGCGCTGCTGCCCGAAAAAGGATTGGTCGTTTCGGGCGACGTCGTCATCGGCGCGGACTCGCATACCTGCACCTATGGCGCGCTCGGCGCGTTTTCCACCGGCGTCGGTTCGACCGATATGGCATGCGGCATGGCGATCGGCAAGGCTTGGTTTAAGGTTCCGTCCGCCATCAAATTTGTGCTTCACGGAAAATTTGCGCCGCACGTTTCCGGCAAAGACCTCATTCTGCACATCATCGGCAAGATAGGTGTGGACGGCGCGTTATACCGCTCCATGGAATTTACCGGCGAAGGCGTGACAAGCCTTTCGATTACCGACCGGTTGACCGTGTGCAACATGGCAATTGAAGCCGGCGCGAAAAACGGTATTTTCGAAGTAGATGACAAGACGCTCGACTATATTGCCGCACATTCCGACCGCAAGCCGGTCGTCTACAAAGCCGACGAGGACGCTGTATACGACGAAGTGATCGACATTGACCTTGCTGAGATTCGTCCGACGGTCGCCTTCCCGCATCTGCCGGAAAACACGCATACGATTGACGAGATCAACAAAATGGACGAGATTAAGATCGATCAAGTCGTTATCGGCTCCTGCACCAACGGCTACTATGAAAATATCAAGGAGGCCGCCGAGATTTTGCGCGGTCACAAGGTGGCAAAGGGCGTGCGCGCCATTATTCTGCCGGCTACCCAGAGCATTTATTTACGCTGCCTGAAGGAAGGACTTTTAGAGGTCTTTATTGAAGCCGGCTGTGCTGTATCCACACCGACCTGCGGGCCGTGTCTCGGCGGTCATATGGGCATTCTTGCACCGCATGAACGCGCTGTCGCCACCACCAACCGCAACTTTGTCGGCCGCATGGGCGACCCGACTTCGGAGGTCTATCTTGCGTCTCCGGCCGTTGCCGCCGCAAGCGCTATTTTGGGACACATCGCGTCCGCAAAGGAGGTAAAGTAACATGGCAGATATGATTTTTGAATCCGGCGTTATCAAATATGCCGACAACGTCGATACCGACGTCATCATTCCGGCACGCTATTTAAATACGATCGACAAAAAAGAGCTTGCCTCGCACTGCATGGAGGATCTGGACGGAACGTTTTCCGAGCGTGTAAAGACCAACAAAATTATCGTAGCCGGCAACAATTTCGGCTGCGGCTCTTCGCGTGAGCATGCGCCGCTTGCCATTAAAGAAAGCGGCGTCGAACTTGTCATCGCAAAAACCTTTGCCCGTATCTTCTACCGCAACGCCATCAACATCGGTCTTGCTATTTTGGAGTGTCCCGAGGCAGCTGAAGCCATCGGTGACGGCGATGAGGTAATTGCCGACATGGAAAAAGGCATCATCACCGACAAAACCACCGGCAAGACCTTTGAAACCAAGCCGTTTCCGGAATTCATCGGCAAAATTATTGCCGACGGCGGTCTTGTGGAATCTATCAAGAAAGGAAGTATCCGCTAATGAAGCTTCATTTTGCTCTTTTGCGCGGCGACGGCATCGGTCCGGAAATCGTGGACAGCGCCGTGCGCGTACTCAAACATATTGCCCCGAAATTCGGTCATGAATTCTCCTTTACGCCGTATCTGATCGGCGGCGCGGCTTTGGATGAAGTCGGCGTGCCGCTTCCGAAAGAAACCGTTGACGGCTGTCTTTCTGCCGACAGCGTATTACTCGGCGCAGTAGGCGGCCCGAAATGGGACACGCTTCCCGGCGACAAGCGTCCGGAAAAGGCACTGCTCGGCATTCGCGCTGCCATGGAGCTGTATACCAATCTTCGTCCGGCAAAGCTCTATCCGGCATTAAAGGACGCGTGTCCGTTGCGTCCCGAAACGGCTTCGGCTGGATTCGATATTCTGATTGTCCGTGAACTGACCGGCGGCATTTATTTCGGCGACCGCGGCTACCGTGAGGGAAAATACGGCACAGAAGCGTATGACACCGAGTGCTACAGCCGCGTGGAAATCGAGCGTATCGCCCGCGCCGCCTTTGAAGCTGCTAAAAAGCGCAACAAGAACGTCATCAGCATCGACAAGGCCAACGTCCTTGAGACCTCGCGCTTATGGCGGAAAACCGTGCATGAGATCGCAGCGGAATATCCCGACGTGGTCTGCACCGATATGCTTGTAGACAACGCTGCCATGCAGCTTGTCAAGAATCCGTCGCAGTTTGACGTCATCGTCACCTCCAATATGTTCGGCGATATTCTGTCGGATGAAGCGTCGCAGATCACCGGCTCGATAGGCATGCTGCCGTCGGCCTCTTTGGGTGCGACCTCACGCGGCCTTTATGAGCCGATTCACGGCTCAGCGCCCGATATTGCCGGTCAGAACCTTGCCAACCCCATTGCTACCATCCTTTCGGCGGCTATGATGTTACGCTATTCGTTCTCGCTCGGAAAAGAAGCCGACTGCATTGAAAACGCTGTCGGACGGGTGCTTGATGCGGGATACCGCACGCATGACATTGCCTCCAAGACCGGAAGCGACGCCTATGCGCCGCTCGGTACGGTGGAAATGACCGACAAGATCCTCGAATTTATCGGTTAACGCAGTTAGATAAGATCTTCCCTAAGGGAGTATATAAGATGAACTTCAGTTTGGAACAGCTGTCATTAGGTTTTTCCCGAACCGTTTTCTTTCGTTCGGTGCTTGAAGAGCCGGTTCTGCACCGGTTTCGTGCCTTTATTGAGCTTTGTGCGAAGCAGAAAGAATCCGGCGACATCTCACAGCGTGCCCTTTGTGCCAAAGCTGATGCTTACAGCGCATTTTTGGCGGCTTTATATGTCGAGGGCGGCAATTTGGGCGCATACTTAAACGACCGCTTGGAGTGTGACGACAACACCTATTACCGATTGGCGGCAGCTAAAAAAGAGATCTCACACGTCATGCGTGAATGCTTTATGAGCGAGCTTGCCTTTTTCTCGTCTCTGACGCATCTGACGCCGGCCAAGCTTTTCGTTATCGCCGGACTGCCGAACACATTGCCCGGCTTTGACAACACAATATTCGACTTTTCCTCGACTGTTCCGGCGCGGCTTGCGCATGCGGATACATACGGCTACGGCATTTATGCCAAATACGGCATGTTCCGCGTGGACGAAAACGCACACCTTGTGCCGGTTCCCTCGCCTGACCCGATCACGCTTTCCGACTTGATCGGCTACGAAAGCGAGCGCGGCGAAGTGATTGCCAATACAAAAGCGCTCATTGAGGGCCGTCCGGCGGCGAATGTGTTATTATGCGGCGACGCCGGAACCGGCAAGTCCTCAACAGTCAAGGCGGTTGCCAACCGATTCCGTGCCGACGGTGTGCGGCTTGTGGAGCTTCGCAAGGAGCAGCTTGTTTTGCTTCCGGAGGTTATGGGTGAGATTGCCGACAACCCGTTAAAATTCATTCTTTTTGTGGACGACCTGTCGTTCGCGAAGGACGATGACGGCTATGCGTCGCTCAAAGCGGCACTTGAGGGTTCGGCGTCGGTCAAGGCGGCGAATGCGGTGATCTATGCGACCAGTAATCGACGTCATTTAGTCAAGGAGACGTTCTCTTCGCGCGAAGGAGACGAGATCCACCGTCGGGACGCGATTGAAGAGCTGATGTCGCTTTCGGAACGGTTTGGACTTACGGTTCTATTCTCCAAGCCAAACAAGGAATTATATTTACAGATCGTTTCGACGCTTGTCAAGGCGCACGGATTGACGGTTGACGAATCGACGCTTACTACCCGTGCCGAGGCTTTCGCGCTGGCCAAGGGCGGCCGGAGTGCGCGCGTGGCGGAGCAATTTGTAGATTCGCTTATGTGTAAAGAGTAATTTTCCCGGATGCATAAATTTAATCCCCTATGTCTTGGAAAACCAAAACATAGGGGATTTTCGTTTAACAATATTACAGGCCGAGATGCCGTCTCTTGCCGGTTTGCCGGAACGGGATCATTTCGTTCACGCGAAATCCTTATTCCTCCACGGCATTCTTCTTGGCGTCCTCGATAATCTTTTGCGCCACATTGGCCGGAGCTTCCTCATAGCGCGTAAACTCATAGTCAAACACACCGCGTCCTTGGGATAATGCGCGAAGAGCAATCGTGTAGTTCGCCATTTCCGCCATCGGTACCTCTGCCTCTACGATCGTGCGCCCTTTGGCATGCTCATCCGGATTCATGCCGAGCACTCTGCCACGACGCTTGTTCAAGTCGCCGATTACGTCACCCACAAGGCCGTCCGGCACACGGACTTTTAGCGTTCCGACCGGCTCTAAGATGACCGGATTAGCCTTAGGCAGGCCCTCTTTGTAGGCGAGCTTTGCCGCAAGCTTGAACGAAATTTCGTTGGAATCCACCGGATGATACGAACCGTCGAACAGGTCAGCCGCAAGATTTACCACCGGGAATCCTGCAAGAACGCCTTTTTGCATGGCTTCCAGAAGTCCCTTTTCGACTGCCGGATAGAAGCCTTTCGGCACACTGCCGCCAACGACGCTCTGCGTAAAGGTCAAGCCCTCGGCTTCGCCGGGCGAGAACGTGATCTTGACATGCCCGTACTGACCGCTGCCGCCCGACTGCTTCTTGTGCTTGCCCTCGACCTGTACGCGCTTCTTGATGGTCTCGCGGTACGGAACGCGCGCTTCCACAAGCTCCACGCTTGCACCATAGCGCGACTTTAATTTGGATACGACCACATCGAGATGCGTATCGCCCAAACCGTACAACAACATCTGCTTGGTTTCGGCATTGTTTTCATAGCGTAACGTCGGGTCTTCCTCTAACATGCGTGCGACCGCCGTTGAGATCTTGTCTTCATCGCCCTTCGCTTTCGGAACGATCGCCATACGCATATACGGATGCGGGAACTCGACCGGCGCGTATTTCTTGCTGCCGCCGAGCGTATCGTTTGTACCGGTTGCAACAAGCTTCGGCGTCATACCGATATCGCCGCATACCATTTCGTCCACTTCAGTCTGCTTTTTGCCGCGCATGACGTAAATATGTGCAAACTTTTCCGCTTGGCCGCTTGTTAAGTTAGTCAGCGTCATATCCTTTTTCAGCGTGCCGTTCATGACCTTGAAGAACGACATTTTACCGACAAACGGGTCGGCGATCGTCTTAAATACAAATACCGCCGTTTCACCGTTCGGGTCAGGCTTTACCTCTTCGCCGTTTTCATTCCGCTCTCCTTTGCGGTCAAGCGGATTCGGGAAAGAATCAGCAATAATGTTAAGTAGCGGCGCAATGCCCATGAGAGTGGAAGCCGAGCCGACCATGACCGGCGCGATGGTGCCGTCGATAATGCCCTTATTCATGGCTGCCGACATTTCTTCTTCGGTAAAGGCTTCGCCGGCAAAGAATTTTTCCATTAGATCGTCACCGGTAAGCGCCAAAGCCTCCATAAGCATATCGCGGAAGCCCAAAATCTTCTGCATGCTCTCTTCGGGAATGTTCATTTCCTTTTGAGAACCGTCTTTTACGTATTCATAGCCTTTCATGGTGATAAGATCGGCAAAGCCGAGCGGCTTGCGATCCACAATGATCGGAATGGCTACCGGACAAATGGCCTGACCGAACACCTCGCGCATCTGCTCGATGGTGCGGCCGAAATTAGCGTTGTCGTCGTCCATTTTGTTGATAAAAAACGCTTTCGGCACGCCGAGCGCCGTAGCTCTTTCCCATGCCAGCTCACTGCCGACATCCACGCCGCTTTTCGCGTCCATAACAATGAGCGCTGTTCCGCACACGCGAAGGCTCTGCATGACCTCGCCGGCAAAATCGAGCGTACCGGGCGTATCAACAAAGTTTATCTTACTGCCCTTCCACATGATCGGTAAAACCGACGCGGAAATCGAAAACTTTCGTTTGGTTTCTTCCGGATCGTAATCGCTTACTGTATTTCCGTCCGCCGTCTTGCCGAGACGGTCGGTTTCTTTTGCAAGATAAAGCATGGATTCGACGAGCGACGTCTTTCCGTTTCCTCCGTGTCCGAGAAGACACACATTTTTGATGTTTTTGATGTTAACCGTGGTTGCCATTGATACTGCCCCTTTCATTGATTATCGAAAATACTGACTCCGTTTGTCTCAGATCAACTGTTTTTATGCAAACGTGATATTTCAATAATTATTATAAACCACTTCACATTTATTTGCAATATGCAAAAATGTACAGTATTTTTTACTTAAATTTGTGCATAATATACAATATTCGCTATATCTGTACCCTGTTTTTCCCTGCCGCCGTACAAATTCACTTGTAAATTGACTTATTTCTCCTTTTATGCTATACTGTAATTTAGTAAATATGGAAATTCTTTATGCCTGTCTTTCGTCATGTTTACAAATAAACAGTAAGTATATCACATATTCCGTACTCCTTATTTATAATATGCCGCCGAAGTTGTAACAGACCGTGCCTTGATACTTCTCCTCGAAAATGGTATGATATAATAAGTATGATATTATTAAACCATTTTGTCAAAAGGAGCGGTATATTATGAAAATTGCAATGATCGGGCATAAAGACTTTCCCTGCCGCTCGGGCGGCGTAGAGGTCGTTGTATATGAGTTGGCTACCCGTCTTGCCGCACGCGGCGAAGAGGTTACGGTCTACAACCGCGGAAAGCAAAAGCATCACAACAAATACAAAACGCTCGGTGTGAACGTCATCCGCAGCTTTACTTTCAAAAATCACTCTCTCAATGCCGTCGTTTATTCATTCACAGCAACGCTTCATGCGCTTTTCCGGCACTATGACGTGATCCACTACCACGCCATCGGGCCGAGTGCCGCGCTGCTTTTGGCACATTTATGCGGCAAAAAGACAGTTTCCACTGTCCATGGGCTCAACTGGCGTGTGGACAAATGGGGCAGCTTTGCTTCGCGATACTTAAAATTCGGCGAGAAGATCGCCGCCAAATATGCCGATGAGGTCATTACGCTGTCCGACGAAATGCATGACTATTTTCTAAAGACCTATGGCCGCGACACGACTCTCATCAAAAACGCCATCACGCCGGTTCCGGACTTACCCGACACGCTATTGCGGGAAAAATACGGTTTGACCAAAGATTCGTATATCCTCTATCTCGGCCGCATTTCGCCCGAAAAAGGACCGGAGGATCTGATCGAAGCCTACAAAAAGGCACACATTCCGCAAAAATTAGTGCTTGCCGGCGGTATTGCCGAAAAGGAATATGCCGACAAGATCAAATCGCTCATTGGCGACGACCCGAACATCCTTTGCACGGGTTTTGTGACCGGCGACGAAATGAGTGCGCTGTATGCCAACTGTGCGCTGTATGTACTGCCCAGCCACACCGAAGGGTTGGCACTGTCGCTTTTGGAAGCGCTCAGCTGCGGCGCAAACTGCTTGGTCAGCGATATTATCGAAAACACATCGGTCTTAAAGGACTTCGGCGACACATTCAAAGTACGCGACACCGATGATCTTGCGCACAAGCTCGCTTCTTGCGCCGGCAAACCGAAAAGTCCCGACAGCGTCAAAGCACGGAAAGAATACATTCTCCGGAATTACAGCTATGACCGTGTGATCGACGAGCATTTGAAGGTCTATCATCAGGCTTTGGAGAAAAAAGTCGGCGCGGAGGTTAAGGCATGAGACAGAATAAACCGTTTTTTTCGGTAATTATTCCCGTTTATAACGTAAAAGACTACTTGGAACGCTGTTTGGATTCGGTATTGGCACAAGGTTTTGATTCGTATGAAATTCTTGTTGTTGACGACGGCTCGACCGACGAAAGCGGAAAGATCTGCGACGCTTATGCCGAAAAAACCGGTATGACCGTCTTTCACAAGCCGAACGGCGGTCTGTCCGACGCGCGCAATTACGGACTTGAACGCGCTTGCGGCGAATACGTTCTCTTTCTTGACAGCGACGACTTTATCGAAACCGACGCGTTTACACTTTTATTTGAGGAATTGAAGATGAGGCAGGTCGATATGCTCATTGCACCGGTTGTTCCGACAAAGCCGTCACGCTCTTTGAAGCGGTTTGAAAAAGTCGTGACCGACCGCTTTGAAATGCATAAAGTCTATACCGGCAAGGAATACCTGACCGGCTGCCTTAGCGGCGGCGCACTTCGTGTGGAAGTGGGACGTCACCTATACCGCCGCGATTTCTTGACAAAAAACAGACTTTCTTTTCAGAAAGGAATTCTGCACGAAGACGAGGAATTCACGCCGCGTGCGCTGCTTTGCGCCAAAAGCCTTATCTTAACGGATTTCGCCTTTTTCCATTATGACAATGCGCGCGCAGGGTCTATCATGAATTCGTCCTCCCTTGCCGGAAAAAAGGCCTATGACCGCATACATATCTACGATACGTTAGCAGAGCTCTTTCGGACGGTCAAGCCGCGGAAGCTGCGCCGTCTGCTTGAAGACGATATTTGTTGGAAATACATCGACTGCTATGTTACTTACCGGTTAGACCGGCATCCCGATTTCAAGCCGAAGCGTTTAGCGATTTTTCGATACGCCTATCACGCAAAGCGCCGCGTCAAGGCACTCTTATTCGCATTAGATCCGAAGCTTTTTGCCCAAAAGTTTGGAAAATAAGCTTGTACCGTTTTCAGAAAACGACCTTATTTCACCCACTCAAAAAGAAAGGAGCGCAAACCAACGCCCCATGGAAAAGATCACGGAAAGAATCAAACAGGTACTCCGGTTTTACTGGCACCGCAAATATCGCGTAATCTGCTGCGGTATTGCTGTTTTTGCCCTGTTCAGCGGAATTCATGCCGCAAAGGGCAGCCGTTACGGCAGCGCGGCGCTCTCGCTCAACTATTCGGAGGCCTCGCTCGGCTTAAATCCCAACAACACGCGCTTCAGCGCCTACGAGCTGCTCTCGGACGAGGTGCTCGACCGCGCCATTCACCTTGTCGGCCTACAGGACAGTCTTTCGCCCGAAACGCTTGCCGGCTGCATCAACATCACGCCGGTCGATACCGGCAATGCCGGCGGAGACGGCAGTTATATCAGCACAACCTACGAGGTCGCGCTTGACGCAAGCGCCCTTAAACTGGAAAAGAACAGCGTATCGGCTCTTCTTGAAAACGTATGCACAGCCTACAAGGCGTATTTTCTCGAAAACCATTGCGACAATCAGAGCATTTTAAAAATCAAACTCGAAGAGACGACCGACTGCGAGCCGTATATCCGTTTAAACGAGATTGAGCTTCGTGTACGGCAGTTAAACAAGTATTTAAACACGCGTTTATCGGAAAACAAGAATTTTGCGGACAGCGAAACGGGCATCAGCTTTTCCGAAATCGACAAGCGCCTGCAAAACATCATAAGCTACGATATTCCCAACGCCAAAGCGTATGTGGTCGAACGCGGTGTGGCAAAAGACACCTCCACGCTCACACAGATCTTAGCCTACAAAAACAAGATCGAAGGTCTTTCGGTAGACAAAAACATGGCTTACTATGCCGCCGATAACGCCGGTATCGCGCTGTACGAAAAATCCATGTCGTCGGTCGTTATGATTCCGACCATCGACGAATACGAGCAATACTACATGTCGCGCACCAAATCGGCCATGGACAAAATGGCCAAAAGCGCCGACGAATCCTTAAACGAAGCCACCGGCTACCGGAAAAACATCACCGAGACCGCTTATGTCATCGACCGCATGAGCTTGGGACAGACGACCGAAAAGGCGCTGTTTACGGCACAAAGCATGATAAACAAGCTCGAAACCGCCTTGAACGACATTTCGGACGATCTGTACTCGCTCGATCTTGCTTATCTCGACTACAAGTCGCGCAACTATATCACCTTCAACTACTATACGCCATCGTTTTCCCAACGCATAGCCCCCAAAAAAACGCTTGCAGAAACTGCGCTTGTGTTCTTGTGCTCCGCATTTTTCGTTTATCGCGGTATCCGCAAAAAAGAGAGAAAGGAGAAGCTGTTCGACCGTGAAAAAATTTGAGATTCTCCGCTATTTGAAAAAATTCAGCCTTCTTATCTTTCTTGTCGCGTTTGCCGGTTCGGTTGCCACCTATCTGTATGCTCACGGCAAGCAGCAATACACGGCGTCGGTCGTCATTCGCTACACCAACTCCGAGGTCAAAAACGGCTACACGCCGGACGGCACGCCGCTCGATGTGGATGAGATCTACTCGTCCTCCGTCATTTCGCACGCCATGGAGCTTCTCGGCTCGGACGGGCCTTTAAACGCCATCCGCTCGCGCTGCAGCGTCACCGAGATTCTCTCGGACGACCAAAAGACCATCAACGATGCGCTTCTCGACAAAGGCGAAGAGGTCACCTACTTTCCCGACACATACAAGGTCAATCTGGTAGTAGACGGCGCACGCGGCGAAAAATATGCACGCAATGCGCTTGACGCCATTATGCAGAGCTATTGCACCTACTACACCGAAAAATATGTTGAGCAGCGCTTATCGCTCAATCCCTCCGCAAATCTGTTGGACGCCGGGTACGATTATTACGAATGCATCCGCATATTGGAAGACGATACCAACGATATGTTAGACTTTTTAAAGACAAAAAAGGACAACTATCCGCATTTTCGTTCTTCGGAGACCGGTTACAGCTACGCGGATCTTTACGACATTTATTCCCGTTTCAAGGATTACGTCATTCCGGAGCTGTATGCCACGGTCTTAAACGGCTCGCAGGTCAAGGACGGCGAAGTGCTTCGCAATTTTCTTGCCAACAAACTTGCGCGCTCCGCTCAAGAAGAGGCTGTACAGACCGTACGCCGCGAAAGTCTTTTTGAACTGATAAACACGTATGTACAGAAAAATACCGAAATGAACGCCGGTATTTATATCGGTGAAGATCAAACCGTCTCCTCCGACTACATCATGAAGCAGTTAGAAGAGCGCGGCGCCGGCAAAAACGCCGAGACCACCTATGACGCGCTGATTTTGGAAATGGTAGGAATCGACAAGAGCATTGCCGGTGAAAAGATTGACCGCGCGTTTTTGCAGGAGATCGCCGGGATCTTCGGCGAAGTCGGCTCCGGCTCCAGCGGCTCGCCCGAACAGCATGCCGCCTTGGAAGCGCTCATTGACAGCTACGAAAAAGAGCTTGGAGAATATTATGAGATTGTAAGCGCCACCGGCAAGGAATTAAATCTTGCCATCAGCGCCGACTATTTAAAAATGATAAGCTCGGTACGCGTTTATCCGTCGGTCAATGTGAAAATGTATTTAGCGCTTGCCGTGATCTTATTCTTATTTGTCGGCTGTGTGGGTGCGGTCGGGTTAGGACGTCTCGGCGACCTTATCAACTATTTGCTTTACACCGACAAAAAAACAGGTCTTGCCAACCGTGACAGATTGAACCTCTGTATCGACGACTTAGCCAAAAAGCTGCTGCCCGAAGATTTCACCTGCTTTGTTCTGCAGTTGGACAACTTAAGTGAGATTTCCAAGCGCTTCGGCTATCATGTCGGCGACACGCTGTTAAAGGACTTTGCAGAGCTTGTCAGCCTTATGGGCGACACCGACGGCATAACCGGCTACAACGGCGTCGGAAACTTTATAGCGCTCTTTGAAAATTGCAGTGAAAAAAAGGCGCAGATCGTGTTAAAGGTCTTTGATGAACAGGTCGAGCGCTACAATGCCATGAATCCGGAATATCCGATCCTTTATACGGCGGCCTTTTCCACCACCTCAGAAGCCGGCACTTATGAGATACGGAAATTGCTGCGGCTTGCCACGGCAAACCTTGCGGTCGGTTCGGGAAAGAACAGTACGGAAAAATCCGAAACAGGAAGGGAAAACGCATGATCCGCAACCAACGGCCGTACCAATGGATGTACTCCAAAACCGGAAATGCCCTTCTTTCGCTTGTTACGGCGTTTTGCGCCAAAGCGCTCGGAATTGCCTATTGCGAGGTCAGTTCTCTTTTCGGAAAAGAGACGGTCGAACCCGGCGACCCGACAGCATTGTATCAAGCGCTTTCGAAAATCTGTCCGAAACCGGAGTCCGATATGAATTTTCCGCCGCTGCCGCTGCATTCCGATATCGACGTATCGGTCATCGTACCGGCTCACAACGCCGAAAAATACCTTTCGCCGTGTTTGGACAGCATTCTTTCGCAGAAAACCTCCTATCGGATTCAATTGATCGTTGTCAACGACCGCTCGACTGACGGCACTTCGGACATTCTTGAGGCTTACCGCGATGACGAACGGGTAAAAATTCTCGATTCCACTGACGGCGGCAGTGCGGCACGCGCCCGAAACGAAGGCTTGCTGCACGCGGTCGGGCAATATATCCTGTTTGCAGACAGTGACGATGTTTTAGCGTCCGGCGCGATAGAAACGTTAGTAACAGCCGCCGAAAAACAAAACGCGGACATTGTCTGCGGCGGTTGGACGTATATCGATAAAGACGGCAAGATCGGCGCTTCGCAGTTATACGAAAACGCCGTCTACACCGGCAAGCGCCGGGCAGATCGCTTTGACATGCCGGGTGTACCGTGGGCCAAGCTATACCGCAGAGAACTGTTTGAAAGCATTCGTTTTCCGTCCGGCTATACCTGCTTTGAGGACGCGGTCATACACTTTTTGGTGTTCCGGTCGGCCGAGCGAATCGCGTCAGTCCGGCAAAACGTGTACTTTTGGCGCAAAAATGCGGACGGCCTCACCGCCTCCTCGCAACATACGCCGGCAGCGCTTCAAAGCGTGTGGATATTAGAAGAGTTGATCCGCCAAAACGACCGGCTCGGACTTGAGAAAGATGAGCTGTTTGCCTACAGTCTGATCTTACAGCTTGACAATTTTTGCTATGTCGATGTGGCAGGGTTTGACACAGAGCTTAAAAAACAGGTGTTTTGCTTCTGTCAGCTGTTATATGACAGGTATCTCAGCAATTTTGACGGCAGACATGCGCCGTATCCCGTAAAGCTCGCCGCAAAGGCGTTTAAGTGCAAACGGTTTGACCTTTGGGTCAAAGAGGGAAAATATTTTCAGCTGATACGCTGAAAGTCCGGACAGATAAAAAGAAACGGGTGGGAAAATGATAAAAATACTGCATTCGGTCAGCAATATGGACAGAGCCGGTATCGAAACCATGCTCATGAACTACTATCGGCACATGGATAAAGACATCATTCAGTTTGAATTTCTCGCCAACAAGCCAAAACCCGGCGATTACGATGAAGAAGTCCGCGCTTTGGGCGGCAAGGTTTATGTCAGTCCCGGCTTAAATCCCTTGCATTATCCAGAATATTTGCGCTTTGTCGGTGGAATCTTACAAAAAGACGACCGCTTCAAGATCGTCCATGCCCACAACGAAGCCATGGGATTATATGCGTTGAACACTGCCAAAAAAGCCGGAATTCCCGTTCGTATCGCTCATGCGCACAACACGCGCATCATCCGCGACTACAAATACCCGTTAAAGCTATTCTGCAAGCAGTTTCTGCCCTACAGTGCGACCGATCTTTGGAGCTGCGGCCGCGACGCCGGCATTTACTTTTTCGGGCGCAAAAACTGGGAAAAAAAGGGACATATCCTGCGAAACGCGATCTCCCTTGACAAATTCGCCTTCAATCCGGAGCTTCGCGCCAAGCTCCGTGCAGAAAAAGGGTTTGGCGAAAAGACCGTCATCGGCCATGTCGGACGGTTCAATATACAGAAGAATCACACGCGTTTACTCGACATTTTTGCGGAATACGTAGAGATCAATCCGAACGCAGTGCTTGCGCTCATCGGTGAGGGAGAATTGGAAAGCGATATGCGCGCCAAAGCATCCTCCCTCGGCATTGCCGAAAAGGTGCATTTCGCAGGACTGCAAAGCAACGTGAACGAATGGTACCAGGCGTTCGACCTGTTCGTGCTGCCGTCGCTGTTCGAAGGACTGCCGGTGGTGGGAATCGAAGCGCAGGCCGCCGGACTGCCGTGCCTGTTTTCGGACAAGGTGACCGACGAGGTACTGTTATCCGACCGTGCAGAGCGGCTCTTATTAAACGACTCCGACGAACGTTGGGCAAAAAAGCTCGACGCATTAGTACGCGCGCCGCATGACCGCGCAGCCGGCGTTTCGATCGTTCGCGACGCCGGTTACGACATTGTCACCGAAGCCGCACGGCTGACCGACCTGTATCTTGCCATGGCAAAGCGCTAAACGCCAAGAAAACAGGTCATGAGCGGAAAAACGCAAAAATCTGCAAATACTAAGGAAAATTTATGAAAACAGACGATATCAACACAGAAAGCGGCATACAGGTCTTTGAAGAACTGGAGGAGGAGATCGCTCAAGAGCTTGAAGAAGAACTTGAAGAAAAGCTCGAAAGCGTCTCTGACGGCCATTCCGATTCCAAAGCAAAAGCCGCAAGCTCCGGTGAAAAGAACAAGCGCGTTGTTTTGAATATTCTTTCGGGACTTGCCAGCGAAGCGGTCATTATCGTTTTCGGTCTGCTGCTGCCGCGCTTATATTTGGTCAATTTCGGTTCGGATGTCAACGGACTTGACAGCACAATAAAGAATATTTTCGCCTATCTTGCGCTGTTAGAGGCCGGTGTGGGACTTTCGGCGCAATATGCGCTGTATCGGCCGGTCGCAAAGGGCGACACCGTGCGCATCAACGCGATTCTCTCGGCAACGCGCCATTTTTATCTGCGTTCCGGCGCGGTCTACACGGCCGCTACCGTTTTATTTGCGCTTGTGTATCCCTTAGCCGTCAAAACGACGCTAAACTACTTCACAGTCAGTGCCGTAGTGCTTTTATACGGCATTCCGGGCATTATCTCTTTTCTCTTACGCGGAAAATACACGGCGCTTTTAGAGGTCGAGGGCAAAAAATACATTCTGACCGCCCTCTCGACCGTCACGCTGATCCTTTCCAACATCTTACGCTTACTGTTTTTACTCTTTTCGGACAACCTGATCCTTATTCAGGCAACCTATTCCCTGCCGTCGGTGTTACAGGTCGTTTTCGTCATTTTCTACACCAAACGGCACTACACCTGGATAGACTGGAACGCAAAGCCCGATCTATCGGCGTTTGAGCAAAAAGGCTCGGTACTCATTCATCAGATTTCCAACTGCATTTTCTGGAACACCGACACGCTCATCATTTCCGTGATGTGCGGCATGAATTATGCCAGCGTTTATGCGGTCTATTCGCTGTTTTTTTCCAATTTTCAAAAGATCGTCACCGCCTTTTCCAACAGCCTTACCTTTAAATTCGGACAAACCTATCACACCGATCCCGAAAAATTCGAAGCCGATTTCAGTCTGTACGAATCGGTCTATTATCTGTTTGTATTTCTCGCCTACACCGGAATTACGGCCTTTTTGACGCCGATCATCCAGCTGTACACCTCCGGCATTGCCGATTCCGGAATTTACGACAGCAAGCCGCTGCTCTTTCTGTTTGCCGCGACCACCGTACTGTCCGCTGTCGAAATTCCTTTGACTCAAATCATGAACATCGCCGGAACATTCAAGGAGACCCGTCATCAGGCAGTGCTTGAAATGGTCATCAACATCGCCGTTTCAATCCTTGCCACTTGGCGTTTTGGCGTGGCCGGGTGTTTGGTCGGCACCATTGCGGCGCTTGGCTACCGCGTCACGGCATTGATCTTTTTCACCTCGAAAAAAGTACGCCGCAAGAGCGTTTTTTCGGTTTGCCGGAAGCTTGGCGTCAATACGGCGCTTTCGGTGCTTGTCTTAACGCTTATCGGCACGGAAAGCTGTCAAGCGGTAAGCTATCCTTACGTTTTATTCCATGCAGCGCTTGGCGCACTTTGGATCACCGCGCTGTTTGTCGCCGTCAACATCTTATTTGATCTTAAGGAATACAAAAAGCTGTTCGCGCTTATCAAAGCCATCGGCAAACGAAAAAAGGCATAAGCCATCAGCCGACAAAAAAGAAAGGAGAAAACGTCTTGCCAAACAGTCCGAAAGCGACTTGGGTTCCGGCCAAACGCGTCGCAAACAATTCGCCGCCGTGGTATCTTGCCGCACCGTTTCTCCTTTTTCTCGTTTCCGCCGGAATGGGCGAATGGAAAACCATCAACAATGTCCTCTCCGGCCTTCCCAAAGCCATCACGCTCGGGATTATTGCGCTTGCCGTGGCCTATGCGTTCATTTCGCCCGATTTTAAGCGTTTGCGGTTTCTTGCAGCGCCGACCGCCTTATACCTTTCTTTTGTGGCGGCGCTTCTTTGCTGGTCAGCGGTCATATGGATCTTAAACTTCATCGGGCAAGCCTCCATGATCCGCGGCTGCTCGAAAATGCTGTTTCAGAGCATTTCCATCTTATCGGCCGTCGCGGCGGTATACCTGTTCGGTGAGAAGGCGGTCGATCTTTTCGCGCTCGGCCTATGCCTTGTCAATGGCTTTATCATGCTTCTTGAGATTCCGAATTTCGGTCTTGCCGAAAGTATTACGTCGCTTGTGACCTGCCTTGTCACCTTCGGCGATGCGGTGGGCTACGCAAGAAATCTTGAAATTCACGACTTGACCTTTGTTTTCGGGCAGCTTGTGCTATACTATGCCGCCTTTGCGCCGAAAAACACGCGCAAAGAACGGCAGACACGGCGATTCTTACTCTTCGCCTGCCTCTTTTTCTTTCTTGTCGGCATGAAGCGCATTGCCATTCCGGCGGTTGTACTGTTTCTCGTTTTCGCACTTGCATTTCGCCGGAAAAAGAAAATGACCGTCTTTCTTACCGTTATCGGCGTTTTATGGATCGCTTTCTTTTTTCTCTACATTTACAGCATATGGACCGGCGCCCTATCCGAGGCTTTGGGAAAGCTCGGCGTCAACATGATGGGACGCGACTATTTATGGCGTCTTGCCGGCGACTATTACACGTTTTCGCCCACCTTTATGGGACACGGCTTTGAATATGTTGACACCATCGTTTCCGATTGGTACAGATCCGGTCTTATCAATCACCCGTATCCGTTCCACAACGACATTTTAAAGGTATTTGTTGAGGTCGGTTTTCCGGGATTTCTTCTCTGGTCGGGCATACTGTATGTGGCATATCCGATCTTTTGGGCAAAGTATGCCGACGGCAAGACGGCGCTTTTGTATATGACGCTCTTAAGCTACATGACCGTCACTTATCTAACCGACAATACGGCGTTCTATTTCTGGAGCACCATGAGTTTACGGCTTGTTGTACTAAGCTACGCTTTCTTGCGCCGCAAGCAGAAAGCAGCGGAAGAAGCCGCATGGCGTCCCGAATCCAAGGAAGAAATACGTCAAAAAATACGCTTGCTGATGAAAGAACAGCTCTGAATACAAGATCACCGAGGTGCCTGTATGCCGAAAATTACGTTTATTCTGCCGGTCTACAAGGTGGAAAAATATTTGGCGCGCGTCAAAGACGCGCTGCTTTCCCAAACGCTTACCGATTTTGAAGCCATTTTCGTCGATGACGGTTCTCCCGACGCAAGCGGTGCAATATGTGACGCGTTTGCAAAAGAGGACAGCCGTCTGCGCGTGATACACAAAAAAAACGGCGGTGTTGCTTCGGCACGCAATGCTGCGTTGGATATTGCAAGCGGCGACTATATCTTTTTTCTCGACCCGGACGATTTCATCGAACCGGACACTGCCGAAACGCTTGTTCAGGCTGCGGACAGGGAAAACGCTGACATTGTCTTATTCGGTCGCCGGAACGACGTCTATGACGACAACGGCACGCTTCTTTCCTCAAGCGTCATTCATCCGCCGCTTGTCGGCACATTTCGCGGCGAACCGTTCAAGGAACAGTTCTGCAAGATAGCCACCAGCTATTTTATCACCACCAAAATGTTCCGCCGCGCGTTTTTGGAGTCCTATCATGCCCGTTTTCCGCACAAGAACATCGGAGAGGACGCGCTGTTTTTCGTGGACTTCTACCGGCACGACCCGGCGTGCGCCGTCGGTATCGACCGCGCGTTCTACCATTATACGCTCGCACGCGATTCGTCGCTTTCGAATTCCTACCACGCCGAACGTTTAGAGGACAATTTCTATTTAAGCCGCGCCATTGCCGACACCGTTGCCGCATGGAAACTCACAAACAGCGCACCGCATATGCGTGCGGTCAAATACGCGGTGCTTCGCGACTTACAGCTCGGAATCAAGAATCTTTCGCTCAGCCCGCTTTCCATGGCCGAACAGCGTACATGGCTCAAAAACGCCATGAAAGACGACTTGGTGCGCGCTTCGGTGAAGGATACGCCGCTTTCAATGTGCCGCAGCCGGAACGATAAGATCAAGCTGTTTCTTTTGAAATGGCGCCGATACGGCACCGTCGTCCTTCTTTCCGGTTTAAACCGCAAAAAATAGATCGTTTTCCGACAGAAACGGAGTTTTTATGAAACACAAGTTTTTTCGCGCTCTCGAATACGCAAAGCAACTGCTGCTTTTGCTGTTTTTTTTTCCGGCCGGCTTTCTTGTCAAGCTTTTGTGTCCCAAGTTTCGGCATGTATGGCTTGTCATGGAACGCGGCAACGACGCGCGCGACAACGGCTACCATTTTTACCGGTACTTAAAGACCGCGCATCCCGAGATCCGCGCATATTACGTCATTGACCCCAAAAGTCCCGACCGCGACAAGATAGCTCCTCTCGGCGGTCTTGTAAACTATCGCAGCTTCCGGCACTATCTGTTATACTATGCGGCGGATTATCTCATTTCCACGCACGTCCAGCCTTGTGCGCCGGATATGATCCTTTTCTATCATTTGGCGCCTAAGCACATCGGCTCTCCGGCAAAGCAGATATTTCTTCAACACGGCATCATAAAAGACGAAATGAAATGGCTTCACCGGGAAAATCTCAAGATCGATCTTTTCGTCTGCGGCGCAAAGCCGGAATACGAATACATCAAAAGCACCTTCGGCCATCCGGAAAATGTACCGCAGTATTTGGGACTTTGCCGGTTTGACCATTTGCTTTGCGCATCTAAGCCGGAAAAAATGATTTTAGTCATGCCGACATGGCGCGGTTCGCGCTATCCGTCCGGCGCGGCGTTCGAAAATACAACGTATTTTCACGCGTTTCACTCGCTATTAAACAATCCGGAGCTTGCGCGAAAGCTTGCCGAGGAAGGCTATACGCTTATTTTTTATCCTCATGTGGAAATGCAGAAATACATGCCGTTATTTCGCGCCCATGCGCCAAGCTGCAAAAATATAATTCTTGCCGACCGCACCACGCACGACGTCCAAGACCTGCTCATGCGCTGCTCACTGTTGATCACCGACTATTCGAGCGTATTTTTCGATGTGGCTTACTTACATAAGCCGGTGATCTATTATCAGTTTGATGACGAAGAATTCCGCGCCTATCACTATCAAGAAGGCTATTTTGACTATAAGACGCTCGGCTTCGGACCGGTCTGTGACACCGAGGACGCGCTCCTTGAACAGATTTCGCAAGCATTTGCAAACCATATGCAGATGTCGCCGCTATATCAAAAGCGTACCGACGAGTTCTTTCCGTTACGTGATGACAGCAACTGCAAACGCACTTATGAAGCGATACGCCGCTTAAAATAAAAGAATCCTCCCGTAAAACACGAACCGCTCTCCAAATGTCAGATAAAGATCTAACGAATGGAAAGCGGTTCGTAAAGCATCGGGAGGATTCTTTATTCCCTTTTTTATTCGACCGTCAAAGACGCACAAGACGGCAGCATGGCAGCAAGACTGCGCCACAAAAAGATTTTTCCTCTTTTCGGAAGTAACTCCACCTCATCCGGCAAGGTTAGGCGAGCAAGGCCGAACTCCAAGGTCTGCTCATATGCCTTTATGCCGGTTAAAGCGCCGTTTTCTGCATAGGATGCGAAAAGAAACACATATGTACCCGGAATTTGCGTGCGCACGGTAAGTGTCTTGCCCTGCGCGTCATAATCCATAAGAGCCGTCTGCTTTTTGTGACGGATAAGCCAGCCGATCACATCCAATTCTTCGTCCAAAAAGGCAAGCTCCGGCACGGAAAAATGATCCGCACCCTCAAACACTTTAATTTCCACCTCTCCGCCGGCGGCTTTGACCGCATCCAAAATCTGCATGGAATTTTCCGGTTTGACAATGGTATCGGCCGATCCGACAAACGCAAGGATCGGTAAAGCCGACAGTGCGCTCACCGTCTTATCGGTCACCTCACACGTGCCGCTCATGGGCATAATGCAGGAAAACAGCCGCGGAAAAGCCGAAGCCACGGCAAGCGTTCCCGTGCCGCCCATGCTGTGTCCCACAAGGCTGATACGGTCGGTATCGATCTATAGATCTTTACCAAATTTTCGATGAGCTTTTGCACGCCGGTCTGGTTGGCGCTCCAACCGGCTTTGTATTTGCTTGCCAACTGCGGAAAAACGATATACGCCGGGACATCGTCAAATTTGCCCTCGGAGACCCACATGCAAAAGCCGTTTTGCGTCAGCTTATTGATATCGTCTCCTCTGCCGCTGCCGCCGTGCAGATACACGATAAGCGGCATGTCTGCGGTCGCGTTTTTCGGCTCAAACAGCCAATAATCGATGTTTTCCGTTGCGGATAAGGCAAGGCTGTGCGAAGCAAAACTTGCGGCAGCCGTTTCATCGGCATGCGCCGGAGGTGCAAAGAAAACCGTCAAAAGCAAGATACAAAAGAAAGCTATGCAAGAATTACGTTTTTGGTAAGTCATATCCATTCTCCTTATCTTTTTTCAGCCTGTCAGGCGTTTTGTCCGAGAATTTGGACGGCCGTGCGCACAGCGATTTCCCGTTCTTTTTCCGAAACCGGCACGTCGAACGCGTCAAACGGAATATTTTTCACGCTTTTTCCGGTAAAGAAGCCGTACCACACAAGGCCAAGCAAATAGCGTCCGACGCCGAGCGACGCGTGAAAAGTATCGCGGTGGACTTTTTCCATGCCGTTTTCCAAGGCGCGAAGCATTGCGTCGCCGCTCGGAATAATGCCGCACGCGCCGATACGGTCGGCGGCTTTTTGATATGCGGCACGAATGTTTTCGAGCATTTCTTTCGGCGTATCGAAGCCGGCGTTTTTCAGGCGCTCCGAACCGGCCTCATACGCCCATGTCTGGTGCAGATAGAATTTCGTATGCGGCAGGTAGGTGCGGACATAGTCGGCGAGTGCGGACAAATACGGCTCGTAGGTTTCAAAGCGCGGCGCCTGTCCGCTGACCTGTTGAAAAGTAACCGCGTCCCAATCGTCGCTCATAAGGACCTGCTTGATGTTGACCTTTAAGCGCGTGCTTTCGCCATTGAACTGAAAATCGTAGGCGGCGCTGTTTTCCAAAATGTTGTAATAATGCGTTTTGAGCGGACAGCCGCCGATATAGAGGTTGACGGTTTTGATATTTTGTCCGTCTGCGGCGGCAATTTTATGTATATAGCGGCAGGCGTCCTCGGAGAAGCTGTTGCCGATAGCGAGAATTTTCATGCAGACACTCCTTTTTCCGTTTTTTTCAGTATAACACCAATTTACGAACAAAACCGCTTTTATCTGTAAAAAATGCGGCCAAGGGGAAAATGCTTCTTATAAGAAAACCGCCGCGGTATTCCGCGACGGTTTTCGAAAGAAGGATTAAGTATAAAAATTATACTTTCATTTTAAGCGCCTTAAATAAGGCTCCGTATATAACGACAGCGCCGATACAGGTAAGAATCAGTTCAGGCAGCATATAGCAGCCGTTGTAAACGATGCTGTACAGCCAGCTGTTGGAGGTCTCAAAGCCATCCCAAAGCTTTCCGGCCGAAGCAAAGACAAACACGCCGCTAAGCACATGAGAAACAAAGCGCAGTGCCACCGCAAGAACCGTGCCGCCGATCACGCCGCCCATGCCCTTGTCGGCAAAAAGTCCGGAAAGACCGAGAACGGTAAACGCAATGATATAATCGAGAAGAATGCAGGAGATAAGCGCTCCTGCCGTAAGGCCCCAACCAAGAAGTCCGTCAAACAGAATGCCGAACACCAGCTGAATTACCGCATACACAAACGCCGAGAACAGACCGGTCTTTACGCCGTGGCGGATTGAAATGAGCGCGATGGGAAGCATGCTGAACAGCGTAACGCTGCCGCCCCAAGGCAACTGCCAGATTTTGATAAGGCTAAGCACTGCCGCAAGCGCGATAAGAATGCCGCACTCGGCAAGAACCTTGATTTTTGCTTTTTCCATAGAAAAAGTCCTCCGAAATAATAAAGAATACCGCACGCAATATCGGTGCGGTATGCTCTTTCGAAGCTTATCTCCCTACGCCGGTATTATCCGTTCAGGTTTAAAGGGTTCGGAACATTTTCCGTCTCAGCCGTTAAAACAGCACCCCTGATATCTATGCGGTTCATAATAAGTATAGTGAAAAAGTATGAATAATTCTACCTTTTTCGAGTTTTTTCGCTATTTTTTCAAAATTTCAAGACTGCGCTCCAGAATTCCGTTCATTTTTGCAATGACAAGCCCATAGTTTCCGAACGGAATATTCTGCCTTTCGGCTTCGCTTTCGCGAAAACGCATTTCCTTTTCGTTTAACATACAGCCGCCGCAATGAAGCACAAGCGCATACGCAGACAAATCTTTCGGGAAATAGCCGCCGGAGGTAAATTCAAATGTCAGATTCTTGCCGGTGTATTTCCGAATCCATGCCGGAAGCTTGACGGTGCCGATGTCGCCGCACTGACGGTGGTGCGTGCAGCCCTCGCAGACAAGAACCGTATCGCCATCGGACAGCGTATCTAGCGCGCGCACGCCGCGAAGCGCCGTATCGAGTACGCCCTTATAGCGCTGCATGAGAATGGAAAATGACGTGAGAAGCACGTTTTCCGGCACGATCTTTTTGACATAGCCGAACACCTGACTGTCGGTAATAACAGCCTTTGGCGGCGTTTTCAGCGAAATAAGCGCTGCGGCAAGCTCGGTTTCCTGCACCACCAACGGCAACGCGTGAATGTCGAGCAGCTCGCGGAGCACCAGCTGTTCGGGCAAAATCAACCGTCCCTTCGGGGCTGCCTCATCGATGGGCGTGACTAATATCACAATATCGCCTGCCGAAAACAGGTCGGTGACAATGGTGCGTTCGTTTTTCACGGCATAGGCGGCAAGCCGGTTTTTGAGCGCTTCAATGCCCTCGCCGGTCAGTGCGCAGACCGCAAGCTCGTTATCGCCCTCAAGCGTGACCGACGCAAGGTCGCTCTTATTATAGCAAACGAGATATGGCAGCTTTTTTTCGCGAAATTTTTCGATAAGCGCCGCGTCGCTTGCCGAAAGTCCTGCCGTACTGTCTACGACTAACACGGCAATATCGGTCTTGCGCAAGATTTCATAGGTCTTTTCGGCGCGTGCTTCGCCAAGCACCGTGTCATCGTCAAGACCGGCTGTGTCGCAGATTGCGACCGGACCGATCGGCAGCAGCTCCATGGATTTGATGACCGGGTCGGTTGTCGTGCCGGGCGTGTCCGACACGATTGACAGCGTCTGCCCGGTCACACGGTTGACAACGCTGGATTTTCCGGCATTGACCGCGCCGAAAAACGAAATAAAGGTTCGTTCGGAAGCCGGTGTGTTTTGCATGAGGATTCCTCCTTATTCGGGAATAACGGTTAAAAGCGGAAATCGCGCTTGCCGTTATGGATGTTTTCGATGTATTCGGTCGCAAGCTTCTTGACCTTGGGATTCGGGATATTCTCGAGTTCACTCTTTAACATCTTTTCGCCCAAGATTTTGGTCGGTTCAGTGGCGTAATCCTCCAAATACTCTTTTAAGGTCATGAGGGCATTCGGCAGACAGCAATTCTGGATCTGTCCGGCTTTGAGTAACGACATAAAGCGGTCGCCGGTACGTCCCTCACGGTAGCACGCCGTGCAGAACGACGGAATATAGCCCATTTCCATAAGCCAACGCACCACTTCGTCAAGCGTCCGGTTGTCGCTGACGTCAAACTGGGCGGAGTTTTCGTCTTCCGGTTCGGGTTCACAGTATCCGCCCACCGACGTGCGCGACGCGCCGCTTATCTGCGAAACGCCGAGCCGAATGACCTTTTCGCGCACGGCCTTGCTCTCGCGCGTTGAAATGATCATACCGGTATACGGCACGGAAATGCGGATAAGAGCGCAGAGCTTGGCAAAGGTTTCGTCGTCGATGCCGTTGTCGAACGCGTCCGGATCGATATCGTCGGCGTGCTTGATACGCGGCACGCTTATCGTGTGCGGTCCGACGCCCTTATAGGCTTCAAGATGTTCGGCATGCATGAGAAGCCCGCAGAATTCGTATTTATACAGTTCAAGTCCGAACAGAACGCCGAGTCCCACGTCGTCGATACCGCCCTCCATGGCGCGATCCATGGCTTCGGTATGATAGTCGTAATTGTGTTTAGGTCCGGTCGGATGCAGCTTTTCGTAGCTTTCCTTGTGATAGGTCTCCTGAAACAGGATATACGTGCCGATACCGGCTTCTTTGAGCTTTCGGTAGTTTTCCACGGTGGTAGCGGCAATGTTGACGTTGACGCGGCGAATCGCGCCGTTTTTGTGCTTGATCGAATAGATCGTGTTGATACATTCGAGAATGTATTCGATGGGGTTATTGACCGGGTCTTCACCGGCTTCGATAGCAAGGCGCTTGTGTCCCATATCCTGCAAAGCGGTCACCTCGCGCACGATATCCTCTTGGGTAAGCTTTTTGCGCGCAATATGCTTGTTTTTATAGTGATACGGACAGTAAACGCAGCCGTTGACGCAATAATTGGACAGATACAGCGGCGCGAACATGACGATGCGGTTGCCGTAGAAATCCTTTTTGATCTGCTCGGCAAGGTCGTACATTTTAGCGACTCTTGTCGGCTCGGTACAGGCAAGAAGTACCGACGCTTCGCGGTGGGAAAGTCCTTTGCGAAGAGCCGCTTTTTCAATGAGTGAATCGATAAGCTCGTAGTTATCCTTATTCTTTTCGGCATAATCGAGCGATTCGAGAATTTCCTCGTGATTGATAAATTCCTCGGCATGAGGCGACATTTTATTATACATATTTTTTCCTTTCGTCTGCTGTTAAAGATTCTGATAAGCGGTCTTTGCGGAAACGCCGGAAAGCCGGCCGAGCTTGCCGGAAAGCGCGTTGATCTCATCCTGCGGCGCGTCGAGAGCTACGCTGATGATATGAATTTTTTTGGCCGGGTACGGTAATCCCATACGTCCGATGATGTAGACGCCGTATTCGTGTAACAGCGCATTGACCTTTTCGGCAGCGTCGCTCGATTCGAGAAGGATCGAAATGACCGCCACACGGGTGTTTTCGGTTTGGTTTTCCATGAATAACTTCCTTTCGGGAAAAATTTAGTGAAAAAGAAAAAGCTCTGCCAAAACGGCAAAGCTTGGATAAGACATACGTGCTGTCGCACCGGAAAACAGTACGCACAGAAAACCGGCAAAAACCGGTCAAAAATCTTCGCTTATTTCCGTTCGGGCTGATACCGCAGAAAAACTTTGGTACAAGGTCGAGACATTTTGTTTTGCCGTTCGGCGAAAAGAGCGAAACGCTGTTCGCACCTTACGGTTGCTATCAGTATAACAGATATTTGTGAACAAATAAAGCACTTTACGGCATCAGTGCAAATTTCGGATTTTGAACCACATACCGGATATGCGGCATATCCACGCCGCGGTAATGCTTTATACGTGGCGTAAGCAGTCAGGCCGTACCGCTGATATTTCCGCGGCACGGCCTGCTTTTTTAATTTCTCTCGTTCATCGGCACATAATCGTGAATGACATAATTGGTCTTATAAGCCGGGCGGATGATACGGCCGCCGGTAAGAATCTCTTCAATGCGATGTGCGCACCAGCCGGCAACGCGCGCCGTGGCAAAGAGCGGCGTATAAAGCTCCTTCGGAATGCCAAGCATCCGGTACACAAGTCCCGAATACATATCCACGTTGGCGCACATATATTTTTCGTTGCCGGTCACTTTATAGAACACATCCGGCGTGCGGTTTTCGATGCGCTGCATCAATTCGAATTCGTCCATAAAGCCTTTTTCTTCGGCAAGCTCACGCGCGTATTTCTTTAAGGTAATGGCGCGCGGGTCACTGTTGGTGTAAATGGCGTGTCCCATACCGTAGATAAGACCGCTGCCGTCTCCGGCTTCGCCGCGAAGTATCTTCTCAAGATACGCGCTGACCTCTTCGTCATCGCGCCAATCGCGCACGTGTGCCTTGATATCCTCAAACATTTGGTCAACCTTGATGTTCGCGCCGCCGTGCTTGGGACCTTTTAACGAACCGACTGCCGCAGAAATGGCCGAATAGATATCCGTTCCGGCCGAAGAAAGCACACGGCAGGCAAAGGTCGAGTTGTTACCGCCGCCATGCTCGGCATGAAGCACGAGACATAAGTCGAGAAGTCTTGCTTCGCGCTCGTCAAACGAGACATCGTTACCCAAAATACGCATGAAGTTCTGCGCACAGGCAAGACCCGGCTGAGGACGGTGCAAAAGAAGGCTGTCCTGGTCAAACACATGGCGCTTGACCGAATAGGCGTGCGCGGCGATGATCGGAAGCCGGGAAATGAGCTGAATGCTCTGCTTGAGCTGATTTTCGAGCGACATATTCTCCGGTTCGGGATCGTAGGAGTACAAAGCCGTCACACCGGCTTGAATCTTATTCATGATATTGGGCGACGGTGCGCGCATGATAACGTCTTCCGTGAAGTTGAGCGGAAGAGTGGCATATTCGGCGTTGAGCGCCTTGAAAGCGTCTAACTGCTCCTTATTGGGCAGCGTACCGAACAGAAGAATGAAGGCGCATTCTTCAAAGCCGTACCGGTTTTCCTTGACATAGCCGTCAATAAGCTGTTCCACGTCGTAGCCGCGGTAATATAACTTGCCCTCGTCCGGCCGCTTTTCGCCCTCATACAGCACATAACCGTGTACAAGACCGAGATTGGTAGCGCCGGCCACCACACCCGAACCGTCGGCATTTCTTAATCCGCGCTTGACGTTGGCATTGGCAAACACCTTTTCCGGGATCTTATAATTCTCCTTGCAGATCTCGGATAGCTCCAACAGCTTTTCTGGGTAATCGTTCTGTATCATAAAGTCCTGTCCTTTCGTATATACTGTATAAAAGCGTGCCGTAAAAAGTTATTTGCGGCACGAGCGTTTCGTGAATAGCTATATTGTATCACAGTCTTTCAAAAAATGCAAGAGGTAAAATGAAATTATGCAAAAAAATCTTTCTTTCGACCTTCGTCTTTCTTCCTCTGCCCTTTCCGGTCGTTCCGGCCGTCATTCCGGCAAGCTAAGTGCCGTTTTTATCGGGATTTTAACACTTTTTTGCCTTTTCGGCGTATCGGAAACGCTTCGCGGCACATCACAAGAAACGGTTATCGCGCTTTCCGACAGCCGTCAAAGTATGTACAAACAGCTTGACGGAATCGAAAGCACAACGGTAAAAGATGGTGAATCTTCACAAAGAATGAATAATTTGAATTATAATAATGCAAATATTTCCATACAACCGACTGTTTTTTCGTCCGATATACCAAATTTATCCATAACCGACCTACAGGTACTCGACGCCGCCTCCGGAGCGGTACAGGAGATGAATCTTGAGGACTATGTCTTATGCGCGCTGATTGCCGAAATGCCGCAGAGCTTCGAAAAGCAGGCGCTTATGGCGCAGGCGGTGGCCTGCCGTACTTTTGCCGTGCGTGCGGCGCTCAAGGGCGACAAACACCAAAACGCCGATGTTTGCACCGATTTTCGCTGCTGTCAGAGCTTTAGAAATGCGCAAAATGCAGGCTTTGACGTATCAGCCGCCAGTGAGGCGGTGCGTGCGACGCGCGGTATTGTCATGCTTTACGGCGGCGAACCGATCTTAGCGGCTTATCATGCGTCGAGCGTGGGACGCACACGTTCAAGCGCGGAGGTCTGGGGTGGAACGTTAGATTATCTTGTACCGGTCGCAGCAGTGGAAAGTAAGGAAAGTGCGGCGGAAACCAAGAGAATTTCGGCAAGCAAGCTGCGCACGGCTTTAAAAAAGCAAAACGCCGTCTTTGACGGCAAGACGCTTGTGTTTTCTTATGATGAAGACGGCATTTGTACGGGCGTTTCGAACGGCGTACAGACGCTTACGCCGCGGAAAATTCAGAATGCCGCCGGGCTGCGGTCGGACACATTTTCGGTGGCTGAAAACGGTCAAGACTATATTTTCACCTGCTATGGGTATGGACATGGCGTTGGGATGAGCCAATATGGAGCGAATGCGCTTGCCAAGGCCGGATACGATTTTTATGAGATATTAAAGTATTATTACACCGGAATTAGCTTCGGCTTTTGTCTGTAATGGGAAAGCATTCCGCATAGCGGAATGCTCTTTTAGCGTTTTTTGTCCTGCTTTTTTAAAAGTAGGTGAAATGTTCCGAAAGGGAAACGTTTTTACGTTCTTTTTGCTTCTGCAAAAAGAACCGAGAAAGCACGCTGCGCGTGCTTTCTCGGTAGAGGGCGGCGCCCCGACGCCCCAGAAAATGCCGCGCAGCGGCATGCTTGTTGCGACAGCAACAAGCATATCCACCGCAGGCGGCAAGGACTAAATTTGGTTTGTGTGATACCGCCATGCGGTGTGCTGATTCGAGGTTTGCAAAACCTCGAATCTCCTCAAAGGAACGTTTTTA
>ERZ773136.837-NODE-837-length-33080-cov-4.635549_pt1 | contig 33080 bp, 19 predicted proteins | sample MGYA00580855_ERZ773136 | MGnify/ENA primary metagenome ERZ773136 (study PRJEB29015, sample SAMEA2737860) | human gut metagenome | biome: human gut; feature: human-associated habitat; material: faeces | place: China | collected 2012 ... | reverse complement strand
TTCTTGTAGCAAATGTCGAAAATGACGTTCGAGGGCTGCGTGCCCTCCTCGATGCCGAGACGCTGGGCCATCGAACCGGCGATGACGTTGCGCACGATCACCTCCAGCGGAATGATCGTCACCCGGCGGCAGACCTGATCGCGGTCGTTGATCGTCTCGATATAGTGGGTCTTCACGCCGGCCTTATGCAGCTCCTTGAAGATCAGGGTCGAAATGGCGTTGTTCAGCACGCCCTTGTTCTCGATCGTAGCTTTCTTGATGTTGTTGAAAGCCGTAGCGGCATCCTTGTAGTGGATGATGATCTTATCGGGATCGTCCGTGCGGAAAACCTGTTTTGCCTTGCCCTCGTAGAGCATTTCGAGCTGTTTCATGTTGTTTGGGTGTTTTTTGATTATTTGATTCGTTGTCTCATTTCATATTGAAGTCCACCACGATCGGACGGTGGTCCGAGGGGTGCCAGAAATTCGAAAGTTTGGCCGGATCGCGGACCGGCTCGGTGTAGGCGTCGGTCACCACGTCGGCATGCGTGATGCGCTCGTAGAGCGGCGGCGTGCAGTAAACGAAGTCGATGCGCGACTTGCCGCCCGTCGTGGTCTTGAACTCCCCGGGATATTTCCCGGCGATCACGTCCACATAAGGCGTGTGCCGGAGAATGTAGTCGTGCACCAGGAAACGCGTGTCGCCCGCCGGATATTTGTAGAACCAGTTGTCGCGCGACGAACGCGCGTTGAAGTCGCCCATCATCATCCAGAACTGCTTTTCGGCGCCCGGAACCGAATGGATCGTATGGTTGCAGATGTATTCCATCTCCATGCGGCGGTATTTGTCGCCGCCGTTCTCGGCACGGCGGTCCTTAGCCTGGAAGGCATACCCCTGCGGCCAGGTGTGAAGCGTTACGATGTTGACCGTCTTGCCGTTCTTCTCGATGCGCGCCCAGCCCGCTCCGTGCGTCACCACGCTGTCGGGTTTCGAGCCGACGATACGTTCGACGTTCTCGATCGGGTATTTCGACGTGATCACCTGCGGGTAATTGTCGCGGTGTCCGCCCACATACCAGTATTTGTGGCCGTAACGGGCGGCCAGTTCGCCCCAGTTCCCGACCAGATAACGGTCGGCGACATCCATCTTGTCGGCCGTGCCGGTCTTGTAGATCGACTGCGCCTCGCACCAGACGCAGACGTCCGGATCGTACGCCCTGACCCACTCCACGAACTTGTCGTAGTTGTCGCCCTGCCCGGACCACATTCCGTTCTGAATGTTCCAGTACAGCAGGCGCATGTTGTTTTTCGGGTTCTTCGGGTTTTTCCGGGCATGAACGCAGACCGGAGCGAGCATCGCCGCAAGAAGCAGCACGCCGCAAAATCGGAACAGGGAGGTTTTCATCGGTTATCGTTTTTTTAAGGTTATTGCACTTTGCGGAAATAGGCCACGGCATTGGCGAACAACGACTGCTGCTTGTTGCCGGCGATGTTCTTGAACAGGTTGTTTTCGTAACGCTCCGTGTGGCCCATTTTTCCAAGAATCAACCCGTTCTGCGAGATGATGCCCTCGATGGCGTACGACGATCCGTTGGGGTTCCAGGGAGCCTCTGCCGTGGGGTTCCCTGCGGCATCGGCGTACTGGAAGGCCACCTGCCCGTTGGCGAACAGCTCGCGGGCAAGCTCCTCGCTCACCACGAACTTACCCTCGCCGTGGCTGACGGCAATCGAATGCAGTTCACCCGGACGGAAGCCGCGGAGCCACGGGGAAGCGGTCGTCGCGACGCGCGTCGAGACGATCTGCGAAATATGACGGTTGACGTCGTTGCGGAACAGCGTCGGCGACTCCTTGGTGACCATGCCCAGACGTCCGTAAGGCAAAAGGCCCGACTTGACCAACGCCTGGAAACCGTTGCAGATGCCCAGGATCAGGCCTCCGCGGTCGGTCAAAGCGTGGATTTCGTCGCGAATATCCTTATTGTTCAACACATTGACAATGAATTTGGCGCTTCCGTCGGGTTCGTCGCCCGCCGAGAAGCCGCCTGCGAGCACGAAGATGTGCGCCCGGCGGATATGCTCCTTCATTTCGGCGATCGAGCGCAGAACGTCGTCGCCGGCGATGTTGCACAAGACGCTCGTCCGGACCTCGGCCCCCGCCGCGCGGAACGCCTTGGCGGTGTCGTAGTCGCAGTTCGTGCCGGGGAACACCGGAATATAGACCACCGGGGTCTCGACCGCCTCGCCGGGATAAACGAACGTTTTCGGGGCGGGTGCGGAAGTCATCACCTCCGCCGAGTTCCGGCCCTTGTCGGGGTAAACGGCCGCGAATTTCTCGGTATTGGCCTTGTAGAGGGCGTCGAGCGGCATTTTCACGCCGTTGACGGTCAACGCCCCTTCGGCTGCGGTCATACCCAGCAGCCCGGCCGCAGGATGGGTCAGTTCGACGGCGCTCTCGACAAGGATCGAACCATAGGCGTATCCGAAGAGTTCCGCCTCGTCCATCTCCACCTCGGCGCCGATGCGGTTGCCGAAAGCCATCTTGGCAAGACCTTCGGCGACACCTCCGAAGCCCACCGACCATGCGGCGAGGATATTGCCGCGTTCGATATTTTCGCTGACAAAGCCGAAGTTGTCCTTCAGCTGCGCCGTGTCGGGCATATGGTTCTCCCTGGGCGTATGGCGCACCAGGTAGATACGGTTGCCGGCCTTCTTGAAATCGGTCGAAATGACCGTCCCGGCATTCACCGTCGTGATGCCGAAGGCCATCAGCATGGGCGGGACGTTGATATGCTGGAACGTGCCCGACATCGAGTCCTTGCCGCCGATCGAAGGCAGGCCCAGTTCGACCTGCATCTTCAGCGCACCGAGCAGGGCACCCAGCGGCTTGCCCCACGAGCGGGGATCGCGGGTCATGCGTTCGAAATATTCCTGGTATGAGTAACGCATCCTGTCATAACGCGCGCCCGCAGCCACGACCTTGGCAGCAGCTTCGACGACGGCATACGCAGCACCGTGGTAAGGGCTCCACGAGGCCAGGTAGGGATTGTAGCCGAAGGCCATGATGCTGGCCGTGTCGGTGTAACCGTCGGTCGGGAGTTTCTGCACCGACACCTGCGTTTCGCTGCCCTGCGTGCGGCCGCCGAACGGCATCAGCACGGTGGAACGGCCGATCGTCGAATCGAACATTTCGATCAGGCCGCGCTGCGAGACGACATTGTTGTCGCGCAGGTTCTCCTCGAAGCGTTCGGCAAACGTCGCGCCCACGACCTCACGGGCAAAAGGATCGCGGTTCTCCACCTCACCGATCATGGCTTCGGCATAGTGCTTCGCCCCGGCGCTGTCGATGAATTCACGGGCGAGGTCTACGACTTTGCGCCCTTTGTTGAACATCCGCATACGGGCCGTATCCGTCACGTCGGCCACCTCGACCGCCTCGATATTCTCCTCGCGGCAGTAGCCCATGAATTCGGCGACGTCCTTCGCCTCGACGACCACGGCCATACGCTCCTGCGACTCGCTGATCGCCAGTTCCGTGGAATTCAGGCCGCTGTACTTGGTCTTCACACGGTCGAGGTAGATGTCCAGCCCGTCGGCCAGCTCGCCGATGGCGACGCTGACGCCGCCGGCACCGAAGTCATTCGATTTCTTGATGAGCCGCGTCACCTCCGGGCGGCGGAACAGGCGTTCGAGCTTGCGCTCCTCGGGGGCATTGCCCTTCTGCACCTCGCTGCCGCAGGTTTCGAGCGACTTGGTATTGTGCTCTTTCGACGAACCCGTGGCGCCGCCGATACCGTCACGCCCCGTGCGGCCGCCCAGCATGACGATCTTGTCGCCCGGGACGGGTTTTTCGCGGCGGACGTTTTCAGCCTTCACGGCACCGACCACGGCACCGACTTCGAGGCGCTTGGCCACATAGTCGTCGTGGTAAATCTCGCGCACATGGGTCGTTGCCAGCCCGATCTGATTGCCGTAACTGGAGTAGCCCGCGGCGGCCTTCTTCGAAATGACGCTCTGCGGGAGCTTGCCTTCGAGCGTATCGGACACCTTCTGGTAGATATTGCCGGCACCCGTTACGCGCATGGCCTGGTAGACGTAGCTGCGCCCCGACAACGGGTCGCGGATAGCGCCGCCCAGACAGGTCGAAGCACCGCCGAACGGCTCGATCTCGGTCGGGTGGTTATGGGTTTCGTTCTTGAATTGCAGGAGCCACTTCTCGGTCGCCCCGTCGACATCGACATCGACGTATACCGAGCAGGCATTGTTCTCGTCGCTCACTTCTAGGTCGTCCAGCAGCCCTTTCTTGCGCAGGTAACGGGCGCCGATGGTCGCCAAGTCCATCAGGCAGATGCTCTTGTGCTCGCGGCCCAGTTCGCGGCGGATGCGCAGGTAGAGGGCCAGCGAATCCTCGATCTCGTCCTTTGCGAACGACTCCTCGACCGTGATGCCCTCCAGCTCGGTGGTGAAGGTCGTATGGCGGCAGTGGTCGCTCCAATAGGTGTCGAGGATGCGCAGCTCGGTCTCATAGGGATCGCGCCCCTCGGCACGGAAATATTTCACCACCTCGCGCAGGTCGTCGGCATTCATCGCCAGCCCGTACCGCTTGCAGCAGGGTTCCAGTTCGGCGTCGGTCATCTTGGTGAAGCCTTCCAGCACGGCGACGGGCTTCACCTCGGCCTGTTCCATGTCGGTCAGCACGTCCAGATTCTTCTCGCGCGACTCGACCGCGTTGATATAGTAATGGCGGATGCGCGCCAGATCTTCGTCGGAAACGGCATCGTCGAACAGCAACAGCTTCGACGAGCGGATGCGCACCTGGGCCGACGGGTCGATCAGCCGCACGCAGTCGACGGCCGACGCGGCACGTTGGTCGAACTGGCCGGGGAGGTACTCCACGGCGATGTATTTCCGTCCCGCCAGGTCGCACGAATCGGTCACGCTGTCGGTTACCACTTCGCCGAAGACGCTGTAACGGCTCTTTTCGAGCAGCTCTCGGCTGAACCCGAACAGGTCGTAGACGTTGAGCAACCGCAGACTGCGGATGTCCAGGTTCAGATTGGTGTTCAGCTCCCGGCGCAGGCTGTCGGCCTCGACCCGGAAACGGGGATGTTTCTCAACAAAAATCCGGTAGTTTTCCATGTTATTTCGTTTGCACTTATTTTACGAATCTGTCGGCCCACGCGGCACCGTATTCCCCGGCGTCCATCCCGACGAAGGTGATATGCCCCATCTTGCGCTTCGGACGGCTCTCGGTCTTGCCGTAAAGGTGGACATGGACACCCGGGCGGTTTTCGGCGGCGATTCTCTCGGCCGCTTCGAGATCCTGCCCCAGGATATTCTTCATCACGGTCGGCGCCACGAGCTGCGGCTCCTGCAACGGTTCGCCCAGCAGGAAGCGCACCAGCTCGCGGAACTGGTTGGTCGTGCACCCCTCGATGGTATAGTGCCCCGAATTGTGGGGCCGCGGCGCCATTTCGTTGAAATAGAACTCTCCGTCGCGGATGAAGAACTCGATGGCGAGGATCCCGCGGTAGCGGCAGGATTTCATGAACCGCTCGCCGGCCGCAGCCATGCGGCTGCGCAGGCCGTCGTCGATCCCCTCGGCGGGGACGAAGCACAGGTCGAGGATGCCGTCGCGGTGGACGTTCCGCCCGATGGGGAAATGGATGACGCGCTCCCCGTCCGAGACCATCACGATGCTGGCTTCGAAATCGAACGGCACGAACGCCTCCAGAATGCAGGGTACGGAGAGCATCGGCAGCGCACGCGGCACGTCGGCCTCGCCCTTCAACACCAATTGCCCGTGGCCGTCGTATCCCAGCGTACGGGTCTTGAGCACCGCCGGGAATCCTATCTCGGCCAAGGCGGCACGCAGCGACGCCTCGTCGTCCACGGCGGCGTACAGGGGCGTCCGCAGCCCGTTGGCGCGGGCATTGTCCTTCTCGCGCAGGCGATCCTGCGAATCGTAAAGCGGGCGGAAACCCTGCGGGATGTTGTATTTCTTTTCCAGCGGGATCAGCACGCTGCCCGGGACGTTTTCGAATTCGTAGGTCACCACATCGCTGCGGCGGCAAAGCTCTTCGAGCGCCGCGGCATCGTCATACGCCGCCACGATGTGCCCGTCGCTCAGCGCGAACGCGGGGGCGTCGGGCGCAGGGTCGAGGCACAGCGTGCGCGCCCCGAGCAGGTGCGCCTGCTCGACGATCATCAGCCCCAGCTGACCGCCGCCCATGATACCGATCGTTTTCGTTTTCTCTGCCATAGCCGCCTCCCCTGCCGGATTAAAGTTCTGCCGCCAGTACGTCGGCGGTCTGTTTCGCACGGAACGCTTCGAGCCGGGCAGCCAGCTCCGCATCCTGCAGAGCGAGGATCGACACGGCTATCAGCGCCGCGTTCTTCGCCCCGTTGATGGCCGTCGTCGCCACCGGAACGCCCGCAGGCATCTGCACGATCGAAAGCAGCGAATCCAGCCCGTTCAGGGCCCGCGACTTCACGGGGACGCCCACCACGGGGAGCGTGGTCATCGAGGCCACCATGCCCGGCAGATGCGCGGCACCGCCCGCGCCGGCAATAATCACCCCGATACCGCGGTTTTTGGCCGTCTTGGCATATTCGCACAGCAGGTCAGGGGTACGGTGGGCGCTCACCACGCGCTTTTCGAAATCGACCCCGAATTGTCCGAGCATGGCGACGGCATCGGCCATCACCTCATAATCGCTCACCGAGCCCATAATAACACCGACCTTCATACCTTTGGTTTTAAGTTTGAAAAAAAGACAGACCGCCACGACACGTATGTCATGGCGGTCTGGTATCTATCTGCGTATTCCGCTCCCGGACACCTGCTGCCCTTGCATCTGCGTACTCCGATCCTGCTGTCGGCACGACGACGAATAGAACGCAGCGGCCTGGCCCTGCTGTTTCTTACGTTCGCGTTGGTCGATTCTGTCGGTAGATGTCATGGGGAGGTGTTCGGATTAACCTAACAATTGTCAAAACAACGTTACAAAAGTAGCGCTTTTCAGCCGATTTACAAAATCCCCGGGCATATTCTATTGACAAATTATCGACATTTCGGGATTCCGGCAAAAACAAAAAATCCGCCGCAGCCGGAACCGGCCGCGGCGGATTGACATCGGTTCAACCCGTCCGTGTTATTCGCGGCTGAACGAGTAAGGGGCATCCCCGGGCTCCGTACCCCGCGTGTAATCGGGGTCGGGACGCATCGAGAAGCGGACGCCGGCACCCTTCACGAGGTCGGAATGGCGCAGGAAATTATACGTATAGGATTTCCCGTCGAACTGCACGGCTCCGATATAACGGTTCTCGGGGCTGTTGTCCGGCGCTTCGAGCACAATCTTATTCCCGTTTTCGAGGTTCACGACGGCCTTGCGGAACAGCGGCGAACCGACGACGTATTCGTCCGAAGCCGGGCAGACGGAATAGAACCCCAGGGCGGAAAAGACATACCAGGCCGAAGTCTGGCCGTTGTCCTCGTCGCCGCAATAGCCGTCGGGACAGGCCGAATAGAGGCGATCCATCACCTCGCGCGCCCAGTACTGGGCTTTCCACGGGGCACCCGCATAATTATAGAGGTAGATCATGTGCTGCGCAGGCTGGTTGCCGTGGGCGTAGTTGCCCATGTCGGCCACCTGCATCTCGGTGATCTCGTGGATGCGGAATCCGTAGTAGCTGTCGTCGTAGATCGGCGGCACGACGAATACCGAGTCGAGCATCTGGACGAACTGCTCCCGGCCGCCCATCAGGTCGACGAGCCCCTCGACGTCGTGGAATACCGACCACGTATAATGCCACGAGTTACCCTCGGTGAAGGCGTCGCCCCACTTGTAGGGACTGAACGGCGCCTGGAACTTGCCGTCCCTGAGGCGACCGCGCATCAGACGGGTTTCGGGGTCGAAGACATTGCGGTAGTTCCGGGCACGCGCCGCCCACTTGTCCAGTTCAGCCTGGGGACGGTTCAGTTTCTTCGCCACCTGCAGAATACACCAGTCGTCGTAGGCGTATTCGAGCGTACGTGCCACGTTCTCGGGAATGTTCACGTCGTAAGGGATATATCCCAGCTCGTTGTAGTACTCGTGCCCCCAGCGTCCGGTCGACGCAACGGTCGGGTGCACGTGCTCCGTGGCATACACCATCGCATCGTAGAGCACCCCGAGGTCTTTGTCGTTCGTGCCCTTCACCACGGCATCGGCAACCACCGAAGCGGAATTGTTGCCCACCATGCAGCCGCGGTGCCCGGGCGACGCCCATTCGGGCAGGAAACCGCTCTCGCGTGCCGCGTTAGCGAGTCCCTGCTGGATTTCGGCGTTCACGGAGGGGTAAACGAGGTTCAGCAGCGGGAAAAGGCTGCGGAAGGTGTCCCAGAACCCGGTGTCGGTATACATGTAGCCGGGGAGCACCTCGCCGTTGTAGGGGCTGTAATGCACGACCTCGCCCTGGTCGGTCACCTCGTAGAACTTACGCGGGAAGAGCACCGACCGGTAGAGGCACGAATAGAACGTACGGTACTGGTCGTCCGTACCGCCCTCTACCTCGATGCGTCCCAGCACATCGTCCCAGCGCGCCTGCGCCTTGGACTTCACCGTTTCGAAATCGTCGCTACCCAGTTCCCGGAGGTTCTGCAGCGCCTGTTCGGGAGAAATGAACGACGACGCCACGCTGGCGCATATCTGCTGGCCGCGGCGGGTCGCGAAATGCACCTTGGCCACGGCATGTTCGCCCGTGACGGACTTCTGCCCTTCGGGATAGAGCAGGTTGCTGCCGGGTTTGTATCCGCCGGGGGCATCGGTCAGCTCGATGGCGCTGAACGGCGTATCGAAGCGCACGACGAACCAGTTGCGGAAATTCTCCGGCACGCCACCGCTGTTGCGCGTGGTGTAACCGACGATCGTACGGTCGTCGACCATCCCGACCTGCGAACCACGGTCGAAGGCGTCGATCACCACACCCGACTCCTTCGAGTCGGGGAAGGTGAAGCGCATCATCGCGGCACGGTCGGTCGGCGTGATCTCCACGCGGATGTCATGGTCGGCGAGGTAAGTCTTATAGTAATAGGGTTTGGCCACTTCGGACTGGTGCGAAAACCAGCTGGCGCGCGACTCCTCGTCGAATTTATCCTCCCCGCGCACGGGCATGAGCGAGAACTGGCCGTAATCGTTGATCCACGGCGAAGGCTGGTGGGTCTGCTTGAACCCCCGCACCTGGTGCGCCCCGTAAGTATATGCCCAGCCGTCGCCCATCTTGCCGGTCTGGGGCGTCCAGAAATTCATGCCCCACGGCAAGGCGATGGCCGGATAGGTATTGCCCGTCGAGAGCGAAAAATCCGACTGCGTACCGACCAGCGTCGAAACGTACTCCGAAGGACGGAGGCGCTGCTCCCCGGCCGAAGGACATGTGCACGAAGCGAGTGCGGCGGCGCAGAGGGCGGCAAATGCGATATATCCTTTTTTCATGGCCTTCCGATGTTTAGAGTTCATACCACACTGCGGGTTCGGCACCCATCTCGAATTCGAGCACACCGCCCGCGGCGATGTCGTCGAAGGCAATATAGGGTTTCGTATACGGCTTGCCATTGAGCTTCACCGCCTGGATGTATTTGTTCGCGGCGGAATTGTTATGCGCCGTGACGGTCAGCACACCGTCGCGGACACGCACTTCAGCCTTGTCGAAGAGCGGCGAGCCGAAGAAATAGCGGCCCCCGGCGGGTTCGACCTGGTAGAAACCCAGCGACGAGAGGACGTACCATGCCGACATCTGCCCCACGTCCTCGTTGCCCGAAAGCCCGTCGGGCCGGTCGTGGTAGAGCGTCGTCAGTATCTCGCGCACCTTGTCGGCGGTCTTCCACGGCTGACCGATCATCGTGTAGAGGTAGACGACGTGGTGGCTGGGTTCGTTGCCGTGGGCGTACTGACCGATCAGGCCCGAGATGTCGGGCGAGGCGGCTCCCTCGAGCACGGAGCTGACGACGAACAGCGAGTCGAGTTTCCCGGTGAAGGCTTCCTTGCCGCCGAAGCAGCCGATCAGCCCCTCGACGTCGTGCGGCACGAGCCATGTGTACTGCCATGCGTTGCCCTCGCAGTAGTCGTCGGCGCGGTGTGTCGAGCGGAACGGATTAAAAGGCGTGCGGAACCGGCCTTTCGAATCGAGGCCGCGCATGAAGCGGGTCTGCGGATCGAAGAAATGGCGGTAGGATTTGCTTCGTTCGAGGAAATAGTCGTAATCCGCAGTTTTGCCCAGCTCTTTGGCGACCTGAGCCACGGCCCAGTCGGCGAGGGCGTACTCCATGTCGTAAGCCACCGCCTCGTTGAAGAGGTCGCAGGGGATATAGCCGTATTTCATGCGCAGATCCATACCACGCTCGCCGAGCATCGCCGACTGCTTGAGCGCCTCGTAGGCCTGCTCCCTGTCGAAGCCGCCGTAGCCTTTGAGCATGGCGTCGGCCAGGGCCGGGATACCGGGATTGCCGACCATGCAGTCGGTTTCGTTACCCATCAGGTGCCATACGGGAAGCTTGCCCTGCTGCCGGTAGATATGGAGCATCGTATTGGCGATGTCGGGCATCTTCTCGGGGTGGAGGATCGTCATGAGGGGCTGGGCGGCGCGGTAGGTGTCCCACAGCGAGAAAGTCGTATAGTTCACGAACGGCGCGGCGCGGTAGATCTTGCCGTCGGAACCGCGGTAGTCGCCGTTCACGTCGCAGAATTCGGACGGGGCGACCATCGTGTGGTAAAGCGCCGTATAGAAAATGCGGCGTGCGGCGTCGTCCGAAGTCTCGATGCGCACCTTCTGCAACTCGGCGTTCCACGCCCGGTCGGCGGCTGCGGCCGTCGCTTCGAAGTCCCAGCCGGGAAGCTCGGCCTGCATGTTCAGGCGTGCATTCTCGATGCTCACGGGCGAAATGGCGACCTTGACATAGATCGTCTCTCCGGCCGAAGTGTCGAAACCGACCCGGCCGTAAAGGCGCTCCGCCCTGAAGCTGTCGCCTTCGCGCAGGCCGCCGTCCTCGCCGCCCTCGTAAATGGCTAGCGACTTGAAGGGTTTGGAGAATTCGGCCGTGAAATAGACCCGCTGGTCTTTCGCCCAGCCCGTCGAGTAGCGGTAGCCGCTGATCGTATGGTCGTCGGCACGTTCGATGAAGGTTTCGGTCGGAGCATCCCAGCAGCCGCCGTTCTCGAGGTCGAAGACCACGGCGGCATCGGCCGATGCCGGGAAGGTATATTTGTGCAGGCCGACGCGCTTGGTGGCGGTCAGCTCCACGTCGATGCCGTAGCGGTCGAGCCGCGTGGCGTAATAGCCCGGGCGGGCCTTTTCATTGGCGTGGCTGAAATACGACCACATGCCCGACTGCGGGTCGTCCTCCGTGCCGCGGGCATAGGTCACCTGCCCCACGACGGGCATCACCGTGACATCGAACAGGTCGCCGATACCGGTGCCGTTCAGGTGGGTGTGGCTGAAACCGATGACCGTCGTGTCGGAAATGTGGTAGCCCGACGTCCAGTCCCACGACTGCGGGATGCTCGTGGGGCCGAGCTGTACGGCGCCGTACGGGACGTTGGCGCCCATGAATACATGGCCGTGGCCGCCCGTGCCGATACGCATGTCGACATACTGCGTCAGCGAATCCGTACGGGGTGCCTGCGAGCAGGCCGCCAAAAGCAGGCCTGCGCCGAGAGCTGAGAGAGATTTTAAATTCATAGGGACATATGTTGTTTTTATTTGCGTTCGGGTTGCAATCCGAAAACCAGCCGGCCGCCGCCTACCAGTTCACCGTGCGAAATGCGGTATTTCTTCAGCGGCCTGCCGCCGAGGGTCATCGAGCCGATGTAGACGTCGCCGGCTCCGGAGCGCTCCGTTTCTATAACGAGCTCCCCGGCCGGATAGTATTTCGGGTCGAGCGTAACGGTCACCTTGTCGAAAACAGGCGATGTAAGCGTATAGTAAGGCTCCCCCGGGCAGTCCGGGTAGAGGCCCATCATCGAGAAGACCGCCCACGCCGACATGGTGCCCGTGTCGTCGTTGCCGGGGATGCCGTCGGGGGCTGTCGTAAAGTACCTGTCCAGCAAACGCCGCACCTCGCGCTGCGTACGCCACTCCTCGCCCTGGAAATAGCTGAACAAGTAAGGATAGGCGATGTCGGGTTCGTTCGCCGGGTCGTACAGCCCCTGGTCGAAGACCATCTGCAGCTTGTCGATGAATCGGCGTCTGCCGCCCATCAGCCGGGCCAGTCCGGCCACGTCGTGCGGGACATAGAACGTATAGTTCCAGGCCGAACCTTCGTGGAAGCCGGGGACGGGTTCGAAATTCTCACCCTGGCGCGGGTCGAAGGGCGTGAGGAACTTACCCTCCTTGGTAATCGGACGGAACGTGCCCGACTCGGTGCTGTAATAGTTCTTATAGCCGAGCGAGCGGGCGCGGAACAGCGCCGCGTCGTCTTTTTTGCCGAGCGAGTCGGCCAGCAGCGACAGCGCGTGGTCGGCGATATAGTATTCCAGGGCGTGCGACACGGAGTTGTCGCCCGAAAGGTCGCGGGCGTAGAAGCCCAGCGGCACATAACCTTTTTCGATGTAGGGGTCGATGTCGGGGCGCATCCTGTTCCGCGCGCCCGGCGTCGTGGCCGATTTGCGCATCGCCTCGTAGGCGGCGTCCATATCGAAATCGCGCAGCCCCTTCATCCAGGTATCGACGATCACGGGGATCGACGGGTCGCCCTCCATGGTGAAGGTTTCACGGCCGTAGAGTTCCCACTTGGGGAGCCAGCCCCACTCCCGGTACATGCCGACCATCGAGCGCACCATCTCCAGTTGGCGTTCGGGGTAGACCAGCGTCAGCAGCTGGTGCAGGTTGCGGTAAGTATCCCACAGCGAGAAGACCGTATAGCGGTTGCCCTCGGCCGTGCGGATCTCGGCGCTCTCCATCGCGGGGTATTCGCCGTTGACGTCGCTCAGCACGTTGGGGTGGATCAGCGCATGGTAAAGCCCCGTATAGAAGACCTTCTTCTGCGCTTCGGTACCGCCCTCGACGCGGATGCGCCCCAAGTCGTCGTTCCACGTGCGGCGTGCGGCCGCACGAATGTCGTCGAACGAGCGCCCCTGCTGCTCGGCTTCGAGGTTCAGGCGGGCGTTCTCGGCCGACACGAACGAAACGCCCATGCGCACCTCGACCTGCTCGCCCGGCTGCATGTCGTAGGAGAACCACACGCCCACGTCGTCGCCGGCAATGTCCTTGCCGTATTGCGTATAGAGCTTGTAGTTGCCGGCATCCTTGTCCCACTCGGCTTCGACGCCCTGTTTCGGGGGTTGTTTCTTCCAGAACCCGGTGGCCGCGGGGCGTTTCGAGACGCGCATCACGAAATAGACCGGGAACACCGCCTGCGGGTTGTAGCAGAACGTGCCCAGCAGTTTCATGCCCTCGACCTCGGTGTCGCTCACGCGGCGCACCCAGGCTCCCGACTCGTTGGTAAGCCCCTCGCCCAGGTTTAACAGAATATGTCCCGTACCCTCCGGAAAGGTATAGCGCTCGGCCGACGTGCGCGGCGTGGCCGTCACCTCGGTGCGGATGCCGTACTTGGTCAGCAGGTTCGAATAGTAGCCCGGCGAGGCCGTCTGGCCGGTATATGCGCTGCCGTAGTTGCGGTAATCGACGTCCAGCGCACCCGCCGTCGGCATTACCAGCAGCGAGCCCAGCTCGGGGCATCCCACGCCGCTCAGGGTGACGTGTGCAAAGCCCGTGAAGAACTTGTTGCGGTACTCATAGGGCGCCGACCACCACCGGGCGTCCTTATCGTAGAGGTTCTCGTCGGAGCCCATCACATTGAACGGCACGACCGACATCATCCCGTTGGGGCATACGGCGCCGGGGTTGGTCGTCCCGAAATTGGTCGTCCCGATGAACGGGTCGACCCAATCGGCAGGCTCCTGCGCACGCAGCGGTGTCGAGAAAACGGCTGCGGCGAGCGCAGCAGTTAAGAGCGTTCGTCGCAGCGGCATCAGCGTATATTGTTTTTGCGGGTGAAGTCGATGATCTCCGGGATATAACCGAAAGCAAGCCCCGTAACCGTGTCCGCACACCCGTAGTAGACCGCAACGCGCCCCGTCGCGGAGTCGTGCAGCGCCGCGCAGGGGAACGTCACGTTCGGCACGTCGCCCGTGCACTCGTACGTCTCACGCGGGGAGATCAGGTACGGGCCGCTGCGCGCCGTGACTTTCCACGGCTCATCCAGGTCGAGCAATGCCGAGCCGAACGCATAGACGTAGCCGTTGCACGAACGGAGCACCCCGTGGTAGAACAACAGCCACCCTTCGCTGGTCTCGATGGGCACGGGCCCCGCGCCGATCTTCATGCACTGCCAGGCCGAAACCTCGAACGCCGCGGGCGACATCACGTGGCGGTGGCGTCCCCAGAACTCCATGTCGGGCGACTCGGAATAGAAAATGTCGCCGAACGCCGTATGCCCGTTGTCGCTCGGACGCGAAAGCATCGCGAATTTCCCGCCGATCTTGCGGGGGAACAGCACGCCGTTGCGGTTGAACGGGATGAAGGCGTTTTCCAGCTGGTGGAACGTCTCGAAATCCTCCGTCCACGCCACGCCGATCGTCGGGCCGTGGTAGCCGTTGCACCACGTCACGTAGTATTTGTCCCCGATCTGAGCCACACGCGGGTCGTAGCCGTAGACCCACTCCGAGATCTCGGCGTCGCCGCCCACCAGGTTGAAGTCCTCCTCGCGGATGTCCCAGTCGATGCCGTCCACCGAGAAGCCCGCATGGATGCGCATGCGGCGATTCGTGTCGTCGCAGCGGAAAACACCCGCATAGTTGTACTTGCCCTTCTTAAACGGCACGACCGCCGAATTGAAGACCGAGTTGGAGGTCGAAAGCGCGTCGCGCCCGATGATCGGGTTGGCAGAATAGCGCCACATAACCTCCTTGCTCCCCGCGGGACGCTCTTCCCACGGCATATCCGGCAGTGCCGGGCCCATTATTTTCAGATTGCTCATGTTATTTGGTTGTTGGTTTATCATCATAGGTGAACGGTACGAACCAGGTCATCACAAAGGCGGGGATCGTCGCCAGCATGACCACGATGAAGAAGACGCCGTAGCCCTTCCAGTCGCTCAGGTAACCCGAAACGGCGCCGGTGAGCATCACCGAAAGGTTCATGATGCCCGAGGCGAAAGCGTAGTGCGCCATCTGGTGCCGACCCGGGGCCACCTGCTGCATCATGAAGAGCGTAAGCCCCACGAACCCGAACCCGTAGCCGAAATACTCCACGACGATGCCGCCGCCCACGAGCCACATCGACTGCGGCTGGAACCATGCCAGCAGCGCATAGACCGCGAACGGAAGGTTGAAAATGCAGCACAGCGTGAAGAGCGAGCGCCTCAGTCCGCGGTGGGCGATATAGTAGCCCGCGAGCAGCGATCCCAAAAGGAATGCCCCGGCGCCGAACGTGCCGTAGTACAACCCGATCTGCTGGTTGGTAAGCCCCAGCCCTCCGGCCGCGGTATCCGCCTTGAGGAACAACGGCACGATCTTCATCACGAAGCCCTCGCCCAGGCGGTAGAAGACGATGAAGGCGATGTAATACCAGATATGCTTTTTCGTGAAGAACGCTGCGATCACCTCCTTCAGGCTGCGCAGCCCTTCCCGCAGCGAATGTCCGTCAGCCGCACTTCCGCCCGACGGCAACTCGCGGCTGTGGTAAATACCCAGCAGGACGAGCAGGCCGCAAAGGATCGCCAGCACCACCGTCCACGACTGCACATAGGCATCGAAGGTCGCCGCCCCGGAATCGCTGAAACGCTTGCTGAGCCAGCCCGCGAACCAGACCAGGCCGCCCGTGGCGACCAGTTTCGCAAGGTTGTAGAACGCCCCCTGCCAGCCGATATACCGCGCCTGATCCCCGGTCGAGAGCTCCGACATGTAAACGCCGTCGGCCGCGATGTCGTGCGTGGCGCCGCTGAAGGCCACCACCGCGAAGACCCCCACCGTGACGGCGAAGAAATGGGGCATATGCAGCGCCAGCGCAGCAAGGCCGAACAACACGCCGCTCAGGAGCTGCGTCGTGACGACGAAGAATTTTTTGGTGCGGAAAATTTCCAGGAAGGGGCTCCACAGGAATTTGATCGTCCACGGCCACATGATCAGCGACGTCCAGAACGCGATCCGGGCGTCGGAAATCCCCATATCCTTGAACATGACGGCCGAGACCATGTTCAGCACGACGAACGGAAGCCCCATCGCAAAATAGACCGTAGGCACCCAGGCCAGCGGCGAAGTTTTTTTAACTGTCGAAATCATCGGGTCTTCTCCGGTTTTAGGTTAGGGATGCACAAAGATAATAAAATCTTTCCGCACGCGATCGGTATTCCGGGCGGTTATCATCTTTGCATCCGTAAAGTAATACAATTTCGGGCGCAGGATTACTAAAGCGGCCGGCAATTTAATTCCCCGGGAAAGAAGACCGTGCAGCCGGCGGGTCTTGCGGCTCGCGACTGCACGGTCGTCAGAATCGAATCCTGCAGAGAAATCAATCTACATATACGATCTCCGTCGCGGCATTCTTGGTCAGGTGCGGAATATCCTGCCCTTTCTTGAGATAGAGCGACTTCACCTTCTCCCCACGATCGCATTTAAGAGTCTGGAGTGCCGGACAACCCGACACGTCGATCGAGGTTATCCCGTCATACCAAACATAGTAGGAGGCTACTGTCAGATCCAGCGATAGCAACTTGTTACCGATCATCGTAAACTTCTCGACATCCGCATAATCGGTTCCCAGCGGCGACAACGATTCGATCGGATTGTCTCCAAGATTAATCAAGGCCAACCCATAATTCTTGGTGCAATTCAATTCTTTTACCTTTGTCAAACCGGAAAGGTCTATTTCACTTAGATCATTACTCATGACATTGATCTTTTCCAGGTTCGTGAAGTTTTCGATCCCCTCCAGCGATGTCCATTGGGTACCATAGTAGCTGGGGTTATATGACAACTCGGTGGCGGCCAACCCTTTCTCCGTAATGATTCCGGAAGTAGACCCCAATGCGACGATCCAGCCCTGTTGTTGCAGCCACTTTACAAAATCCTTATCGACAAACGAAATCAGTGTCGCATTCGGATCTTTCTGGATAACGGACAACTCTTTGGTAATGCCAGCACCCTCAATCGTAATCTTACCTCCGCGACTGGTAGTTGCCGCTCCGAGATGGAATGTAAGCGTCTTCGTTTCCAGCCCACGGGTTTCGGGCACCTGCGTGATCCAATCGTCGCTAATCATTACTTTGTAATCTACATTGGCATTCACATCAACGGAGAAAGAACGCTCCGCAAGGTCAAACTCAAATGCCGTATCCTCGATATTGATTGCATATATCCGGTTCTGGGTCAGCGGAATATCGACCGACTGCCCCATGCCCGAGACCGTGACCACGGTCGAACGGTCATCGTAATCCGGGTTCTTGGCAACGGTAAACTTCAAGACCGTGTTGCCGAAAACGTCGTTGCGCCCGACATACGTGACCCAATCCCCGCCGCCGTCGGAAAACGCGACGGCCAATTCCGGAATGTTCGTATGCAGTTTGACCTGGATATCGGTGCTCAATGCTTCGACGGTCATATTCTCCTCGGAAAGAAGGGTCAGCGAATAGCCCGCTTCCGAAACGATTTTCAGGGGAGCGACAGCCGATCCCGTAAAGAACTTGAAGGCCGCTTCACGGCTCTCTTCGCTTGTATTCGGATCGATCGTGAAGGTTACCACATCGCCGCTCTTCCCGGCTTCGGCCGAAGGATGCACCCAGTCGCAGACACCTGCGAGCCGCCAGTCTCCCGAACTGGTTACGGTCACCTGCGTCGTCGTCCCGTCAGGCCCGGCGGGGATGGCATCGGGGGTAATGGATATCGTGGCCCGGGAAAGGTCGTCCGCCGTATCGTCGTCGGAACAGGCGCTGAGCGCACAGGCCACCGCTACAAACGCTATAAATATCTTTTTCATAAAATCTACGTTGTTTTAGGTTCTCAGTCGAACTGCACTCCCCGCAGCGGCGTGCTGCGGGGAGTACAGCACACAATCGGATTAAGGCAGTTTATAACGCGTTGCGTCGTTCTTTTTGTAATAATACTCGGGCATCAGCAGTTCCTCGTCATAGAGGCCCCGGGCAACAGACTGGCAACGGCTCACCTGGAACCGATAGTCGCTGAAATCGCTTACCAACGAATTGGTATGCCCCAGTGCGAAGAACATGTAATAGCCGTATCCGGCCTCCTTCTTCGAGCGGGCTGTGCCCTCGCTCGAATCCCCGCTGCCCCGGTTCAACTCGATCGACATGCCGGAGCACTGCTTGACGGTCATGCCCTGCATCGGCGCTGCGGTTCCCCCGTAATCGGCGACGGCATAGTCGACGAACATGCCCGGCTCGACCCCGTCGACAGAAGGCATCCGGCTATTGATACCGCCCAGATAGTAAACCATGACGGTTTTATCGGGCATGGCTTTCTTGGTTTCATAGAGCAGCCGGGAGGCGGCAGCCGACGACCACGGCGCAAACCAGGGATTGCTCAGGTCGGGAGAGTTCGAATACTCGTCGTCGAAACCGACGCCGTCGAGGTTGTAGGCATTGCAATAAGCGGCCAGCTCCTTGGCAAACTCGCGGCAGCCCATATCGGACAGCTGTGCCACGCCGGCGGCATCGTGGTTGCCCAGGATACCGAGGATCACCTTCATGCCACGCTTGCGCAACGGCTGCAGGAACTGCTCGTTGTTGTCCAGCAGGAACTGCACGTTGGGGTTGTTCAGCACATAGATCCGTCCCGTTTCCGCATTGTAATTGATATTGGCCGAAAAAAGGATGATGTCGTCGAAGAAGAGCTTGCCGCTGTCCTTGAGCACGAACTCCAGCGCATTGAGCGGGTTGGTGTCGTTGACCTCGAAATAGCACACGTTCCTCACGGCGTCGGGGCCCTTGTAAGCGTCGCCCTGGGCTCGCAGGTCTTTCACCAGATAGACCGCATGCTGCGCCTTTTCCGAGAGCGTGATACCCTCGGTCGAGGAGGTTGCCTTGAGCGGAAGCAGATAGGTCGTCCCCTCCTGCAATTCGCTGCCTGCGGCCAGGGTAACGCCCACCCCGACCGAACGGATCTCGTCCGGGGCCAGCAGCAGCTTGCCCTCGCGGTCGATGGCGACATCGGCCGCGGGGAAGAGCTGGAACTCCGTCCCGTGCTCGGCATTATAAGTTTCCAGATAAGCGGGATCTACCTCGATCTTCACGTCGACACCCTTCTGGGGCGCTTTCGTAAGGCGGAAGAAGACCTCGGTCTGGTATTTGTCCGAGCGCAGTTCGATCACCGACTCGTTCTTGTTCGACGTCACGTCGAGCAACATGCCGTCGACGCGCTTCACGGCGTCGTATGCCCCTTCGTCGACAGGCTTGCCGCCCTCGATGTCGTCGGTGCAGGCCGTGAATGCCAGGCCACCCAACATCAGCACAAGCGGAAGGAAGCTGTATTTCAGATATTTCTTGGTGTTCATAATCGTTTCAGGTTAAAGGTTAGCAGATTATTTACCCAGCTCGGGAAGCGATACATTCACCCACTTCAACTCCTTCTCGACGGTAAGATCGTTCCCGTAGGAGGTCTGGTCTTTGATGGTCTTGCCGGCTCCCTCGTCGAATTTCCAGTAGGCCACCAGTCCGTCGGAAGCCGCGGCCACCTGGTAGAAATGGTCGGGGGCATTGATCTCCTCGGGGGTCAGCGCCTTGTTCCAGATACGCACTTCCGAGATCTGGCCGTCGAAATAACGGTCGCTGGCATACGAATAGCCGATCCAGAAGCAACGGGGCTTGCCGTCCGACTCGTCGGAATGCTTCACGCCGAAATTCACGGACGAGGTACCGACGTTGCCGCTGCACTTCTCCACACCGTCGAGGTATACCTTCACGCTTCCCGACTCGAATGTCACGGCCACATGGTACCAGCGGCCGGCATCGAGCTTGAGATCCGAATTGGTCAGGTTCCTCGACGAAGCGATCTGAATCTGGTTGGGATCCACGCCCGAATCGCCGATACGCACCAGGAACTTACCCTCGATACCCATGATCGTGGAGATCTGGTTCTTGAACGCATTGCCGTTGATCAGCGCCTCGAGCGTGAAGGTACGCATGTTGGTTACGGGCGAGGCATCCTTCCAGTCGGGCCAAGCACGGTTCTCGGTAATACCGGCCACGACGTTGATCAGCGCGGCACCCTTGAAGATATAGTAAACACTGCGGGCACTCGGCAACACGTCGATACCCGACACCGAACGGATCGTCACGGGCAGTACATAGCGCTCGTTCTTGTCCAGCAGGTTCACGTCGACGAACCTGATCGTCACGGGAACGCTCGCCACGCTTCCGGCCTGTATCCTGGTCTTCGTCTCATCGAACTGGTAGAACTCCTCGGAAAGCAGTTTCACGTCCTCGTCGTAGAAGGCCTGGCGGTAGTGGTCGAACAGTTCGGGAGCCGCGGCGAACTCGATCGAAATGTCCTGCCCGACGGGCTTGGCGATACCGGCCGTGATTTCGCGCTCATAGGAGGAATTCGCAGCCTTGATAAGCATCTCGTCGGTGAAATTCGTCGCCGAGATGAAAAGTTTATTGTCGTAATGCTGCCTGGACAGATCCTCGTTCTTGCAGCCTGCCAGAGCGACGGCGGCAAGAGCCGCGACAGCAATATTTAACTTGTTGAGTTTCATAGGTCGCATTAGTTTTTAGGTGCGGGATTCAGGATGTCGACCGCCTCCCGGATGTTTTTATAAACCAAAGTCAGGTTGAAATAGTCGTTCTGCGCGTTGGCGATGGAGATACCCAGTTTCTCATAGCCCGACGCCGGGCTTACGACCCACTGGGCAGCACCCTTGGTGGCACGCACACGTGTCTTGCCGTCGGCCTCGTAGCCGGAGAAATAACCGCTCTCATCGCTCAGGTCGGTGAGCGACGGGGTCGTCACGCCGATGACGAACCGGTCGGTCGGGACATCTTCCACGGCGGCCATCAGCACGGCGAACGACATCTTGTCGGCCGAAGTTGCGGTCAGCGCGGGGATGACGATATAATCGCATTCGCCCAGGACGGACTTGTCGATGAGGTTCTGCGGATTGCCCTGGAAGACCAGCACTTTGCCGGAGTTGGCCTCGTTCCAGGTCTTCACGTTCGAGAAGAACGCCTCCTGGCGTGCGGCATACTGCGCTTTTTCCTCTTCCTGCATAGCCTGCGGGGCACGGCCGGTATAGTTCACCTGGACACCGTCGTAACCATATTTGGCACACAGGTTCAGCTGACTGACGGTCTGCTGCCTGCAGAACTCCAGGAAACGGAGCTCCAGCTCCTCCTCGGGGGTCGGTTCGCCCTCGCCGCCACCTTCGCCGCCTTCGTCCTGGGTCGCCTCGGGGGTGCTGGGATTCGTGGGTTCTTCGGGTTTGTTGGCCTCCTCATCCGCGAGGACTTTCTCCCAGAGTTTCTCGATCGCATTATAGTCGATGTTGTAGATCACCCGGGTGCCCTTCTCGCGTACCTTGGCGAATTCACCGGCCAGGGTCGGATGCAGGTTGTCGGGATTCATCAGGCAGATGATGTCCACGCTGTCGGGCATCGTCGTCAGGTGCTCGTTGCGCTGGGCCGGAGCCGAGGTGGTATTGTCCATCGAGACGAGGACGACCTTGTGCTCGCCCGCCTTGTAATCCCGGAGCGCCTTCAGGTACTGCTTGTAGAGCTCGGGATTCTGCTCCTCAAGCGTAGGATAGTTGATGTCGAGGCTTTCGGTCTCCGTCCAGTCGCTGCACGCCGCAAAAGAGAGGACTGCAACGGCTACGGCCGGGAACAGAAATTTCTTGATATTTCGTTTCATAATCGTTTAGCGTTCGGGTTGGTTATTATTTGATCGCGGGGTTGCAATCCCACCACATACGGGTCGCCATGTTGTCGGTACCCTTCAGAAGCGACGAAACCGCATTGTTGACGTTCACGTTGTTGGTCGTGTATTCGTCTGCCGGATAAGGCATACGGCGCGCCCCGAGTTCGGAATCGACGACCCCGAGACTCTTGTTTCCATCCTCGGTGGCAGGCATCAGACGGGGATAACCCGTGCGGCGGTAGTCGGCCCATGCCTCGTTGCCCAGCTGCCAGTTGGCGATCCACTTCTGCGTGATGATGCGCTCCTGCATCTGGGCCGGAGTAGCCCCTTCATCCCATGCGATCGTAATATCGGACAACTCCTGCGCATAAGAATTCGAGTTCGCAGGATCGGCATAGAGCTGCGGTTTGCCCGTGGTATTGGCCAGGTAAGTGTCGGCACCCGACACACCCCACTCCTCGAACGAGAGGCGGATGCCTTCGTCATAGAAATCCTTGGCCTCGCCGGAGCCCATGTTGAACCCGAAGACACCCTTCGCCTCGGCCTTCAGGAAAGCCACCTCGGCAGCATTCATCCACGTGACGGGCGAGGAGATCGAGATATTGACGCCGGAGTACTTGCGGCCAACGGATGCCAGAGGCGGAATCACGATTCCGCGGCGGATGCCGACATAGGTTTGACCGGGCCACTCCGACTGCGTGAAATATTTCTCGCGGCGGGGGTCTGAATAACCGTTCATGTAGCAGATGATGTCGGCTGCGGCATGCGTATCGCCGCCCGTTATGCAGTCTGCGGGCTTGTTGTAGTTGACTGCCACGTAAATGGGGTTGCCGTCGGCACCGAACGACGTCAGCCTGGCGTTGTCGGCATTCGACGTGATGACGCCCACCTCGCTGTTCACGGCCGATTCGGCCATCTCGCGGGCTTTAGCCTCGTTCGCATAGACGATACGCATCGCCAGGCGCAGTTTGAGCGAATTGGCGAGCTTGCACCACTTCTCGGCGCTGCCGCCGTAGATATAGTCGGCTTTTGCGGAAATAGCATCCGTGCGGTGCTCGGTAAGCACCTTGATCGCGGCATCCAGCTCTTCGAAAAACTTGTCGTAAACCTTCTCCTGCGAATCGTACGGCACCTGAATCTGGCCGTTCTCACCGATCATCGAATAGGGGATCGGGCCGTAGGTGTCGGTCACGCGGTGCATGGCCGCTACCTTGATGATGTCGGCGATCGCCAGTACGATGGGGTCGTCGGTCACCTTCTTCAGCTCGCGCAGGTTCGAGTAAAGCACCGGGATCGTCCTGTCGCTATACATGAAAACGTTCGTCCAGTCGTCCGTCGGATTGTAATTCATGATCGTACGGGTAAAGCCACCCGTCGTGGAATAATACCCACCCATGGGGCCGCCCAGCAGCACATCGGTAAACTGCGCCGTATTGACGTCGGTCGATACGACGGTGCTCGCGAGCGAGGTCAGCGCCGAGCCGATGATATAGCCGTCGGTCTGCATGTCGTCCTCGGAGGGCTCGTAAGGATTGGTATTTATATCGAGGTAGTTGGCGGTGCAGGCCGTACCGACAAGTACCAACGCAGCCAAAGCCGGTTTTAATATATTGAATTTCATAGTCATCGTGCAGATTAGAATTTAAGTCTGAGGTTGAACCCGATATTACGCGTCGAAGGCGACATGAAATAGTCGATGCCCTGGTAGTAGCTGTTCACCGTCGCAACGGTCTCGGGATCGTAGGGAGCCTTGTTGTAGATCATCCACAGGTTGCGCCCCACGAGCGACAAGGTAATTTCGCAGATGTCGCCCAGCTTTTTCTTCGGGATCGTATAGCCGATCGAAGCCTCCTGCAGGCGCACGTTGGTGGCAGAATAGGTATAGTACTGCGGAACGGAGTTACCGCTGCCGATGGCCGTGTACCATTTGTTGGCATCCACCAGGTCGCCGCCGTTGATCATCACGCCGCCGGCATCGCGCGCTGCGGCCGAAACCTCGGAAACACCGTAGTAGTCGAGCATGGCCTGCGTACGCGAGAATACCACGCCGCCCAGGCGGGCCGAAACCATGAAGCCGAAGTTGAAGTTACGCCAGCGGAAGTCGTTGCGCCATGCCATGTTGGCGTCGGGAAGCACGCTGCCCAGCTTGATGTAGCTGTTGACGTCGGTGATCGACTCGGAAGCGATCTCGCCCTTCTCGTTGATATAGACGGCACCGTTGCTGTCGCGTTTGAGGTCGATGCGCGAATAGAAGTCGCCCAGCGTACCGCCCTCGCGGAGGATGAAGCGGGCATCGGCAAGACCTCCCATATCGAGCTGGTCGACCGAGAAGTGTTCGCCGGTCTCGGGGTTGACCACATCGTCGGCAAGCGAAAGAATCTTGTTCTTGTTCGCCGACAGCGTGTAGTTCGAATCCCACGAGAATTTGCCCCACGTATTGCTGTAACCCAGCGCGACCTCGAAACCGCGGTTGCGGACGTTACCCGACTGAATGGTCAGTTTGGACGAACCCGAACCGGTCGAGATATTCGGCTCGAAGGTCTGATCCTGCGTCTTGGTGTTATAGTAGGTGAAGTCGAGGTTGAAGTGGCGCAGGAAGCGCATCGTCAGACCGACCTCGAACGACTTGGTGCGCTCGGGCTTGAGGTTGTAAATCGGGAATCGGGTCTGGGTGCTCCAGTTCAGGCCGCTCTCGTTCCAGCTGTAACGCGGGTTGGCGAGGTAACGCTCGAAAGCCACACCCACCGATGCGTACGACGCACGGAGTTTGACGTAGGAGAGGTTCTTCGGCATCTCGGGGATGAGCTGCGACAGCACGACCGAAGCGCCGACCGAGGGATAGAAAAACGAACTCTTCACCGAATGCTCGCCGGCCAGCTGCGAAGGCCAGTCGTTACGGCCGGTCAGCGTGAGGAAGTATGTGTTCTTGAAGCCGATCTCGACCGAGGCGAAAATCGACTGGGTCTGCTCGCGCCACCCTTCCTGCAGCCGCTTGGTCTTGGAGGTGTTGCTCAGGTTCTGCACATTGAACACGTTGGCCAGCAGGGGTTTTTCGTCGGTGATCTCACCGTCGGGGATCGGGCCGCGCACCTTCATGGCGTCGTAGCGCATGTCCGAGATCGAAGCACCGGCATTGGCCTGCAACGACCAGTCCTCGCCGAAGGTCTTGTTGATATTGACCAACACGTCGCCGTAGACCTGTTTGTCCTTGGTCTTGGTGATGCCGTAAAGGCCGTTTTTCGAACCTTCGGTCAACTGCGTGAAGGTCGAAGCATAGAATTTTTCCGTATAGTCGTTGCTGCTGTTGTCGACGCGGATACGGCCGGAGACATTGAGCCAGTCGAGCACATCGTACGAGAGTGCTGCGTTCAGCATGTAACGGTCTTTGTTGTTTTCGCGCAGGTTGCGGTAGTTGATCCAATAGGGGTTCTGCATCGTCATGCCGGCATCGCCTACGGGCCAGTACTGGGTATAGAGGCGGCGGGCGGGATCGTAACGCTCGTACATTTCGATATCGGCCCAGTCGTTGCCGCGCGGGTAGACGTAAGCGCCGACCAGCGGGTTGTTGTAGGTACCCTGGTTGGTCATGTTGCGGTCTTTCTGCATCACATAGCTGGCACCCACGTCGAGTTTCAGCTTGTCACCGAGGAACGAGGTGGTATTGCGGAACGTAAAATTGTAACGGTCGTAGCCGTTGTTGGGAATTACTCCGCGCGAGTTGACCGCCGCGGCCGAGAAATAGGTTTGGTTCTTCTCGGTACCCGTCGAGAGCGAGACGCTCTCGGTACCCGTTACGCCGGTTTGGAAATAGTCATCGCGCGGGCTGTACCCCATATAGTTGGAGCTGTTCAGGCGATTGCCCCAGCTGCGGACGATCGAACCTTCGCTCGAATTGAGATCGCCCGTACCGTAACGGTTCTGAAACTCGGGAAGGACGAACGGCGACATCACCTCGGTGTTGCTCGATACGGTCACCGAAGTGTAGCCCGCCTTGCCGCGCTTGGTCGTGACGACGATGGCACCGTTGGCGGCATCCGAACCGTAGAGTGCCGCAGCGGCCGCACCGTTCAGCACCGACATCGACTCGATGTCCTCGGGGTTGATATCGGCGATGGGATCGGTCGTACCCTGCGAGGCGAACTCCGTGCCGCCGTCGCGGGCCGTCGTGAACATCGGCACGCCGTCGATTACGTAGAGGGCGTTCGAAGTCTGCGAAATCGACTTCTGACCACGCATGACGACCCTCGATGCGCTGCCGACGCCACCGGACGACGAGTTGATCGTCACACCGGCGACCTTGCCGCTGAGCGAGTTGATGAAGTTGACGTCCTTGTTGGCCACGATGTCCTCGGAGTTGACCTGCTGCACGTTGTACGACAGCGCCTTTTCCGAACGTTTGATACCGAGAGCCGTAACCACGACCGCATCCACATCCACCGCCGACTCCCGGAGCGTAAAGGTGATGTTGGTGCGGCTGCCTACGGTCTGTGCGATCGGTTCGTAGCCTAAATAATTGATTTCTAATACGGCGTCAGCCGAGGGGGGGGGAACTTGCAGCGAGAAATCGCCGTCCACGCCGGTACTCGTACCGATCGTAGTCCCCTTGACAATGACCGCAGCGCCGATCACCGGCATACCGGAAGCATCGACGACCTTGCCCGTCACGGTGACAGGCTGGCCGGGCTGTGCGGCCGGGGCTTTCTGCGAGAGTACGATCGACGTATTCTCGACGGCATAAGCGATATCGGAAGATTGGAAAAGCGTATTGAGCACATTGTTCAGCGGCGTGTCCTTCACATCGATCGACACGCGGCACGCTACGTCCACATTCTTGTCGTAAACGAACAGGTAGGTGGTTTGCTTTTCGATTGCACTGAGCACCTGCTCAAGGGGAGCGTCCGAAACCCGGAGGGTTACCGGTACGGACTGCGCACTTGCCGTGCCCGCGAAAAGGCAGCATACAAGTGTCAAAACAGGCAAGAGAAACCTAACTCTCGCTTGGTTTTTCATTTTCATACGTTGGTCAGTTAATTAGGTTATTGGTTTTTCCCGGATCCCCTGCCCTGCTCGGGGGAGGGGTTTAAAGGCGCTGTCCGGGGCACGCCTCGTCATTCGTCTAAGGTCTGGGGCAATTTTTCACATAAATCTGGGCTTAGGTACTACAATCAGGTTAGGTTGGTCAGTGTATATAAATCATGTCTTTCAATTCGTTGCGCGTATACTGGAAATCGGCGCTCTGCTGCAAAACCCACAGGGCATGGTCGATACCCTCGGAGATACGGATCTTCCCGGTGAAAAGGTTGGTCGGCATATCCTGGCGCCGCACCTCGATCTTCACGCCGTAATATTTCTCGAACTCATCGAGCAAATCCCCGAACGAAGCGTCGCGGAAGGCAATCAGCCCCTCGCGCCACAGGAACCCTTCGTGTTCGGGTATCCGCCCCAGGATCAGCCGTCCGTTGAGGTGCGTCACCTGTTCGCGCGGATGCAGCTCGACCTGGTTGTTCGAATTGAAGCGATCCGTCACGCGCACCTTACCCTCGACGAGCGAGGCGACGAACTCCCCGTCTTCCGAGCGGGCCTTGACGTTGAATTTCGTACCCAGCACCTCCACGTCGCAGGCATAGGTCTCGACGACGAAAGGATGCTTCCGGTCATGCGACACATCGAAAAACGCTTCGCCCTTGAGCTGCACCTTACGCTCGCGCCCGATGAAGAAGGTCGGGTAATGCAGTTCGGAAAGCGCGTTCATGCAGACTTTCGTGCCGTCGGGCAGCTGCACGTCGATATGCTGGCCTGCCGGGACGGTGATCGTATTGCCCGTCAACAGGAACTTGTCATACATCCGCGAGACGTAGATGCCCCCCGCTCCCGCAACGACCAGGATGACCGCAGCGTATTTGAGGACTTCGCGTGTCCAGCGCGGCAGGGTCAAAACCTTCGGCTTGCGTGTCGTGCGTCCGGGGTCGGCCAGCATCAGCATCGAATCGAACAAACGGCGCTCGGCAAGCAGTTCCCTGCGGTTGGCCGGATCACGGTCGATCCAGTCGAGGACTTGTTTTTCCTCTTCTACGGACGCGCGCCCGTCAAAAAACCGGTGTAGTAATTCTTTTTCCATGACATAGAGATAACACCCCAGCCGGGGAAATCCCTGAAAAAAATCGCACTTTTTTCAGGGAAAGCCCGGGTGAAGCAAGTTAAACGAATGATTATCAATTGATATAAAACCAGAAAATAAAATAAGCCAGGTAATCTTTGAGCACCACACGCAGGATTTTCATCGCCTTCGAGACTTCGAACTCGACGCTCTTGACCGTAACGCCCATTTCGGCGGCGATCTCCTTATAGCTTTTGCCGTCGAAGCGGCTGCGGATAAAGATCGCGCGGGTCTTTTCCGGAAGTCTGTCCAGCGTCTCGTTCACCAGCCGCCGCGCCTCCTCGCTGAACAGTTCCTCGGGGTTGCAGGCTTCGAGGGTCGAGATGCGGGTTCGGAGCATGCGCGCACCGTGGGAGTGGATATCCTCGGCGGCACGCAGGCGGACGCCCTGCGAACGCAGATGGTTCAGGCATTTGTTCTTGACGATCGTGAGCGCGTAGGGAGGGAAGGCGGAGGCGGAAAGCATGTCGCGTTTTTCCCAGGCGGCCATAAAGCTCTCCATGACGATATCCTCGGCCGTGGCTGCATCGGAGACATAAGTGCCCGCGAAACGGATAAACCGTTGTTGGTACTCCCCGAACAGGCGGTTGAACGCCTTCAGATCCAGAATCGTCTCGGATTGCAACTCCATACACTCATTCATTTAAACAAATATAAGGAAAGTGTGCAATATCCGCGCCCTAAAAACGCAAAAAATAAACGGCCATACCCGCCAGCGCCAAACTCCGGGTAGGGCAACGCAACAGAATTTATTCCATAAATCCCTGCCATTTATATAATAACACCCCAGCGCGGGAAATCCCTGACAAAAAACCGTTTTTTCCGCACCGGACATAAAAAAAGCTCCTCAAAGGGAGCTTTCAGCCCGAATTGCCAGCCCGTTACCTGGCTTTGGCCTCGCAGTAGGCGCAGCGGCAGGTGCCGTCGGCCGTGCGGTAGAACAATTGGTCGACATCCTCCGTCGCGGAGATGCAACGGCGGTTGGAACACTCCATCTCGTTGACCACATACTCGCCGTTGAAAACCGGAGTCCGTTCGAACGGTTTGTTCCGGTCAGCCCAGCGGAGCAGGGTCAGGATCAGTGCCATACGCACGAACTTACCGTTCTCGACCTGCCGGAAATAGGCCGCGCGGGAATCGTTGTCCACGGCACGCGTGATCTCGTTCACGCGCGGCAGCGGATGCAGGATGATCATATCCTTCTTGGCCGTCCCGAGTTTCTCGGGGTTGAGCACGAAGCTGTTCTTCACGCGGTCGAACTCCTCCTCATCGAGGAAGCGCTCCTTCTGTACGCGCGTCATGTAGAGGACGTCCAGTTCGGGCATCACCTCCTCCATGGTCTCCACCTCGCGGAACTCCAGTTTCGAGTTCTCGCTCATCTCGGCCAGCATGTAGTCGGGAAGGCGCAGCTCCTGCGGGGCGATCAGGATGACCTTGATGCCCGAGTAGCGCGACAGCGCCTTGATGAGCGAATGGACGGTGCGGCCGAACTTGAGGTCGCCGCAGAAGCCGATCGTCATGTTGTCGAAACGCCCCTTTTCGCGCTTGATCGTCAGCAGGTCGGTCAGCGTCTGCGTCGGGTGGCTGTGGCTGCCGTCACCGGCATTGATGACCGGTACCCCGGCATACTGCGAGGCCACGAGCGGCGCCCCCTCCTTGAAGTGGCGCATGGCGATGATGTCCGCGAAGCAGCGGATCACACGTACGGTATCGGCCACGGTCTCGCCCTTGGACACGGACGACGAGTTGGCGTCCGAGAAACCGATGACGCTGCCGCCCAGCTCCATCATGGCCGAGGTGAAACTCAGGCGCGTACGGGTCGAGGGCTCGTAGAAGAGCGTCGCCAGCTTCTTTCCCTTGCACGCCTCGCTGTATTTGGCACGGTTGGCGATGATGTCCTCCGCCAGCGCAACGATCTGTTCGGTTTCGGCAACCGTCAGGTCGGTCGGATCGATTAAATGTCGCATATTTTTCTTCTCTGTTTTCGGTTTCGGGTTGCGTAGTCCGTATCGGCGCCGGTATGTCCCGCGGTTCCACCCCGGCTGCGTGCGGGCATATCCCCGCACGGCAGGAAAGGCCCGGCCGGGAATACGCGGCCGCAGCGAACTATTTGTCCATCCAGCTTTCGTCCGAGGGGTTGTCGCGAAATTTCAGCAGCCGGGCCTTATCCCCGGGCTCGATATACCCCTCTTCGGCGGCGACCTCCACCAGCGCATCGAGGTTCGAAAGGCTGTAATTGACCACATCGGCCTCTTTCAGGCGCTCCAGCCCCTTCTTCATGCCGTAGGTGAAGATCGAAGCCACACCCAGCACCTCGGCACCGGCTTCGCGCAGGGCGTTCACCACCTCGATGCAGGAACCGCCGGTCGAGATCAGGTCTTCGATCACGACGACCTTCTGCCCCTTCTCCAGTTTGCCTTCGATCCGGTTGCCGCGGCCGTGGTCTTTCGAACCGCTGCGCACGTACCCCATCGGCAGGTCGAGGATCGTCGCCGTGATGGCCGCATGGGCGATGCCGGCGGTCGAAGTGCCCATCAGCACCTCGGCACCGGGGAATTTGGTGCGGACTATCCCGGCCAGCCCGGCCTCGACATGTCCGCGCACGACAGGCGCCGTCAGCGTCAGGCGGTTGTCGCAATAGATCGGGCTCTTGATACCGCTGGCCCAGGTAAACGGCTGCTCGGGACGCAGGAATACCGCGCCGATCGAGAGCAGGTCTTTAGCAATTGATTTCTCCATGATTATTTTACATTTTTTTCGGTTTTTTTCAAATCTCCGGCCACCCACTCGACCCACGGGTCAACGTTGTCGGTGAGCGTCCGGGGCAGCGGCAGCGGGATGCGCACGTCGGGAGCGATCCCCTCCCGGTCGATGCCGCGCCCTGCGGGAATCCGTTTGGAACGGGTGACGGGCACGATCATCCAACGCGCCGTGTCCCGAGGGAAATAAAGTATCTCGCAGTTCGAATAGTCGAGGCACCCCAGCGTGTTGTCCTGTCCGTAGACGGTCGTACGACGGCTCGAAGCCCGTACTTCGAGTACCAACTGCTCGCCCGACGAAGCCACCCGTCCGTCGACGATCAGCGCGGCGCGCCGGGGCACCAGCGACACCGAATCGTAACGGATACGGTAGGTTTTGCCCTCTTCGAGAAATTCCCCGGCCGGGGTTCGCTCCATACACGCAACCTTCCTGCGTCCCCGCTCCGTATTCCCGACAAACTCCCGGACGTGGGCGATGGCTATATCCGATACGCGGTACTCCATGGCATCCTCCGTACCTTCGTGGTCGTAAAGCAGTTTGAGCAGGGGTTCATAGGCATTGTCGCTCCCACCCATATTGCCGCGGATGTCGACGACCAGGTTTTCGCAGCCCGAGGCGCAGTAAACCGCGACAGCGGCCCGCACTCCGGCGATTTCGGCATCGGTCAGGTCGCACGACGGGAATCGGATCAAATACGTATCTTCGTCCACGCGGCAGTGCATGAACTGCGGATCGTAACGCTTCATCCGCCCGGCATAGTCCGTATCGCGGCGCAGCGACTTAGCCCGGTAGGCTTCGGCACCGGGTGTTTGGAGGTGCGAATCGTCGAACCAGCCGAGGTATTCGGCAATGGCATCATAGACATCACGGTCGCCGGAAATCTCGCTTTGCAGCCGCGCTTTCAGTGCTGCGTACTCCGCTTCGCGGCCCGCGGTCTTGTCCGGATAGCCGGCATAGGCGCGTTCCACGACACCGACGGCATAGCCGAAATCGGACACAGCGTTCCCTGCCGGGGTTTGTGCCCCGGCGGGCAGCAGGCAAAGCACGGCCGCAGCCGCCAGCGACATTCGCAGCAAGGTTCTCATCGGGCAGGTTCGTATGAATCGGATCCCCGGATCGGGTCTCCCGACCGGAGGGTTATTCCAGTGCCGAGCGTAAAATCTTCTCCACCTCCTCGGGATAAACCCCGCCTTCGTGCACCTTCACGCCGCCGACATAGAATGTCGGCACGTAGTAATAGTCGAACGTGTCGGCCAGCGCGGGCTGTTCCGACTCCTCGATCATCTCGATCCCGACGGCAGCCAGCTCGGGGTGCGCCGCCCTGGCCTCTTCGATGTAACGCAACGCCTTCTTGCAGAAGGGGCAGTTTTTCAGGTAGAAAAGTTTTACCGGTTTCATAACTATACTCGTTTAAAAGTAACTTCGCGGATTATCCGCAGAATTCGTCCACACAACGGCGATAGGCAGCCACAGGGTCGGCCGCGGCGGTGATCGGGCGTCCCACGACGATGAAGTCGGAGCCGATCTCCCGCGCACGGGCAGGCGTGGTGACACGCACCTGATCCGCCACGTCACCGTCTGCAAAACGCACGCCGGGCGTGATTGTGAGGAACTCTTTTCCGCAGGCTTGGTGTACCATGCCCGCTTCGAGCGGCGAGCAGACCACGCCATCGAGCCCTGCGGCCTTGGTATTCTGCGCGTATTTCACGATCGTGTCGCCGATCGAAGATGCGATCAGCAGCTCCTGTTGCATACGCTCCTCGCTGGTCGAGGTGAGCTGCGTCACGGCGATCAGCAGGGGGCGCGTACCGTCCTCGCGCGTGAGCCCCTCGAGGGCATATTTCATCATCTCGATGGTACCCGCCGCATGGACGTTGCACATATCCACGTCCAGCCGCGACAGTACGGCCATCGCTTTCTTCACCGTATTGGGAATGTCGTGCAGCTTGAGGTCGAGGAAAATCTTGTGCCCCCGGCGCTTGATCTCACGCACGATTTCCGGCCCTTCGGCATAGAACAGCTCCATGCCGATCTTGAGGAAAGGTTTGCGTGCCTCGCCCCTGAACAGGTCGAGGAATTTGAAGGTATCTTCCGCAGACTTGAAGTCGCAGGCGATAATTACGTCATGTTGCATATCGTACGGTTTTACGTTCATTCTACAATTCCGATTATGTCGCTCAGCCGCCCGATCCCGAGCCGTTGCATCTCGGCAGGCAGCGCCTCGACGATCTCCTTCGAGGCATAGGGGTTCGCCAGGTTCGCGGCGCCGACCTGTACGGCCGTAGC
>ERZ773136.831-NODE-831-length-33157-cov-9.896562_pt1 | contig 33157 bp, 24 predicted proteins | sample MGYA00580855_ERZ773136 | MGnify/ENA primary metagenome ERZ773136 (study PRJEB29015, sample SAMEA2737860) | human gut metagenome | biome: human gut; feature: human-associated habitat; material: faeces | place: China | collected 2012 ... | reverse complement strand
GTGGAGGATTCCGGTCGCGATTCGGCGACTGTTATTTCTCCGATATGACCGGCCATGCTTCCGGCAACTCCCAAACGTCCGGCTTTCCTTTTTGATAAATCGCTCCCACTCGGCAGAACCATGTGAGCTTGCCTCTGCGCTCGCTTACTCGCGATTTTCTCCGCCCATCGACGTACAGCCCTCCTTACGATGTGTTTCAGTTCCATGTACTTCGGTTTTTACGGCAAAGTTAGGGGCCGTATGGCGGAGGTTGCACGTTTGTGCATGTTTCCGCACATTAGTGCACATTCCTGCACGTTAGTGTACGTTTCTGCACATTTTTGCGCTTCTTTGTGCCATCTTTCTCTAGAGAAACCAGATAGCCGTCGAACTCGACACTCCCCATGCCTTTCCCTCTTCCATACTTTTCCGGAAAATGCCTTTCATCTTTCAGGATACATAGTAAATGGTTATTATATAATGTGTTATGGACTGAAGGATTGAGAGGTCGTCTTTCAGCTTCCTTTCATGGTGGAGAGCCGTAAAATGTTTGGCGCAGAACGTTTTTTCATTCTCAGCCAAACGTTTTATCGTTTGGCTGAGAATGAAATGACGTTTGGCTGAGAAATACCTGAAACATCGTTCAGAGCGTAATATAAATATTATGAATGGTTTATGGCGTAGTCTGAACGATGAAGGATGTTTGGGTGAAACTCCTGTGTAGGGTGGTTTGAATGTTATTGCTCAAGGAGCTCCAATGCCTTTTTCACGAATGGATTCTCTTCGTACATGACGGCGAAGTATTCCGACATATCCCAGATGTCCCGTGCAATCAAAGCTTTCATCTGAAGTTTCAGTTCCGGTAATGTCTTTTGCAGTTCTTCCTCGTCTTTGGGCTTCACGCCTGCTTTTTCGCCTTCTGCGAGCACCAGGTCGATGAGTTCCTGGGGTGTCTCAAAACGGGTTTTGAATTTGTCGAATGAAGCGTATTCGCGCCGGATCTTCTTACGGTACTTATCAATAAACTTGAGGTCGGCGTTGACGATGGCACCTTTGGCCGTCAGTTCGCGATGGAATTTGGTGTATCGTGTCGTATCCAACGGTATGAAATAGTCCGGCATGATGCCTCCTCCTCCATAGACGGTACGGCCTTTGCGCAAAGTCTTATATTTTAAGGAGTCGGGGAAGTGGATGCTGTCTGCGTTGGTCAGTTCGCCATGGTTGTAACGTTCGATGACGTCCATGTTATACTTCATCTTATCCCCCATGGTGTAGGGCTTTTGGATGCAGCGTCCGCTCGGGGTATAATAACGTGCTACGGTCAGCCGGATCATAGAGCCGTCGGGCAAGACGAAAGGTTTTTGTACCAGACCTTTGCCAAACGTGCGGCGACCTACCACCAGGCCACGGTCTTGGTCTTGGATGGCTCCCGTGACGATTTCGGAGGCCGAGGCCGAATATTCATCCACCAATACGATGATTCTTCCTTCGCGGAACAATCCCGGGCCTTGGGCGCGGAATTCTTTATAGGGAGTGCGTAATCCTTTGGTGTAGACAATCAAATCGTTTTTGGGCAGGAACTCACTGGCTATACCCGTCGCGGCATCCATATATCCGCCGCCGTTCTGCTGCAAATCCAGTATCAAGTCCTTCATGCCTTGGTCTTGCAAGTCCTTGATGGCTTTCTTCACTTCATCATGGCTCGTGCTACCGAAACTGGACAGACGGACAAGTCCCACGGTGGGGGTTACCATGAAGGCCGCATCTACGGTAGATACAGGAATCTTGTCTCGCGTGACGATGAATTCCAATCGGTCTTTGATACCGTTCCGCACCACACCCAATTTTACTTTTGTGTCTCTCGGGCCGCGCAATCTGCGCATGATTTCCTCACGGCTCATCTTCACACCGGCAATGGCCGTGTCGTTCACGCTGACGATGCGGTCGCCTGCCAGGATGCCCACCTTTTCCGACGGTCCTTTGGCCACGGGCTGAATGACGACAAGCGTGTCTTCCAGCATGTTGAATTGTACGCCGATACCGTCGAAATTACCTTGCAACGGTTCGTTCATTTTCTTGGTCTCCTCGGCGTTGGTATAAGAGGAGTGCGGGTCCAGTTTGGAGAGCATCCCGTTGATAGCGTCCTCCGTCAGTTTCACTTCGTCCACACTGTCCACGTACAGGCTGCTGATGGCCAACTGGGCCATGGAGAGTTTACGCATGGACTGTTCCATTTCCGACATGTTCCCTTTCCGTTGTGCCGGAGCTGTCCACGGAAGGCAGAAGAGCAAGGCTGCCCAAAGAGTTTTTTTCATGATGTTTGTGCTGAGTTGTTGTTTATTCGTATTCCAGCCCTTCCGGGATATAAGGCGAGATGTCCTTCCCGAAGTGCATAAGTTCTTTCACCATCGTGGAACTGATGAACGCCCATTCCGGTTCTGTGAACAGGATAATAGTCTCCACGCCTGTCAACCGGCGGTTCAGGTCGGCTATGTTCATTTCATATTCATAGTCCTTGATGGAGCGTATGCCGCGCAGGATGAAGCGGGCGTGATGGCGGGCTGCGAAATCTACGGTCAGGTCCGAGTAACCCTCCACCTGGATGCGTTCGTCCCCGGCAAAAAGCTTGCGCAGGGCGGCAATGCGCTTTTCCGTACTTTGTTCCATACGCTTGTATTCATTGATGCCCACGCCGATAATGATGCGGTCGAAGAGCGTAAGTCCCCGTCGTAGCAGAGATTCATGTCCTTTGGTAAAAGGGTCGAAACTACCGGGGAATATGGCTATTTTTTCCATTGATGAATCTTTATATAGCGGTTTCTGCGGTTTCGTCTTCTTCCGCACGGTCTTCCTCGATGACCAGATTGTTGATAATGAAATTTTGTCGTTCCATGGTATTCTTGCCCATGTAATATTCCAATAGCTCTTTCACTTGGTCGCTCTTATGCAACGACACTTGTTCCAGACGGATGTCCGGACCGATGAAGTGTTTGAATTCGTCGGGAGAGATTTCCCCAAGCCCTTTGAAACGGGTGATTTCCGGGTCGGGGCCTAAGGCTTCGATGGCCGCCACACGCTCCTCGTCGGAATAGCAATAGCGGGTGATGAAGTCCGATTTGGCAGCCTTGGCTTCTTCTTCCAGTTCCTTCAACTTTTGCTTGCCGATTTTGTTTTTGCGGTTGCGTACGCGGAAGAGGGGAGTCTGGAGAATATACACGTGTCCTTTCTTAATGAGTTCGGGGAAGAACTGGAGAAAGAAAGTAATCATCAGCAGGCGGATGTGCATGCCGTCCACGTCGGCATCGGTAGCCACGATGACTTTGTTATAGCGTAGTCCGTCCAGTCCGTCTTCGATGTTCAGGGCGGCTTGCAGGAGGTTGAACTCCTCGTTTTCGTACACCACTTTCTTCGTGAGGCCGAAACAGTTCAACGGCTTGCCGCGCAGACTGAATACCGCTTGGGTCGTCACGTCGCGGCTCTTGGTGATACTGCCGCTGGCCGAGTCGCCTTCGGTGATGAAGATGCTGCTATCCTCCTTCAAGTCGCCTTTGGCATCGTTCAGGTGGATGCGGCAGTCGCGTAGTTTGCGGTTGTGCAGATTGGCCTTTTTGGCCCGTTCGCGTGCCAGTTTCGTCACGCCGGCGATGGCTTTGCGTTCCTTTTCGTTTTCGGTGATTTTCTGTATGATGATGTCGGCGATGTCCGTATTCTTGTGCAGATAGTTGTCCACCTGTTCTTTGACGAAGTCGCCCACGAACTTGTCTATGCTGATTCCGCCGTCGGGTATGGTGGTCAGCGACCCCAGTTTGATTTTCGTCTGGCTTTCGAAGAGCGGTTCTTCGATGTTGATGGCGATGGCCGCCACCAGTCCGTTACGGATGTCGCCGTAATCGAAGTTCTTGCCCGAGAAATCTTTGATGGTTTCGGCAATGTGTTTCTTGAAGGCACTTTGGTGCGTGCCGCCTTGGGTCGTATGCTGTCCGTTGACGAACGAATAATATTCTTCGCCGTATTGTCCCGTGTGGGTAAAGGCTATTTCTATGTCTTCTCCTTTCAGGTGGATGATAGGATAGAGCCCGTCGTTGGTCATATTGTCGTTCAACAGGTCTACCAGACCGTTGCGGGAATGGATGCGGCGTCCGTTGAACATGATGGTCAGTCCCGTGTTCAGGTACGTATAGTTGCGCAGCATCGTTTCGATGAATTCGGTACGGAACGTATAGTTCTTGAACAAAGCACTGTCCGGTTCGAAATAGATGAAAGTTCCGTTTTCGTCGGCTGTCGGTTCCGTCGATTCGCCGGTCAGGATTCCGCGTTCGAAAGTGGCCCGGCGCATTTCGCCGTCGCGATGGCTTCGCACTTCGAAGTGCGAGCTGAGCGCGTTGACCGCTTTTACACCCACTCCGTTCAGTCCTACGCTCTTCTTGAATGCCTTGGAGTCGTATTTGCCGCCCGTGTTGAGCATGCTCACCGCTTCGATGAGCTTGCCCAGAGGAATACCGCGGCCATAGTCGCGTACGCTGACCCGCAAGTTGTCCTCTACGGTGATTTCTATCCGTCGGCCGGCGTTCATTTTAAACTCGTCGATGCTGTTGTCTATCACTTCCTTCAAAAGCACGTAGATACCGTCTTCGGCATGAGAACCGTCGCCCAGCTTTCCGATGTACATGCCCGGACGGGTACGGATATGTTCCATGTCCGACAAGTGGCGGATGTGGTCTTCGGTATATTCGGTAAGTATCGGTGCTTCGTTTGGTTTCTCTTCTTCTGCCATAGTGTGTTTCTATTTAAGTGACTTCTGATAGCAACGTCTGTGTTTATGTACCTCTGCGTCTAAGTAAGCCCATTGTCCCTGGCTTTTTTCGTTGGTCTCCAGTTGCGGATGCGTTTCGCCGAACTTAAAGCCCATCTGCTGGCAAATGGGGATGAGGTCGGCGAAGAGCATGGCATTGACCCCTTTGTTCTGATATTCCGGGAGGACGGCCACGAGCAACAAATCTATGATGTCCGAATGCTTGAAGAACAGCGCCTTGACCAAATGGTACCAACCGAAGGGGAACAGGCGGCTCTTGGCTTTCTGCAAAGCGTGCGAGAGGGAAGGCATACCCACCCCCATGGCTATGATGCGTCCTTCGGCATCTTCTACGACCGTGACCAGCCGCATGTCTACGAGCGGAAGGTAAGTGTTGACGTATTGGGCGATCTGCCGCTCGTTCATTTCGGAATAACCGTACAACGGGGCGTATGCTTTGTTGACTACGTTGAAAATCTTGGGTCCCCATCCTCCTCGGCGTATTTCGCGGGCGCTTTTGAATTTGCGTACGTGAAGGTTGTAGCGTTTGGCGCTCATTTCCGCCACGCGGAAATATTTGTCCATGTGTGCCTGATGATCGCGGTCGGGTACGCGTATCTTGCGCTCCACCCAGTCCACTTCTTTCGTATACCCCAAACGTTCCATGTGTGTCGGGTAATAAGGGTAGTTATACGTGGTGGACATCGTGCTCAACTGGTCATAGCCGCCGGTGAGCATGCCTTCCGGATCCATGTCCGTAAACCCTAAAGGCCCTACCAGCTTGTCGCATCCGTGGGCACGTCCCCAGGCTTCCACCGTGTCCATCAGGGCGCGGCTCACTTCCGGGTCGTCCGTGAAGTCGATCCAACCGAAACGGGCGTTGTTCGTACCCCATGTCTGATTGGCCTTATGGTTGATGATGGCAGCCACGCGCCCCACGATTTTTCCTTCGCGCAGAGCCAGGAAATAATCCACGTCGCAGAAATCGAAGGCTGCGTTTTTCTGCGGGTTGAACGTGTCGAGCGTGTCTTCCAAAAAGTCGGGCACGGCGTACGGACAGTCCTTGTACAGTTCGTAGTTGAAGCGTATGAACGCTTTCAACTCACGGCGAGTCGATATTTTTTTAATGGTTACAGCAGACATGTCATATATGTAAAATGGTCAATAAATTGCGGCGATGCGCAAACGTGCAAATATAGCCTTTTTTTTATTAACAGTTGAGTAAAATGCTCCGCTTTTCGCTTATCCTCCCTTTTTTTTAAGAAAAAGTTAAAAAAGATTGTTAGCTTCTCGTATTTATCTTATATTTGTGAACTTAATCCAAGTTGAATCATAAAAATATAGACTGATGAGAAAGATAAGATGTATGCTCGCGGTTATGGCTATGGCCATAGGCACGGGAGTGGCTTATGCCGGAGAAGGAAACAGTGAGAAAGATTATCGTCCGTATCCGCACATGTTCTTCGGGTTGAACGGGGGCGCGCAAGTGTCTTTTACTCATTATGATTTCAGCAAGTTGATCACACCGAGTTACGGCGTTTCGTTCGGTGCTTATTTCAATCCGGTCATCGGGGCACGTTTGCATGTGAGCGGTTATGAAAACAAAGGCGGCATCAAGTCTTTGAATGAAACTTACGATTTCAATACGGTGACGGGTAGTGCGGACTTGCTGTTGAACGTGACCAACATGTTCCGTAGCGATAAAGATCGTGTCTTTAATCTTATTCTTCTTGGAGGTGTAGGATTGGCAGGCGCATGGGACAATGACGATTTCCACGCGTTGGCTGCCAAAGCAGCCGAAAACTATCCGATGGCATGGCAGGACCGTAGGCTTTCGCATAATGTGCGGTTGGGAATGCAGCTCGATTTCAATATCGCCAAACATTTCGGGCTGAATCTGGAATTGGCCGCTAATAACAGAGCCGACCGTATCAATTCTAAAACGACCGACCGAAATGACTGGGCTGCCACAGCTTCTTTAGGTCTGATTTTCAAGTTCGGGCAGAAGAAGACCGAGAAGATGGCGGAAGAGCCGGTTCCGGTGGCAGAGGAATGGGCTACGCGTACGGATACCGTTTGGTATGACGACATCACGTATAGGGACGTGCCCGAAAAAGTCACTTATGAGGACAATATTTACTATAAAATCCGTTTGAGCGAACCGGATCCGGCTTCAAAGATTCAGAAGATAGCCGATTTCGTCAAGGCGCATAAGAATTGCAGCGTGCAGGTAACCGCTTATGCAGATAAAGCCACGGGAACACCGGAGTTGAATATGCAATATTCCAAGGAACGGGCGGAGAAAGTCGTTGCGGCATTAGTGAAGGCCGGTGTGAGCCGATCTGTCATTACTTCCGAATATAAGGGCGACACCGTGCAACCGTTTGCCGAGAACGACAAGAACCGTGTAGCTATCGTAAAAGTCACGGGTGAGGGCGTGAAGAAGGAACAAGTGAAGACGAAGAAATACAGATTGAAAGAGACCCGTTACAGGGTAAAGTAACAGAGCAATTTTTTTCATAAGGAAGGGGTCGGCTGTGAAGCCGGCCTTTTTTATTGGGGTTCCGCTTTCCGGCACCGGAGCAGCACATGCCGTCCGTCGGCCAACGTCGTGGCGAAGAGGTAAGCGTTGCCTCCCTCTTTCAGTTTGAGGCGTTTGCGGAGTCCGGCTACGGTGTCCGGAAAGTTGCGGACGGTCAGATTGGCTTGTCCGAGGCCGTTTAAAAGTCCTTTCAGTTCCTTTTTGCCGAACCCGCAACAATCCTCTATGGCAAACGTCCGCCCGGGAAAATCCTTGCAGGAATGGTCTGAGGTGTACAAATGGGAATTGGGATGCAGTTTCCGCAGGCCGTAACGTGTGGCCAGGCTGCGGAATCCGCCGCACTTCATCACGGAAGCATTCGGCTCGTAGAGAAATCGGCCCGGCGTGTCCGAATAAGTGCATGCGGCCTTCTCTTCCTCAGTCAAGGTGAACGTGAAGGTGGGGTCTTCCGTGCCGAGGTTGACGCAATGGCACGCTGTCTTTTCCGGCTTTTGCCGTGTCACGACCAACAGCAGTTCCTTGCATTCCCCTTGTACGCTGACAGCGTGGACTTCGGCTACGTGTGCCAAGGTGCGCAGGGCCGTCCGGATGTCCAGCATGGGGGAGAGCTTGATGAGGCTGAAAGCCGCCTTGCGGCGGATGGCTTCTTGGAGGATGGATAAATCCGGCTCGCAGTCTTCTATGGCCACCGTCTTGCGCCCGACGGTGTCGCGCCGTGCCGGGTCGACGAAGCAACAGGCGACGTCGGGCCATTCGTCTGGCGAAAGGGAAGAGTCGGTTTCCCGGATTTCCGCTTGTGCCAGTCCCAACGTTTTGAAGTTATGTGCTGCGATACGGCACAATTCCGGTTGGCGTTCCATGTAGACAGCCCGGTCGAACAGTGGAGCCAGAAAACTGAAATCGATGCCGAAACCTCCGGTCAGGTCCATTAGGGTATGGGGAGCTTCCGTGCCGTCCTTGTTCAACAAGCGTTTTACGAGGGCTTGTTTGTACCTTGCCGTCTGTTCCGAAGAACATTGCTCCATCGGGAGACGAGGCGGATACAGTATCCCGTCTCGTTCCGTCCATGAGGGGAGTTTGCGCCTTGCCATCTGCCAACCCTCGATTTGTTGCAAGGCCATGCGCAGGTCCACGTTCTCCGGGGCCGGTTTCAGGGCCAGTCGGCGTACGTCCTCCTCCCGGTGTGTCCGGATGAAGTCTTGTGTCTTTTCGTCCAGCATGTGTTTTATGGGATGGGTTTATAATGCGCTTTGGCTTCGGCGCGCGTGATGAAATTGAAATGCCACCATTCCGTGCGCAGGGCTTTGAACCCGGCTTGGCGCATGACCCGGCGCAGCAGCTCGCGGTTGCGCCGGGCTTCCGGCGTGAGTTTGCCCAGCTTTACCATTTCCGCCTCGTTGTCGATATGGGCCAATTTGCCTAAGTAATCTATTTTCGTGCCCATGGGCAGCGTGTCGCCTTTCGCGTCGCAGAGCGTGAGGTCCACGGCCATACCGTAATTGTGCAATCCCCCGCCGTTTTTGGGATTGCTCACGTAGATATTCTTCGGTGTTCCGGCCACTACGTTCCACATTTTTTGCTGGATGTGCATCGGGCGGGCTGCATCGTACACCTTCAGGCTCAGTTCAGGGTGGGAGGCTTTCAGGATTTTTTGGGCTTTGGCCAGGGCGCGTGCGGCTTTCGGGTGCAGGTAAGCTTCATGCAGGTCGGTGTAAAGCACCTGTCCCGTGAAGTTGTCCGCCCGTGCGTACATCAGGCTCACGTGTATCGTGCTGTCCATACTGCGGACATCCACGAAGCCCGACCGTTCCATGGCTTGTGCCGTCCGCCCCGGAGTTTGGGCGCAGACGGCACTTCCGGCTAAAAAGCATGCTAAAAGGATATATGGAGTGAACGTCATATTTATGGGGTTGTCATTTTGTACCGCAAAGATACGGATTATGCCTTAATCATGGGGCGAATCAACGGGGTTTTTGCTTGCTTTTTGTCAATTTTATCCTTGTCGTTTTATGGCTTCCGGAAGTTTTGTCGGCTCATGGAACGGTCTGTTTTTCACACAAACTTCATTCTTCTGCTTCTATTGCGCATTTCCGGTTTTTAATCTCAGCCGAACGGAAAATCGTTTGGCTGAAAGAGATTTATCGTTTGGCGCAGGGCGGTAGTGAGTTGTCGATATTTTGGGCCGGAAATGTCCGTCCGGCGGTGGATGGAAAGGCTTTAAGTACCTTGTAAATCTCTATTTGCCGAGAAAAGCCGGGCCTGAATGGAATGGCAGAAAGAAAGGAAAATGTTTGCAAGGATGACGCGCCCGGGAGTTTCTTCCGCATGGTGCGGGGAGGTGGGAAACGAAATGGCAGCCGAACGGGGAAACGGCTTTCTTTCCGGATTTCCCTGACGGCGCGAGAATCGCTTGAAATCTTCCACGGCGGATTTTCCCCGGAATACGCGCCGCATTTCGGATGAAAATGACAAAATGTCAAAACGGCTTTGGGATTGCCAAAGGAGGTCTTTCCGGTTACAAGGGAGCACTGCGGATGGGAGTAAGGAGGGGCTTATATACCTAAGAAAAAGGATTTTGCCTGTCATACCGAGAATATCTTGAAGATTTATTTGTTTCTTTCAACCTTCTTTAGTATTTTTGCCCTTGTACTCCTGCGTTCCTATTTTTCATGGCGAGGACGGACGGGTTCAGTGCCGTGTTAAGGATGGGAAAAGCTTACGCCGGGCCTGAAGGAAAGAGGTTGTGCTCGGAACCGACGGCGGGTCTTGGGCGAGCCGGAGCACTATATATTGGGAAAAGGCGTTTACATGCGTCTTGTCTTGGGCTTATCAGAATCTCGCAAGTTCACAGTTTGGTCAAGATAAGGCAACAGTAGATGTCCTCGGGATGTGTTTTATACGCATCCCCTTATATTTGGTATATTCACCTTATTATTATATAAGGGTGTATGTGCCGGGTATGGGGGAATTGTATACATATCGGCGTGGGCTTCTGCGTTGCTCGTTCTACCAAACTGGGCAATGCGAGAGCCTTGATAAGCGGGATGAGTAACGGGTACAGACTCTCACGCTTTTTTTCGTATATAATGATGTACTAACTGGATTGATTTGCGGGGAGAGTCGGCAGATATGGCGAAAAGAAATGCTTTTGTCGCCTGAAACGGTCGGTGCGGCAAATGGCAGGTAGATTAAGAAAATGTCACAACAAAGTTTAAAAAGGAAGTGGGCACTCTGTTTGTTGCTTTGCTGGGGGATAGTGGCAGCCTATGCCCAAAAAGACTTGGAACGCTTGCATAAGTTCACTATCACGGAATTTTATGAAGACCAGCAAGCCACTACGGCCACGTCCGAAGAATACAAGGATGTGGACGGCAGCGGTTCGCTCATGGCCATCATCAAGTTCATGTCGGCCGACCCCACGGTGAAAATCGACAATATGGAGGCTTTCATGTTCAATTTCGGGAATATGAACCATAAAACCGTGCTGCATGGCGATGAACTGTGGGTTTACGTACAGAAAAACGCGCGCACGGTGACTATCAGCCGTGAGGGTTATGCCCCTATCAAGAAGTATGATTTGAGGACCACCATCAAGGAAGGGGCGACGTATGTCATGAAGATCACGTTCGACAAAGTGACGTGGAACGTGGAACGTTCCCTGAACAAACAGTTCCTGCAATTACAACTGGAGCCGGGGCTGTCCAATGCGGTGGTCACGCTGACACGCGAGGGGGAACGTGAACCTATGGAGACTTCCACTACGGATGCGACGGGCAGCGTGGCGTGGAATCTTGAATTCGGTACGTATTTCTATGGTATCAAGGTGCCCAATTATGTGGAGGCATCGGGGCGGGTGAAGCTCACGACCTCGGACAGCACCTATGTGGAAAAAGTGAAATTGACCCCTAATTTCGGTTATCTTGAAATCCAGGATCCCGGCAACGCTTCGGGGGCTAAAGTCTTTGTCAACAATAAGGAAGTGGGCTCCGTGCCTTACAAAAGCGATGTCAAATGGGATTGCGGCACATACCAACTGCTTTTGGTGAAGGACCTTTATAAGAGTCATACAGAGGAGTTTACCATCAAACAAGGCGAAACCACGGTCATCAAGCCGGTGTTGGAGTCCAATTTCGCAGAAACGACACTGACGGTGGAAGGTGGAGCGGACATCTATATCGACGGGATACGCAAAGGAGCAGGCCGTTGGGCCGGTCCTTTGAAGGCGGGTACTTATCTGGTGGAATGCCGCAAGGCCAACCATCGTAAGACGCAAAAGGAAATCCACGTGGAGGTAGATGTGGCCAGCACCATCACACTCGACCCTCCTATACCCATTACGGGCTTCCTTTCGGTGAATTCCACTCCTGTGGGCGCACAAATCAAGATTGACGGGAAAGATTACGGGGTGACTCCGAAAATCATCCAAGACTTGCTTATCGGCCAACATAAAGTAGAGGTGTCCATGGCAAACCGGAAACCGGAGGTGCGCGAGGTGAATATCATGGAGGGCAAGGAAGAGCAACTGAATGTGGAATTAAGCTCCACGGCCCTGATTTCATTTTCCAGTACGCCGAGAGGGGCTTCTGTACTGATAGACGGCACGCTCGAAGGCACTACTCCGTTCACGAAAGAGATGGCTTCGGGTAATTATGACATTCAGGGGCGGGCTTACGGTTACCGTCCTTTCCGCCGCAAGATGTACATCGACGTGGCTAAACCTGAGGTGAATTTCAAGATGTCGCGCCAACTGATGAAGCGAAGTGCGTTCTATTTCGGTGCGGACGGGCAGTTCGGTGCGCTCGCGGCTGTGGGCGGCACGATGGGGTTCTATGCCGGTAACGTGAATGTGGAAGCTTTCTACATGAAAGGTTTCGGCAAGGAGACCGTATTCTGGAACTCTACGGGCGAGAACGAACAGGCAGCCCCTTGGACGGAAGAGGAACTCAAACTGAAGTTCATCGTGGGCGGAAAGGCCGGTTACGGTTTCATCCTGGGTACGCGGTTCCGCATGACCCCTCAAGTGGGTTGCAGTTATGTGGGAGTGGAAGGAAATAACGGGACTTCTCTGTATGCGCTTTCGGGTACGGCAGGGTTGCGCCTTGAAGCGGCTTGTACGTCACACGTCGGCATCAGCCTGACGCCGGAATACGCCTTCAAGCTTGCCGAAGCCGACGGTTATAAACTGTTGTCGTCCGTAGTACCTGCCATGAAGGACTGGAGCGAGGGCTTCAATTGCAAGATCGGGGTCTATTTCTTCTTTTAATGACTTGAAAACGCACAGATGGTTATGAAACGAAAAAGAATAGTGAAATGTTTGTCGGGATGCCTGGCTCTGTTGGGGCTGACGGTGTCCTGCAATGACGAACTTTACATGGGAGGCGTGGGAGTCGTGCCTGCCACGAAGGCTTATTACTTATATACGAATATGTTAGGCTTCAACTTGCCCGATACCGTGGTGAATCCCTCCACGTTCAACGTGGAATGCCAAAACGTGCCGTGGCGGTTGGATGTGGCCGACGAATGGCTTAAAGTCACCCCGGCCGAAGGCAACGGGGAAGAAGATACGACCCTCGTCAGCGTGGGGGCGGACATCAATCCCTCTACGTATTACCGCATGTCGGTGTTCAGCCTGGAGGCGGCCATGGACACGTCGGTTTATAAATACAGTCAGCAAATCTGGGCGGCGCAACAGGGTAATACGGGCACGTTGTTGACCGTGTCTTGCGAGGTTCCGCTACGGCTTCGTGCATCCGCTTCGTTGGAAACCTTCACAGTGGATACGAACGCGCCCAAGTTCGGCCTGCGGACCGATGCCGATTGGCTTCAGGCTACGGCCTCCGGCAATGAAATCATGGTGATGACCAGCGAGAACAAAACGGAAGACGTGCGCGTGGGTTATATCTATTTTGATACTTACGGGCAAGAGTGGCAAAACTCTTCCGAGACGATTTTCACCTATTATTTGGAAGTCCGTCAGGAGTCTCCTGAATATTCCTTGTCCGAAAGCAGTCTGGCCTTCCGCAATACGGCGGGCACGAAAACGGTAACGTTGTATTGCGACTTGGGATGGACGGCCTCTACTACTGATTCTTGGATTCAGGTCAGTCCTTCCTCCGGCTCGGCGGGTACGGTGGAACTGTCGGTGAGCGTGACGGAGAACGGCGGAGTGAAGGAACGCTCCGGGGCCGTCAACCTCCATGTGGACGGTGATTTCCTGATAGAGATTCCGGTGAAGCAGTCGGGCTTGTATATGGACATGACGGAAAGCCGGTTTGATTTTGAATCGGGTGCAGCTTCGCGGACTGTGTCGATGTCCACCAACCTGTCGTTCTGGAACGTGTTGGAGAAACCGTCTTGGGTAAGCGTGTCGCCGGAGAGCGGTGAGGCCGGGGAGCATACTCTTACGATAAATGTCGAAGACAATCCGAACACCACAAAAAGAGAAGGGCGTGTGGTTGTGGGTAACCATGGGCTTTCTTTGGCCGATACCCTTTGGGTGACACAAGAAGGCAAATGGTTCGGTTCTCTCGAAACGGTATTGCAGTTTGAAAACGTGGCCTCTTCGAACACGCTCGACATCTCGACCGACGGCGACTGGACGGTTACGACTTCCGACAGTTGGATAGCCGTCAATCCGTCATCCGGGCATGGCAAGGCGCAAGTGACCGTGAGCGTGCAGGCCAACGAGGGCGACAACGACCGTACGGGCTTGTTGGCCGTGGCGGTGGGCGGCACCGTGCAATATGTAAACGTGGTGCAGAAAGGACGTTATTTCACCATCGACCGGGGCTCATCGGCTTCTTTGCCCTCGAAGGGTGGAACCATAGAATTGGGAATTGCCACCAACCAGACATGGACTGCCGTCGTGAAGAACCAGTCTTCGTGGTTGGCACTTTCCGCCACGCAAGGGCAGGGCGACGCCAAGTTGGTGATTTCTGCTCAAGATAACCCCAGTCTGGAAAGCCGGACGGATACCATCGTATTCACACCCGCCAACAAACAAGGGGTGAAGTTGGCTGTCACGCAGGCCGGTCGTTACCTGAAGACAGACGCACAGACCGTGTCGTTCTTCTATAAGGGAGGCACATCCGCTCCTGTGACGGTGTCTACCGACGGGACGTTCCGTGTGGAAAAATCTTCCGGTGCCGATTGGTTGGTTGTGGCGACGAATAATAACCTGCTCATGTTTACTGCCGAACCGTATAGCGGCAACGACAAGCGTACGGCTACTGTGTCGGTTTATCTGACCGGTTTGTCCGGCGAGGCATCCGAGGCCAAGATGGTAGACATCGTGGTGACGCAATATTCCAAGAATACCCAGTTCGTACGGGACGACTACAGCGAGGATGTCCGTCTGGACGTGGCGTACAAGGACGGTGCCGTCATCGTCCGTTCGGACTATGGCGAGGACAAGGACTTGTCGCCTGCGCCCGGCACATCGGGGGAGATCGGCCGTGAAGACTACGGCGCAGACCAGAATCTGGAACAATAAGCCGCAAGGCATAAAATAAGAATCAAGAACGAAAAAAACAGAAGATAAAATGAAAACAATGAGAAAAAGGATGGGCCAACTCTTTGGGCTTGTGGCCGTAGGAACGGCCTTGATGGCAGGGGTATCGTGCAGCAACGACACCGAGGAACTCATGGGGCAGCCGGGAGTGACGGAAGAGACGGAACATACGGCGGTCATGCACCTGACGGGCGGCTTGCAGTCCTACACTCCGAAGCGTGAGACTTCAGCGGAATGGAACGAGGGAGATGTCATTTACCTGCGTTTTTATCAGGCCGACGAAAAAACGGTAGTGTGTGGAAAGGCGGTTTACAATGCCTCGTCGTCGCTGTGGAACATCAGTTACTACGGTAACTTGTCTACTGGCAGCACTTTGAAGTGCGAGGCTTTTTACTTTGTCAATGCCACGGCCACGGACAACTATCATGTGGCCATGACCCCGATGAGCTGTGCTTATGTGGATGAGGCTGCGACTTATATCGTGGATGACAGTGAACTGTTCGTAAGTGCGGTTTTGGCTCCTAAGACAGCCCGTATGCACATCAAAGGGGAGAAGGATAAGAAAGTTTCGGTTTCGGGCGTGGTTTACAACACGTCGTTCAGCCTGACGGACAATGTGTTTACGACATCTACGGAAGAGGTAAGCACACAGTTTGAGGCCGATGGCTATACACCTTATATATATGGCTCGTTGGATGCGTCCAATGAGATTACGCTTGGGGATATCTACTATAAATATACCAAGTCTTTCGACCCGGCCAAGTTCGCGGCAGGCGAGAGCGGTTATATGGTGATGCCATCCCAAGTGGAGAACAAGGGATGGACTGCTACCTATTATTATCCTGAAGAGGCCGTGGACTTGGGGCTTAGCGTACGTTGGGCTTCCATGAATGTGGGGGCTTCTAACCAGTATGATGATGGAATCTACACTTCATGGGGAGATGCGTATGGCACGAATACTTCTACCAGTAGCAGTTATAACAATGATGTACATGAAATAGTAGGGAATCCGGTTTACGATATCGCCACGAACCTTTGGAACGAGCGTTGGCAGATACCGACGCGAGAGCAATGGGAGGAATTGATAGAAGAATGTACTTGGACGTACGCTTATGATTCCGAAAAGGAGGTTTACGGCTATACCGTGACGGCTACAAATGGAAATTCTATTTATTTGCCATTTTATGGGGAAATTAGTGGAACAGAGGAACCGAATGTATCCTCTTCAAGGGGAGGCGATTATTGGACTTCTACTGAAAATTCCTCTAGCTATGGTACTTATCTTCATATGACTAGTTCTAGCCAGTACTGTGGTAGTTCTAAAAGTAAGTATCTTCGGTTGCCAGTCCGTCCGGTCCTTGTAAAATAATGTGACTCCATGAAACGACGAATAATAATCTTGTGGTTGTTCCTGTTGGGGCTTGTCCCTGCCCTGGAAGCCCAAAACTGGGATTATATCCGTACGTCCGGTGAATATTATTACGGTTCCGGTACGGGGAAGACGGAAGCTGAGGCAGACAAGGCGGCACTGAATGACTTGGTGCAAATGATTGCCACGCATGTGTCGAGTGACTTCCAGATGCAGACCGACGAGACCCAAGCCAACGGAAATATCGACCATAAGACCTATGTGAGGAATTGCGTGAGCACTTATTCCTCCTCTGCCTTGACCAATGTGGAGAAATGGACGGAGGGGAAAGAACCGGAAATTACTGTGCGGCGTTATATGCTGCGTTCGGAGTTAGACAAAATCTACGAGAAGCGTAAAGAGAAAATACGCGACATGGTGGCCATTGCCGACGGGGCATTGGAGAAAGCCAAAGTGGACATGGCTCTGCAATACTATTACTGGGCTTACTCCTTGGCACGTTCCCTGCAACATCCCACGGAAGCGAAGGATGAGGCCGGGCATAGCTTGGTGACGCTGCTTCCGGTGAAGATACGTGGAATATTGGAAGACATCAGTGTGGCTTTCGATAAGCGCGAAGGAGATTGTGTGGATTTAATCTTCAATTACAAAGGCCGTCCTGTGTCGGGGTTGGATTTCCTTTATTCCGACGGGCGTGAAGAGTGCGACGGGGCAGCGAAAGACGGGCGTGGCATGTTGGAAATGGCACCGGGTTATGAGACGGAGTTCTATCATCTTGACATTGAATATGAGTATAAGAATCTGGCACGTGGGGACGATGAGTTGCAAGCCGTGTTGGACGTCGTGGCGAAGGCTGCTTTTCCGGAGTCCTCGGTAAGCGTGAAAGGTCGTGCGGCGCAAGACGGCACTTCGGTTGCGGCTTCCCAGCCTGCGGCACGGTTGGCTACTGCAAGTGTGGCCGCTACGGATGCCCCGGCGGCAGGTCCTTCCCCGTCGCAGACGGTGGACGACGATGCCTTGTATTGTGAAGCGATGGAAAAGGTGTTGGCAGCCATCAAGTCTCGTAACTACGTAAAGGCCAGTTCATGTTTCACTCTTGAAGGTCTGGACGTATACAACAAACTGATTTCTTACGGTACGGGACGTGTGGTGGGGCAACCTGATATGGTGTATTACCGCAGCAGTAACGGGCAGGTGGTGGCACGTGGGCTACAGATGTCGTTTTCGTTCATGAACGGCAAACGGAAAAAGACGTTTGTAGAAGACGTGGTATTCACATTCAATTCGGACAAGAAAATCTCCAATGTGGCTTTCGGATTAGGGAAAGTGGCAGAGTCGGATATCCTGAACCGTTATGCACCCGGATGGAAAGACGAAACCCGCGAATTGATCATGGAGTTTCTGGAAAACTACAAGACGGCTTATTGCTTGAAACGTCTGGATTATATCCGTGACATCTTTGCCGACGATGCCGTGATTATCGTGGGCAACATCGTGAAACGTAATCTTGCCAAGGTTCCGGAAGACCGTGCCATTTCGCTTGAAGGGCAGGACATCATCAAATATAACCGTTATGACAAGGAGACCTATTTGGCCAACCTGGCCCGTACGTTCAAATTGAACGAATTCATCAACCTGCGTTTTACGAACAATGACGTGCAGTGGTTGGAGAAATATGAAGATGCGGAAATCTACGGTATACAGATAGGGCAGGAATACACCTCTTCTCGTTACGCGGACAAAGGTTACCTCTTCCTGTTGGTGGATATGACCGACCATAATGCACCGCAAATCAAGGTACGTACGTGGCAGCCTAACGAGGTCTCGATGTCGAAGATATTCAGCGCAGGTGATTTTTATAACGACTAACACTATTCATTTTAAAAACATGGTATTATGAAAAAGATTCTTGTATTATTGGCCGTGGCCTTCATGGGCGCATCGGCAGGTTATGCACAAAGTGCGATAGAATTGGCCAAACAACAACGTGAACTGGACAAGGTGAATATGGATATGTTGAATGCCAAACCGTCTAAAACTGCGAAGAAACAGGAGAAGCAATATAAGAAAGACGGATGGGTGGTACCCGCCGGCAGTTTGTCCATGGCCAGCCAGTTTACTCGGGCGCAACTCATGAGGCAGGAACTGATGGCTAACGATGCGGGTGAACCTACGTCCCGCTACATACTCCATGAGGCCACAGTGACTTCCGGTTCGGAATCTGTCGGCTACTCGTCTGCACGTGCACAGTGTCAGGCCGAGATAGCCAGTCTGTTGGAAACAAAGATAGCTGCGGCTATGAAGCGTAAGCAGGACAATGCCGAGAATTCGGCCATTGATGCCACCACAGTGGGCAAATTCCATGAGCGTAGCAAGGCGATAACAGAGGCCACGTTGTCGATGATGACTCCTGTGGTACATATTTACCGTGTATTGCCGAACAACAATTATCAGGTGCAGGTAACTGTGGCTTATGACAAGAAAGTCATGAAAAAGCAAATGAAACGACAGTTGGCAGAGGAACTTGAAGCGGAAGGTGACGGTTTGGACAACGAGTTGGACGGTATCGTGGACGAGGTGCTGAGCGAAAGTTATGAATAAAAAGGCAGGGTATGAAAAGGGCACTGATTGCAATGGGTATGGCATTGTGCTTTTTCGGACAGGTACAGGCCCAGAATGATGACTTCGGGGATGACTTCAAGGAAGATTTTGAATCTTTCCGACGGGCTATCCATAAGGATTTCAATAACTTCCGGAAGAAGATTAACAAAGAGTATGCCGAGTTTTTGAAGAATCCGTGGGAAGAGTTTACAGAGAAGAAACCTCTCGTCATTCCCAAAGAAGACGATGTGCCTCCGGTGATTTACCCTGAAGAGGAGAGGGATAAGCCTTTCCCCGCCCCGGAGCCATTGCCTTATGATGTGGTCATTCCAGTTCCCAAGCCTGCTCCACAACCCAAACCCGTGGAACCCATAAAGGAAAATCCGGAACCGATGCCGAAAGTGGATTTCTTGTGGTTTGGCACTAAGTTAAGCGTACGGTTCGATACCTCATCGGCTTTGCAGATGACAGGCGCAAGAGAAGATGTGGTTTCTGCTGCGTGGTTGGAACTGTCAGGGCAGCAGTACACCAATCTTGTTTATGATTGCCTACAGTTGCGTACGGAGTATAAGATGGGCGATTGGGCTTACCTTGAGATGTTGCAAGCTGTGGCCGAAAAACTCTTTGGAGAGGGTACGAACGAATCCGTTTTGCTTATGGCTTACTTGTATTGCCAATCCGGCTACAAGATGAGGTTGGCACGCGATGATTCCGGTGTTTTGCATATGCTTTTCGCATCTCGCCACATCATTTACGACATACCGCATTATAACGTGGGAGGTGAGAGGTTCTATCCTTATGGGGAATGCCCTTCGAGCATATACATTAGTGACAATGCATTTCAGGGGGAACAGAGCTTGTCCCTTTGGTTCGCTGCATCTCCAAGGTTGGCTGTGTCTGCCACATCATCACGGACGCGTCAATCCGAGCGTTATCCGGAGGTAAAGGTAAACCTGTCCTCGAATAAGAATCTGATGGACTTCTATTCCTCTTATCCCACTTCGATGGTGGGCGACAATTGGAATAAAATTATAACATTGTTATAATCAATAATATACACAATAAATAGATAATCAAAATATGAATTTAGTACCATATTAGTATCATACAATTCTATATGCAAAATTTGGATTGATTAAAGCAGAAAATCATTTGAGATTACATAAGCAATGGCTCTTGATATTAGCTTTCCATGACTTTTGTCATTTTTTATCAATCCATTTGCTTGTAATTGGCGAAAAAAGTGTATCTTTGCACGTTGAAAAATAAACTGACAACGGAAATGAAGAGAGCGACATCCATATTCTTTGTGTTGCTGGCCGGTATCGCAATACTGGCACACTCTGTTGTACCCCATCATCACCATAACAAGATTTTTGCAGCCATCGTCAATGTCCTTGACGAAGATGCTCAGGATAAACTGAACCACTCCCACAATGGAGCTCCACATGAGCATGACACCCATTCGGAAGAATGTGCCATTGATGAGACGGTTGCGGGAGCTGTGTTCCGTCTGCCAAAAGACAACGGCAGCATTGAGTCTGTTGATTTCGATTTCAAATGCCAGCTCGACTTGTTTCTTGCGGACATAATTAAGGCATTTATTACGGAACTTTTTGAGAGAAGTTCCACTATTGTTCATACGCGCTATACAGCGAGCGTACATCTTGATTATATTGCTCGCTCTCTTGGTCTTCGCGCACCTCCAGCCTGCTAATTTTTATCTTTTGTTTTTATACGTATCTGTCAAGGCACAAGCATGTTTTGTGTCTCGGTAGGTCGTATCATCACCATTGTTATACATTAAAAATTAGCAAAAAAATGAAATTACAAATAGCATTTGCGGTACTGCTTATAGCAGTAGCCGTAACGGGCTGTTCCGGTCATGCGCACGACCATTCCGCTTCAAAGGACAGCCACATACATGAAGAAAACCTGCAACTGATAGCATATAGCAATGATTTCGAGGTTTTCGCTGAAGCAACACCTTTTGTTGTAGGGGAAGCAAGTGACATTCTTGCCCATTTTTCGTTTCTCAAAAATTTCAAACCATTGGAAGCAGGCCGTGTAACGGCAAGCCTGATTGTGAGCGGAAAGAAAACAAGTCAAGTTTTGGAGACTCCTACACGTCCGGGCATCTACAAATTTGCCCTCACGCCGGAGGCTGAAGGGACTGGACGCATGGTTTTTGATATACAAACAGATTCCGGAACTTCACAAATCGTTGTGCCGAATGTAACCGTATATACCGATAAGCATGATGCGCAACATGAAGCGGCCAAAGCCATCCAATCAAGCAGCAACGGTGTTGTCTTTACGAAAGAAATGAGTTGGAAAGTTGATTTTTCCACAGAGCCGTGCCGAAGCGAGTCATTTGGTCAAGTCATTCATACAATGGCACAGATTCAACCCTCACAGGGAGATGAACGTGTCGTTATAGCCAAAACCGGTGGCATTGTTACTTTCCCTGAAAGCGATATGGCAGAAGGAAAGACCGTCAATGCCAGCCAACCTCTGTTATATATTGAAAGTGGTGACATGGCAGATGACAACCTTATAGTCCGTTACAAGGAAGCAGAAAGCAACTACAATCTTGCCAAGAAGGAGTATGAACGCAAAAAGATACTTGCAGAAGACAAGATTGTGGCAGAAAGCGAACTGTTGAAAGCCAATGCCGATTATGAGATGGCAGAAGCCATATACACCAATCTGCGGAAGAATTTCGCTTCAGGTCGCGGGGCGGTTGCAAGTCCGATCAGTGGATTTGTGAAACGGCTTTTCGTCCGAAACGGTGAATATGTAGAAGCCGGACAACCCATCGCTTCTGTGTCGCAGAACCGGAATCTTTTTATCCGGGCAGAAATTCCCTCCAGATATTACCCTTTGCTGGGCAACATAGAAACAGCCAAATTACGATTGCTCAACGGAAACAAATCCTATTCTTTGGAAGAATTGGCAGGCTCGCTTGTATCGTATGGAAAATCTGTTGAATCAGACAATCCGCTGTTGCCCGTTGTTTTCAAGGTAGACAATTCCATAGACCTGCTTCCCGGCTCGTTTGTGGAGATGTATATCAAAACTCGTGGCACGCAGCCCTCTCTGACGGTACCCTCCATATCCCTTGTGGAAGAAATGGGCAATTCTTTCGTTTATGTGCAACTCACGCCGGAGTTTTTTGAAAAACGGGAAGTCCGAATCGGTCAAACAGACGGAGAGCGCACGGAAATTGTTTCAGGACTTCAAGAAGGGGAACGTGTCGTTGGCAAAGGATCCATTCTTGTGAAACTCATGCAGGCTACAGGGGCACTTGACGCACATTCGGGCCATGTTCATTAAAGGGAGGACTTGACATGATGGAATTTATTAACGGCATCATCCGCTTCTCTCTGAAGAATCGGTTGATCATACTGCTCGGAGCAGTGCTCCTGACAGTGGCGGGCATCTATTCTGCCCGGAATATGGATATCGATGTATTCCCCGACCTTACCGCTCCAACCGTAGTGGTCATGACAGATGCGCATGGCATGGCGGCAGAGGAAGTGGAAAGACTGGTCACCTTCCCGATAGAAACGGCAGTAAACGGTGCGACCAATGTAAGGCGTGTCCGTTCTGCCTCGATGCAGGGTTTTTCATTTGTATGGGCAGAATTCAATTGGGGCATGGACATCTTTCAAGCCCGACAGATTGTATCTGAAAAAATGGTGGCTCTCGGAAATTCCTTGCCGACGGACATTACTCCAATATTGGCGCCACAATCCAGTATTATGGGAGAGATCTTGCTCATAGGCTTGCAAGCCGACACAACTTCCATGATGGAACTTCGTACATTGGCGGATTGGGTGATAAAGCCTGCCATCCTTGCCACGGGGGGAGTATCGCAAGTGACCAATATCGGCGGAGAATTGAAGCAATACCAGATTCTTGCCGACCCTCAGAAAATGAACGTATACGGAGTAACCCTTTCCGAATTGGAAGATGTGGGGCGAACATTCAGCAATAATTCCGTTGGAAGTGTGATACGGGATTATGGTAATGAATATGCTCTGCGAGGAATGGCCAGAACGACCGATTTGGAAGAACTCGGAAACTCTTTGGTGAAAACAATCAATGGAAAACCAATTGTTCTTTCCGATGTTGCAGATGTAGTTATCGGACATGCCATAAAGATGGGGAACGCTTCGCAGAACGCCAAGCCTGCGGTTATTCTTGCTGTTTCCAAACAGCCGAACATTAATACATTGAATGTAACTGAAAAGATTGAAGCCAATCTGCGTGACATACAAAAGTCGCTCCCATCCGATGTACGCATGGATACAAGGATTTTCAGGCAGGCGAATTTTATTGAAGCATCCGTGAACAATGTCGGTCGTTCTTTGATAGAAGGAGCTGTTTTTGCAGTTATAGTCCTGTTCATTTTCCTTGCCAGTACCCGCACAACACTCATTTCCATTGTAGCCATACCGCTATCGCTATTAGGTACGTGTATCGTGCTTTATTTCCTGGGGATGGATATCAACACTATGACATTGGGAGGTATGTGTATCGCTATAGGCTCTTTGGTGGACGATGCGATTATTGATGTGGAAAACGTATATAAACGGTTACGGGAAAACCACAGGAAACCGAAAGAAGAACGTCTGCCGGTATTCACAGTTGTATTCGAGGCTTCGAAAGAAATCCGTGCTTCTATCCTTAATGCCACTTTCATCATTATGGTCGCTTTTGTGCCGCTGTTCTTCCTGTCAGGCATGGAAGGGCGTATGCTGAAACCTCTTGGAACCGCTTACATTATTTCATTGTTTATGTCAATGATTGTGGCAATGACCATAACGCCATTATTGTGCAAGATGATGCTTTCCGATGAAAAGTATCTTGCTAAAAATGAGAAGGACAGTTGGCTTGCCCGAAAATTGTCTGCTGGATATTTCAAGTCCTTGTCGTGGGTGCTCGGCAATAAAAAGAAAGTAGTGACTGTTACACTCATTGCTTTTGCCGGGGCGATAGCCTTGTTTACCACCATGGGGCAGAGTTTCCTGCCGGAGTTCAATGAAGGTTCTGCCGTGGTATCCGCTGTTGCCAAGCCCGGTGTTTCACTGGATATCAATGACCAGTTAGGCGATTTGATGGAAAAGGAACTGCTGAAAGTGCCGGAAGTTACGGGAACAGCCCGCCGGACAGGGCGGGGAGAACTGGACGAACATTCGCAATCAACCAACGGCGCAGAATTGGATGTGCAATTTGTATTGAAAGACCGAAGCCGCGAGGAGATTTTCAATGATATGCGCCAAAAGTTGGCCGGAATACCCGGAGTGGCGACAACCATAGGCCAGCCCCTTGGACACCGCATAGACCACATGCTTTCAGGAACACGCGCCAATATCGCCATCAAGCTCTTTGGTACAGAGTTGAGTCGTATGTTCATGGTTGGCAACCAGATAAAAAGTTCCATCGAGGGGATAGACGGTCTAGTGGATATTGCAGTGGAACAACAGGTGGAAACTCCCCAGCTTCAGGTACGTGCCAACCGCTCGGCATTGGCTAAATATGGTATCACAGTGGGGGATTTCAATAAATTCATTGAAATGGCTTTTGCCGGAGAGAAGATTGCCGATATGTACGAAGGACAGCGTAAGTTCGACATTGTATTGCGTTTGAATGAAAGATACACCGAAAGTGTGGAGTCTGTACGCAAGGCATTGATCGATACCGGAAATGGTGGGAAAGTTCCTTTGGAAGAAGTTTCTGAAATCGTATCTGTGGGTGGACCTAACACGATTACACGTGAGAATGTACAGCGAAAACTCGTTGTTTCTGCCAATGTATCGGGCAGGGATGTAGGAAGTGCTGTTCGTGACATACAAAAGGCAATAGAGGAAAACATTCAACTGCCGGAAGGCTATCGTGTGGAGTATGGAGGACAATTCGAGAGCGCACAAAGTGCGTCGCGTACATTGTTGGTAACAACCATTTTGGCATTGCTGATTATCTATCTGTTACTTTACGGTGAGTTCAGGAATGTTTCACTTGCAGCGATTGTCTTATTGAATCTGCCTTTTGCCCTTATCGGCGGCGTATTGGCTGTATTCTTCACTTCCGGAGTAATCAGCATTCCGTCTATCATCGGATTCATTACGTTGTTCGGCGTGGCTACCCGCAACGGTATCCTGCTCATTTCGCGTTATCAGCATTTGCAGGAAGCGGGAACTCCGTTACACGAAACAGTCCTGCACGGCTCGATTGATCGTCTGAATCCGATTCTGATGACGGCACTTACTTCAGCCCTTGCCCTGATACCTTTGGTGTTTAATGGAGACAAAGCCGGTAACGAAATCCAAAGCCCGATGGCGATTGTCGTGCTGGGGGGACTGCTGACTTCGACATTGCTCAATGTCTATGTCATGCCTGTGATTTATGAATGGTTTGCTAAACGAAAACTTAAAAAAGAAACAAGATGAGAAAGAAAATAATGTCGGGTGTAGCGGCATGGCTGATTGCTCTTTCTGCTTTCGGGCAAGATTTATATGTGCCCGTATTGGAACAGATTGAGCAGAATAGCACGACGTTGAACACCCTCAAAGAGCAGTTGGAAGCTCAAAAGATAGGAAACAAGACAGGGCTTACCCCATCTGACCCGGAAGTGGAGTTCGGGTATCTATGGGGAAGCCCGTCAAGTATCGGAAACCGAAAGGATGTCAGTGTTCGGCAGACATTTGACTTCCCGACGGTGTATGTGCACCGGGGCAAACTATCCGACCTGCAAAACAATAGCGCCGAATATCAATACGCCTCTGGGCGAATGGAACTGTTGCTTTCGGCAAAAAAACTTTGCGTTGAACTCGTGTATTACAATGCCTTGCGGGAAGTATATGCTCGTCAGTTAGGAAATGCGGGACAAATAGCTGCCGCGTATGAACAAATGGAACAGGCGGGCGATGCCAACCGCCTGGAATACAATAAGGCAGCACTGAACCTTGCCAATATGGAGAATGAGGTAAAGCGTATCGACATTGAGCGGGAACGGATTTTGTCTGAACTGGCAAGGCTGAACGGAGGGAATCCCGTGGCATTTGATGTCACGGATTACGGGCAGCTAATCCTACCCGACAATTTCGAGACCTGGTTTGCTGAAGCAGAAGCCGAAATCCCGGCATTGCAATACCTGCGGTCACAGGTAGAGGTCAACAAACGCAAAATACAACTATCACGTGCCACCGGACTTCCAAAACTCTCTGTCGGTTATATGGGCGAATTTGTTTCTGGACAGGAATTTCAAGGGGTGACATTCGGCATCTCTATTCCGCTTTGGGAAAATAAGAACCGTATCAAACAGGCTAAAGCCGAAACCAGAGTATCGGAACGAATGGTGGAAGATGCTAAAGTGCAATATTACAACCGTCTGCGCAACCTGTTCGGACAAATCTTGCAATTACAGGACGGTGCACGACGCTACAACGATGTATTTGAGAAAAACGACAATGATGAGTTGCTATTCAAGGCATACAACCGAGGTGAAATATCCTTATTGAATTATCTGCTTGAATTGGAATACTTCTTTGTAGCATACGACAAGCTGCTTCAGGTACAACGAGACTTGGAGTTTGCCATGGCGGAACTGAACGCTTTTCGTTTGTAACCAAAGAATTACCGGGTAATGAAACGGACTGTACGCATAGAAAGAAGATGGATGCAGGCTGCATGGGCTGCCATATTTACATTATTGGCTGCCATGCTGCTGTGTATCCACGATGCCGTGCCGCATACCCATCATGGAAAACTGTTCACGGCTATAACGGATGGATTGGGATCAGATATACGCAATCTGTTTGACCACCATGTGTCAGTCCGTTTCTCCAATTTCAAGGCATTAACCTTACAGTCCCTCCCTCCCGGTGTAGGTAAAGCAGAACAGATATGGGAAACCTCATCAGGTCTGCCCGGATGTTCCGTTTCCTTGCCGATACCGGTATGTCCCATCAGCCCAATATTATGTCATATAATCATAGGGCGTTCCGCCATAACAGAGAGGCTGCCAGAATTGCGTGCCCCTCCTTATGTATGGTGCTGATTTTTAATTAAAATTATTTACAATTGCAATAAACAAGAGAAACAATGAAACGCATCATACATTTTTTGGAAGGGCTCAAAATGACAATAGTAGGCGGTATAGCCCTTGCCGCCAGTCTGGTACTGCTGCTTGCCGATATAAAGGTGGCTTTCGACCCTGCATGGATTACGGTGGCGATTTGCGGCATACCGTTGTTATACCTCGCCATCACCCGTTTGATATTCCAACGGTGGATTTCATCCGCACTGCTTATCAGCATCGCCATGTTCGCCTGCATCTGTATCGGCGAACTGTTTGCTGCTGGCGAAGTCGCTTTCATTATGGCCATCGGTGCCTTGTTGGAAGAATATACTGCAAACCGTGCCAAACGCGGCATTAGCAAACTCATCAGTCTTGCCCCTGAACAGGGCAGGAGAATAACCGTTCGTGGCGGTCAGGAAGTCGAGGAGACTGTCCCGGTGACAAAGATAGCCGTAGGAGATATCCTGCGCATCCTGCCTGGCGAGCGTATTGCCATGGATGGAGAGATTGTAAAGGGAAGTACGTCCATCGACCAGTCCGTGATGACGGGCGAATCATTGCCAGTGGACAAGACTGTGGGCGATAGCGTGTTTTGCGGTACGATGAACTGTTTTGGTTCGGTGGACATCCGCACCACGAAAGTCGGACAGGATTCTTCATTACAAAAGATGATTGCACTAGTGAAAGCGGCCGAGGACAAAAAAGCCCCTATGCAGCGCATTGTGGACAAGTGGGCAGAGTGGCTCGTGCCTATCGCCCTGCTGATAGCAATCGTCGCATATTTCATTACGGGCGATTTGACTCGCGCCGTTACCGTATTGGTTGTATTCTGCCCCTGCGCTTTGGCTCTTGCCACTCCCGTATCGGTAATGGCAGGTATCGGTCAAGCCACGAAATTCGGTGTGCTTATCAAATCCGGTGAAGCATTGGAACGTATGGGTAAGGTAAATTGTATTACCTTCGATAAGACTGGAACACTTACTGAAGGCAATCTGGCCGTAAGCGATGTGGTGAGTTTCGATGGAAAGATGGATGAAGCCACTCTCTTGCATCTCACGGCATCAGCAGAAGCCCGCTCGGAACACCCGCTTGGCAAAGCTATTGTGAAATATTTACAGGAAAAGAACGGTATGCTCGCTAGTGCAGATAATTTCCATATGTTGCCCGGTAAAGGTATTCAAGCCGAAGTGAACGGGCGGAAAGTGTTATGTGGCAAAAGCGCATTCTTGCAGGAGAACGGTGTAAGTCTGACCAATGAAATGAAAAACGTATTGGAAACCTTACGTGGTGAAGGAAAAGCCGTGGTACTGACAGCGGTAGATGATACATGCACAGGTCTGATAGCACTTAGTGACATTATCCGTCCGGCAGCAAAAGAAATGATTACCGAATTAGAACGCATCGGCGTACAGACTGTGGTATTGACTGGCGACAACCGGCGTGCGGCAAACTTCCTTGCAGGGCAAATCGGCATCCGTGATATTAGGGCAGAACTGCTCCCATCGGGAAAAGTGGATGTCATATCCGAATTGCAGGAAGAAGGCAAGATAGTCTGCATGATTGGTGATGGCGTGAACGATGCCCCTGCCCTGAAAACCGCCCATGTGGGCGTAGCAATGGGAAGCATGGGCAGCGACATCGCCATTGAATCGGCAGACATAGCCCTGATGGGTGACGACATCACGAAGATACCTTATCTGAAACGGCTCTCGAATGCGGTCATCCGATCCATTAAGGTAAATATCACTCTGTCTATGGCAATCAATTTTGTCGCCATTACGCTCTCCGTATTGGGTATGCTAAATCCTATCACGGGTGCATTGGTACACAATGCAGGGTCGGTATTAGTGGTGTTGAACGCCGCATTGTTGTATGACAGGAAGTTGTAACATCTATTCCTAATAAAACCGAAGCACTCTCCACAATCCTTGAATGATAGGAATTACGGAGAGTGCTTTTCATATTAAATTCCGCTCCACAGCGGTTCGTCTAACCAGTCCTGCGGAATACCTATCGCCTTATAATCGACACTCGGATATTGTTCCAGCAATGACTGGAAATGCTGTTTCATATCGTTGTGTGGCGATATTATGTCAATAAACCACTTGATGATACAGATTTCATAAAATGTCCTCTGTGGCGGTACGGCATCGCTTATCCAGGGACGTTTCATTTTCCGCGCTACCATTGGATAGATGGCATACTGCCTGTTCCATACCCTCGCATGGTGGCAGCAGGAATTTCTCGTAAGCGTTATGACTGTCAGCCATGAAGTAAAAACGGGAATAGGCAGGTCATAATAGGCCGCAATCTTTTTCTTCAATGGGTTAAATTTGATATTCTCATAGATGCGGGTCACGACACCTATTGGCAATATTTCCACGAGCATCCATGCAGGAGGATAGGCATTGCTGTACTTGTGCTTGAAGTGCAGAATGAAATCCTCCTTGGAGTTATTGACCTCCTTGTCTATCAGTTCCATCGTGCGACTGAACTTGTTGGGATTGGCGAACAGGGTATCGTCGGTCATCCAAAAGATGTTTCCGGTCTCTTTTGCCACAACATTGGCCAAAGTGCTGCGCAGGGAAACTTCAATCTTCTCAATCTCATTGAACATGAAAAGACGGAGTTTCTTGTCAAATCGATAAAGTTTGATGGCCGCGTCAAAGCTGCTTCCCCGCTTGAAAATCTGCTTGTTTTTAGGAATTTCAAGAAAAGGATAGAAGTATGCGCTTAGTCTGTAATAACCTATGTTACGGATGTATTGGCAGACGTGCTCCTTGTCATCGAAAGTAAGCCCTCTTTGAGATAACAATGCGGTCAAATCCTCTGGGCTGTTGTATTGTTTCGGAAAATTGATTGTCATTGGGGTACAAAAATAAAACGACCCCCGATTTGAGCATTGTTAAGAGGCTTGGGGGTTCTCGTGTTGCAAAGGTAAGCAAATATTTGGAGACTGCCAAATTTATGTTGACTTTTTACACAAAAAACTTTACTTACCCATCTCTTTGGCTCTTTCTTGATTTAATTATTCTTGTCTGATGTTTTTCTGACTGCTTTAAGTTGTTTCCTAAAGACAGTCAAAGTAGAATCCACACCAACAGTTTCCACCAACTTCTCATATGCCCCAACGGTTATTGCTAATTTCGGATGTAATTCATTGAGCATAACCGAAGTAACTTGGTGCTTGTCGGCAATCATTTTCAACCGTCTGTTTTCATCCCGGTATTCATGCCATTGTACCCAACTGGCGATAAACATGGCAAAGAATACGACTGTACAAATGATACCAGTCCACGCATAAGGGTTCTTGTACCAGCCATCTGGGACTTTGTCACATAGCCGCCTTATCGCGCGTAATACCTTCCCCGGACGAATAACCAGCCAAAGTTTCGGCATACAGCCTTGGCTTGGCTGCAACTTTTCCGAAGGCTGCTGCTTACTATTCTTCAAAAGTTCCGCCTGCATTTCCAATATCTTATGAAGCAAATCCTTGATAGTAGGAATACCGCGCTTGCACATATCCCTGTTGGTTGCATCGGTATATTCCTCCATGCTCACAATCACCTCGTCACACAATGATTTCTTGGATTTTTCTATGGCTTCCTTGCTTCCGAAAATCTCGCCGATGTTTTCGGGAGCATTGCCACCAAAGAAACGTATAACAGGCTCCAGTTTTACCGACAGCCTTTTCAATGTCTCGCCTTTGTCCGGGCTATCCTTGGAATCCAGCTTTTTCTTGATTTCCTCGATGTCCTCTGCCAAAGCCCCTATAAGGTCGGCTATATTCTGTTTGTCGTTCATCTTCTTCTCCTTCTTGGTTTAAGTTTGTCTTTTTCGTTGTCATTCTCGCCCCAGCCGCTTTCGTTTCCTCCACCTCCACCACCGGACGATACCTTGGCTTGATGTGGTTGTACGCACAGCTCCATGAGTGCGGCAATGGTTACTTGTACGATGTTAGTTCCGGACTCAACAGGACTATCACTGCTACCGTCTGCTTCCGTTCCGATTGGTGGCGGTTGCTCTATAAAAATATGCGCTGCATGATTGCCTGTTGCCACATCCTGCCGGGTTGGTTGCAACTGTTCACCAACACCATTGCCCGACAACCGTGGTTGCCATTTCATACCCTCGGCAATACGGCTTCCGAGCTGTTTGTCTAACTTATAAAAGCCCATGCTCCGGTCTATCCGTGAGCCGCTGAATGAAATTCCGCCCTTAGTAAACGATACGCCAACGATTTCTCCCTTGCTCCTGTCGTATTTGAAACGCACTCCGATACCTTGCCCTGCCAGTCTGTCGCACAAATCCGACCAACTGCTACAATGGGGTATAGCTGCTTTGACGGCATCATATATCTGGTATTTCACCTTATCCTTGCCACGCAGACGGTCACGCTTCACTTTCTCCTTCCCTTTGGAGAAATGCAGCCCGTATTCCCTTGTGAGAGCCTTGCATACCGCCACGTTCCGAATGGCATCGTTACGGTCACTGATGGTGTTCCCATTATTGTCCACCCTGTTGGCCACGATGTGAAGATGCTGGTGTTCCTTATCTGTATGACGGCACACGATATATTGGGTGTCCGTTATTCCCATGCGCCGCATATACTCACGGGCGATTTCAACCATCATGACGTCCGTCAGCTTGGGCGTGTCCTCGTGGGCAAAGTCCAGTGATATGTGGTACACGGGATTTTTCAGCCTGCGCCCCGGCTTGTCGTCTGCCTGCCCCTGCATACTTCTTGCGATGGCGGCGTTGCCGTCAAGCCTCACGTCCTTGCTGTCGATGAGCCTTGCTTTCTTCGGGTTGTTCACGTAGTTCACCAGTCGTGCGAAACTCGCCCGTTTTTTCAAATCGCCCATCATATCCTTCCGATGATTTTGTTGAACTCGTCCAGCAAAGTCATGATTTTGCTTTTCGTTCCGGGGAAGCCTTGCTGGTGTGCCATCTTCGCCAACTGGTTCAGGTTGTTACACCCTCCCTCCAGCATCCTTATCTGCTGCCTGTCCTCCTGTGTCCTTGCCGCTACGACCTTGCCGTACAGTAACAGTTCGCGCAGGAAGTGTGACGGTTTCTTCCCGGCATCGGTTATCCGTTTCATGACCGCTTTCCACTCGGCAAGCGTGAGCCTCGTGGATATGGTCTTTGTCCGCGCCTTGCCCTTTATGGCTTTGGGGCGACCGCCTTTGTTCTTATTCTCCTGATATGTCATATCCGTTTTCTATTATTTGGTACTAATCTGTTTTTTAGGGTTTCAATATTAGGCTTGCCGTTTTCCATGCGGTCGGGTCGCCGTTGGTGGCGTAGTTTTCGTGGACGAAAACATTAACTTGCCAGCCCTAAAAAATATCTCTCCTAAAAACGCCTTGGCGTATGTAACTGCCACTTCAATTCTGTACCTGTCACCATTTTCATAAGCCGGGCTATTCATTACCATTCTCTAAAATAGGTGTGTTGCCAGTAGCCAATACCGTATTTTCGGATAGTGTTACAGTTGTAGCTTTCGCTGCTTCAAAATCTTCTACAATCGGATTGGAATCAGCCGGATTCATTGATGGTAAGTTATCCGATTCATCTGCCGTCTTTTTCTTCCTTGGAGAACTGCGGCGCAATGTCTCCAGCCTTTGCCCGTTAAAAAGGAATATCCTGACACCTTCGTATGCTTTGACTGTTTGATGGTATGTTGGATTTTCGGTGAGCCGTCCGGCTATCATCCATGACCTCACACACACCATATCAATGATGGTAGTCATAGGATTGGAATCAACCCGGATAAGTCCACGTTCCGAGAAATCCTCCAACAGACGGGAAACCGCCTTGCGCCCGATACCCCATTCCTTAGCCAGTACCAGCATGGAACTATCCACTTGTCCGGGATGGATGGCATAGCTTAATCCCCGTTTGGTATTCTGCACTTCTGAAACCGTCATTTTTGACAAGAGGGAAAGAAAAAAGGTCAGGTTGCATACTCCGTCCGTACTCCCATGCAGGAAGTACCATGCTTCCAAGGTCATTACCATTTCCAATTTGTAGCACGGCAAAACAAGCTGTTTCAAATTCTTCATAATCCCGAATGATTTTTGTTGTGCGTTCTACAAATTATCCCTTGGCGTTTTTATCCGCATCCCTGTTGGTGGCTTTCAGGCTCTTGATGCGGTCTATCTGCTCTTTTGGGAACAGGACGCGCCGCCCGATACGCTGCCCCTTGATGTGACCCAGTTTCTCGTGCCGCCAGATGGTCGCTATGCTCACACCCCATTTCTCTGCCAGTTGCC
>ERZ773136.815-NODE-815-length-33539-cov-9.832487_pt1 | contig 33539 bp, 25 predicted proteins | sample MGYA00580855_ERZ773136 | MGnify/ENA primary metagenome ERZ773136 (study PRJEB29015, sample SAMEA2737860) | human gut metagenome | biome: human gut; feature: human-associated habitat; material: faeces | place: China | collected 2012 ... | reverse complement strand
GCTGGGCCACAGCGGCACGCTGGACCCCATGGCCACCGGCGTGCTGCCGGTGTTCGTGGGAAACGCCACGCGGGCGGTGTCCTACGCCGAGGGCGGGGACAAGGAGTACGTCGCGGGGCTGCGGCTGGGGCTGACGACCAACACCCAGGATACCACCGGCGAGGTGGTGGCGGAGCGCCCTGTGTCCGTGACGCGGGCACAGCTGGAGGACGTGCTGGCGCGGTTCACCGGGGAGATCGACCAGGTGCCGCCCATGTACTCGGCCATCAAAATCAACGGGCAGAAGCTGTATCAGCTGGCCCGGAAGGGGCAGGAGATCGAACGGCCCCCACGGCGGGTGATCATACACGAACTGACGCTGCTGGAGCCGGAGGACGGCGACTGGCGGCTGCGGATACGGTGCAGCAAGGGCACGTATGTGCGGGCGCTGTGCCACGACATCGGGCAGGCGCTGGGCTGCGGCGGATGCATGAGCGCTCTGCGGCGGACCATGGCCGCTGGGTTTACACTGGCGGAAAGCCGCAGTATTGAGGACGTACAGGCGCAGGGCGAGGCCCTGCTCTCCCCCACCGACACGCTGTTCCGGCAGTACCCGGCCTATCACATCGCCGGTGAACGGGACCACAGACGGTGCCTGTGCGGCAATCCGCTGGCGGCGGAGGGCTTGCAGCCGGGGCTGTACCGGGTGTACAGCCCGGATGGGGCGTTTCTGTGCCTGAGCCGCTGGGAAGCGGGTGTTCTGACATCAGAGAAAAACTTTTTCGGAGCGTGAACAACTTGGAAAAGACAGTTATCGCCCTGGGCTTCTTCGACGGCGTGCACCGGGGCCACGGCGCACTGCTGCGGAAGACGGCGGAGCGCGCCCGGGAGCTGGGGGCCGTCCCCGCGGCATTCACCTTTGACCGGCCGCCGAAGGAGGTGGTCACGGGGCAGCCCGTGTACCTGATCAACTCCAACCGGGACCGGCAGGGGCTGATGGAGCGTCTGTACGGCATCGAGCGGGTCATTTTCGCGCCCTTTGACCGGGAGATGATGACCATGCCGTGGGAGGCCTATCTGGAAATGCTGATCGGGACATACGGCGCGGTGCACTTCGTGGCCGGGCACGACCACCGGTTCGGCCATAAAAACGCCGGGAACGTGCAGCTTTTGCGGCAGAAGTGCGCGGAGACGGGCATCGGGTGCGACATCATCCCGCCGGTACAGCGAGAGGGCATCACGGTCAGCTCCACGTACATCCGGACGCTGGTGGAGGCGGGCGACATGGAGCGCGCGGCGGACTTTCTGGGCCACCGGCACTGCCTGAGCCAGACGGTGCAGCACGGACAGCGGATCGGGCGGACCATCGGCATCCCCACGGTAAACCTGGCGGTACCGGAGCACGTGCTGGCCCCGGCGCACGGGGTATACGTGACGGAGGTATTTCTGCCGGACGGACGGCGGTGCGCCGGCGTGACCAACGTGGGCACGCGGCCCACGGTGTCCGACAGCGATCGGGTGTCCGTGGAGACGTACCTGCTGGGCTTCGAGGGCGACCTGTACGGGCAGGAGCTCCGGGTGGAGTTCTGCCGCCGGCTGCGGGGCGAGCAGAGGTTCGACACGCTGGAGGCGCTGCGGCAGGAGATACAGCGGAATATTCAGCAGGCAGAAGCCTATTTTGAGGCATGAGAAAAGGCACCCCTGACGGGGTGCCTCTTCTGTTATTTCACACGGTGCCGGGGTAAGACACCGCGGAAAACGGTGTCAGTCCTCGCGCTTTTTGCCCACAAACGCCACGCCGGCGGCGGAGGTCAGCGCCATGCCGACATACAGAGCAATGCCCGCGTCGAAGGTCTTGGGGCTGCCCTTGGTGTCGGTGGTCTTGGTGTCGGTGGTGGGCTGGTAGTAGTAATAGCCGCCGACCTTCTCGACGGTGAACGTACCGTCAGTGTTCTCAACCACCTTGTAACCATCGGGAACAGTGGGCTTCGCAGTATAGGTACCGCTGGTGATACCGCTATTAGTCACGGCGGTATAGGTGTCACCATTCTTCTGCAGGATCTTACCCTCGGCAAGATACTCCTTCACATCGGTAGAGAAAGTACCGCCGGTGACGGCAACAGGCTTTGCGGTCTCGATACTTTCTTCAACCTGAATACCGCCAACCACATTGCCGCCAGCAACATTCAGCTTAACGTCGTCGCCGCCCGTGCTCTGAGGATCACTTGCAGCAATTGCCTTACCAGTATTTGCTGCCTTGATGTTACCGCTATTCACATTAACAGTAATGCCCTGGTTCGTGGTATGCTCGGCAACAATCAACGCTGCGCCGCTTGCCGTTGTTCCGTTTCCGTTTGCACTGGGTACGGAATAAGTGCCCGTAGATTCAACGGTACCGCCATTTATATTCAACACACCTGCACGAATTTCAATGCCAGCATCACCCTTGACACATGCTCCGTTGTTAATATTAGTAGTGCCATTACCAGCCAAATACAGCGCATGACCAGTAACCTCGATGGTGCCATTTACGGCAACCTTGTTTGTGTTCGTAGTAATATTTCCGTTAATGGTAGCGCCATTGTCACCGGTAATCTTGCCGTTGATTGTCAGTTCTGCCCCATTACAATCGCTCCAAAGGCCAACAGCAAACACGCTGCCAGTTGTCCCTGTGCTCTTCGCTGCGTTGACGGTCACACTATTCTCCAGCGCTAATTTTGCCCCACCGTTCAGCCACATTACGCAAATGGAGCTCGATCCGTTGTAGGTCACATCAATCGTACCATTCTTAAAGGTAACAGGAGAATAAATGTCAAACAGCTGGCTGGAACCACTAATCTTTTTCCCACCCAGATCAATGACAAGATTTACTCCGCTCTTGTTGATTGTCACACTCTCGCTCAGGACAACATTGTCGGTCAACGTAATCGTGTTATTCTCTGCCGTAGCAGCGGTGATTGCCGCTTTCAGCGCATCGGCACTTGTTACACTTGCCGGTGCTGCCGCCCAGCTGACGCTGCACAGCCCTATGGCCATGACCAGGGCCAGAATGGTTGCTAATACTTTTTTCATTGTTCATTCCCCTTATGGTAGTAGATTTCCGCAGGTGCGCTCGTTTTAATGGTTATTAAAACGCGAATGCAGAGGTACCTCTGCGGATAGTCAGATTATAGCACAGCTGCACCGTTTGTCCAGCCTTTTTATGGAAATTTTACACATTTTTTCTGTTACCGGAAATAAAAACAGGAAAATTTGGCAGGAAATGGAAGTTGGGGCGGAGAAAATGCCGCCTGCGGCGGGGGCGAGGGCGTTTTTTGGCGCTGCGGGGCGTCGGGGACGCCGCCCCCTACAGGGGAAGGCTTTGGGGGTCAGACCTTCAGATCAGTGGCGGCGGCGCGGGTGTGCTCACGCATGGCCTGTTTGGCGGCCGCGTCATCCTGCCGGTGGATAGCGCTCAGTATCTCCCGATGGCGCGCCAGAATACGGCGTTCCAGGGCCAGACACGCGCTGTCGTTCAGCGTCTCCATCTTTTTCAGCAGGGTATGCTGCTCCACCTGGCCCAGGACATCGGTGACGATCATGGCCACCTGGTTGCCGGTAGCGCGGGAGAGCAGACTGTGGAAACGGACGTCCAGCTCAGCAAAGCGGTGGTAGTCGCCCAGGGCCTGCTCCGCCGCCGTGAGACAGCTGTCCAGCGCCGCCAGATCCTCGTCGGTGCGGCGCCGGGCCGCCCAGCCGGCGATGGTGCCGTCGTTGACGGCGCGGTACTCGCCCAGCTCCTCCAGAGATATCTGGTTCAGCTGGAGCATGGCCGACAGCGGCTGCTCCACGCCGTCGATGGTCAGCTCCTGCACCACGGCGCCGCTGGCGCCGTGGGTGGAGGCCACATAGCCGCCCTGCTCCAGCATACGCAGAGCCTCGCGGATGGTGGGACGGGAACGGTGGAGCTGCTCCATCATGGCACGCTCGGAGGGCAGGCGGTCGCCGGGCTTCAGCACTCCGGAGGTGATAAGCTCCCGCAGCTGGTCATAGATGGCCTCGCTGGCCCGCCCGCCGCCGATGGGCTGCCAGGGGATATGTACGGCTTCCGGCATGGAAGGGCCTCCTTTCACAGAAAATACCCGGACAGTATAGCGCATCCCGGGGAAAATAGCAAGGGCAGGATGCAGGAAAGCCCGGAGGACGGCGCCTTCGGGCTTTCCCGCTGTGGGGAGGGGGATATTACTTCTTCAGGGCTTTCATTTCCTCGATCATCATGGGGACCACCTTGAACAGGTCGCCGCAGATGCCGTAATCCGCCACCTCGAAGATGGGGGCCACGTCGCTCTTGTTGACGGCGATGATGCACTCGGAGTCCTGCATGCCGGCCTTGTGCTGGATGGCACCGGAGATGCCCAGCGCCACATAGATGCGGGGATGGACGGTCTTGCCGGTCTGCCCCACCTGATGGTCGGCGGTCATCCAGCCGGCGTCCACCACGGCGCGGGACGCGCCCACCACGCCGCCCATGAGGGCGGCCAGCTCCTCGGCCAGGGCGATGCCCTTCTCCACGTCCTTGGCGATGCCGCGGCCCACGGAGACCACCACCTCAGCGCCGGTGAGATCCACCATGGCGCGGGCGGCCTTGACGATCTCCAGCACCTTGGTGTGGATGTCGGCCTCGGTGAGGGTAAAGGCGGGGTGGATGAGCTCCACCTTGCTCGCGCCGTTCTCGTCAAACTCGCGCTTCTTCATCACGCCGGGGCGCACGGTGGCCATGGCGGGGCGGAAGCGGGGGCAGACGATGGTGGCCATCAGGTGGCCGCCGAAGGCGGGACGGGTCATCTTCAGGTTGGTGTTGACGTCAAAGAGCTTCGTCTCGAAGTTCATGGCGTCCACGTCCAGAGAGGATCCGGTGCGGAGGAAGTTGATATAGCCGTTGAGATCCACGTCCAGGTGGGTGCAGTCGGCGCACAGGCCGGTGTGGAGACGGGCGGCGCAGCGGGGCGCCAGGTCGCGGCCGATGTGGGACGCGCCGAACAGCATGATCTCGGGCTTGAACTCGTGCACCGCGTCGGTGATGATCTTGGTGTAGGCGTCGGTGGTGTAGTCCTTCAGCAGGGGGCTGTTGTAGACGTAGACCTTATCCGCGCCGTAGCCGCCCAGCTCCGCGGCGATGCCGTCCACGCTGTCGCCCAGCAGGATGCCGCTGAGCTGCACACCCAGCTCGTCGGCCAGCTTGCGCCCCTCGGAGATCAGCTCAAAGGTGGTGGGCATCATCTTGCCCTGCCGCTGCTCGCAAAAGACCCACACGCCGGAGAAGGCCTTGGGATCGGTATTCATAAAAGTAGACATATCGTTTCTCCCTTCTCAGATGATGTGCTTGGCGGACAGGATGCCGAACAGCTGCTCCACGGTCTCCTTGCCGCTGCCCTCCAGCATCATGCCGCTGCCCTTGCGGGGAGGCGTAAAGCTCTTGTAGATATTGGTGGGAGAGCCCTTCAGACCGATGGTGTCCACCTCGATGAGGGGATCGTCCTTCAGCGCGTTGTAATCCAGCACGGTGACGGGCTCGGCGTCGCAATCCAGGATGCCCCGGATGGTCATGTAGCGGGGGGTGTTCAGCTCCTTGATGCAGGTGAGCAGGCAGGGGGTCTGCACCTGCACGGTCATATAGCCGTCCTCCAGTATACGGCGGACGGTGAGGGTATCGCCGTCCTTCTTGATGTTGGCCACATAGGACACCTGGGGGATCTCCAGCTTTTCGGCGATCTGGGGGCCCACCTGGGCGGTGTCGCCGTCGATGGCCTGACGGCCGCAGAAGATGATGTCGTCCTTGTCCACGCCCAGGTTCTTGATGGCGGCGGCCAAAATCTGGGAGGTGGCGAAGGTGTCGGAACCGCCGAACTCACGGGCGGACACCAGCACGGCCTTGTCCACGCCCATGGCCTTCAGCTCCAGCAGCATACCGGCGGCGGGAGGGGGACCCATAGACACGGCGATGACGGGGCAGCCCAGCTGATCCTTCAGGGCCAAGGCGGCCTCGACGGCGTTCATATCATCGGGGTTGATGATGGTCTGCATGGAGGCGCGGTCCAGCGTGCCGTCGGCGTTGACGGCGACCTTGCCGGAGGTGTCGGGCACCTGCTTGACACAAACGATAAGCTTCATTCTATTCTTGCTCCTTTCCGCATTACTTCAGCAAATTGCCGGAGATGACCATCTGCTGGACCTGAGAGGTACCCTCGTAGATGGTGAACACGCGGCAGTCGCGGTACTTACGCTCGACGGGGTACTCCTTGATGTACCCGTAGCCGCCGTGGATCTGCACGGCCTTGGCGGCGATCTCGTTGCAGGTCTCGGAGGCGAAGTACTTGGCCATGGAGCAGTACATGGAGGCGTTGGGGTCGTTTCTGTCCTTCATCTGGGCGGCCATATAGACCAGCTCCTTGGCGGCGGTCAGCTTGGTTGCCATATCCGCCAGCATGAAGGCGATGGCCTGGTTCTTGCAGATGGGCTTGCCGAACTGGACGCGCTCCTTGGAGTATTTGATGGCCTCGTCCAGGCAGCCCTGGGCCAGACCGATAGACTGTGCGGACACACCCAGGCGGCCGCCGTCCAGCGTCTTCATGGCGTTGATAAAGCCCATGTTCTCCTTGCCCAGCATATCGCTCTTGTGGACGCGGACATCCTCCAGCACCACGTCGGAGGTGGCGTAGCCCACCAGACCCATCTTGGCCTCGTGCTTGCCGCAGGAGACGCCGGGGGCCTTCATGTCCACGATAAAGGCGGAGATACCCTTATTGCCGCGGCTCATGTCGGTCTTGGCGTAGACGATGCAGTAGTCGGCCAGGGGTGCACCGGAGATAAAGCACTTACGGCCGTTGAGGATGTAGTCGTCGCCATCCTTCACGGCGGTGGTGACCATGCTGCTGGCGTCGGAGCCGGCGCCCGGCTCGGTGAGACCGAAGACGATCTTCACCTTGTTCTCCACGGAGGGACGGAGATACTTCTCCAGCTGCTCGGGGGTGCCCGCCTGCATCAGGGGGCCGCCGCCCAGAGAGTTGGGGGTATTGGCGTACAGGCTGGCCACAGCAGAGACACGGGCGATCTCCTCGATCATGATGACATAGGCCAGGGTATCGGCACCGGCACCGCCGTACTCGCGGGGGATCTTCAGACCCAGAAAGCCGCACTTGGCCATCTTGTCCACGATCTCCTCAGGGAACTCGCCGGTCTCCTCCACCTTGTCAAGGACCTCGGTGGTGAGCTCGGTCTCGGCAAACTGGCGGACCAGCTTGCGGATCATTTCATGCTTTGCGTCGAAAATCATAGTTTTCCTCCTGTTAAAGTATGGGTCACTGCTCTGCTCAGCAGGGGATCTCGTGCTTGGACTTACCCTCTGTCAAAATCTCATAGATGCTGTTGACGCCGCACTCGGCCATCTGCTCCGCGGCCTCCTCGGTGAAGAATGCCATGTGGGGCGTGTGGTAGACGTTGACGAAGGAGCGCAGGTACTTCAGCTTGAAGTAGGGCATACCGGGGGTACGGATGATGTCCTCATCGTGGGGAACGTGGATGATGCCGGTCTCACCGGGGAAGGCGTCCATGAACAGCGCGCCGAACTTGCCGGACTCCACCGCCTCGGTGACGGCGTCGATATCCATCAGCTCGCCCCGGGCGTTGTCGATGAACACCACGCCGTCCTTCATCTTGGCGATGGCCTCGCGGTCGATCATGCCGGTGGTCTCCGGCAGCAGCGGGGTGTGGATGGTGATGATGTCGGACTCACGGTACAGGGTGTCCAGGTCCACATACTCGGCGTACGCACGGACGGCGTCGTTCTCATAGACATCGTTGGCGATGATACGGCAGCCGAAGCCGCTGAGGCACTTGATGATGGTGAAGCCGATCTTGCCGGTGCCCATGACACCCACGGTCATGGTACGCAGCTCACGGCCCATCTTGCCCTTCAGGGTGAAGTCGTTGTCGTTGGTGTTGTACAGCGCCTTCTTGAACTTGCGGATGCACATCAGGATGGCCATAACGGTGTATTCCGCCACGCCGTTGGGCGCGTAAGCGCCGTTGCACAGGCGGAAGCCCAGAGAGCGGGCGTAGTCGCAGTTCATGTGGTTATAGCCCACACAGCGGCTGGCCAGCACCTGCACGCCATAGCCCTTCAGCTCGTCCAGAACGGCGTTGGAATAGTCGCTCTGGCCCAGGGTGGTAACACCGTCGCAGCCGGCGGCCATGTTGGCGGTGGTCTTATCCAGATTAGCGGGAGTGGAGATCAGGTCGATGCCATATTTTTTGCACAGGTTCTCGATAACGGGCTTTTCGTCGGGACGTACTTCATAAGCAGCGATTTTCATGATTCTTCTCCTTCATATTTTCGGGTGGCGGCGCGCTCCTCAACGCGCCGCGCCCTTATAGTTTGCTTTTCCTCAAGTCGCCGGGGTGTTCGTGTTCGTCGCGCTCCGCCTACGGCGGAGAGATTTTTCGTTCTGCCGATGGCAAACCGGCGATGGCGTACCGTGTGTACGTCGAGACGGTTTGACGATGGCAGGGCGGAAAAGATGCCGCCGCTTTAGTCCTTCAAAGCCGGATCCATGGGCACCGCCTCGCCGGCGGCGATCATGGCAGCCACCTGCTCGTCGGTGTAGCCCAGGTCCTTCAGCACCAGTTCGGTCTGCTCGCCCAGGTACGGACCGCGGTTGTAGGGAGGCAGCTCCGTCTCCTCGAAGATAACGGGAGGCCGGACCATGGTGCGCTTATTGCCGTTGGAATATTCCATCTCGTAGAAGCAGCCGGAGGCCCATGCCTGCTTATCCACCAGCAGCTGGTCCCAGGTCTGGGCCACGGCGTAGGGCAGATCGTTGGCGTCCATCAGCTTGCACCACTCGTCCAGGGTGCGGCTGGCCATCTCGGCCACCAGGAAGTCGTAGAACTCCTCGATGTTGGCCTGCAGGTTGGTCTGGGGATAGTAGCGGGGATCCTCGGCCAGCTCGGGATGGCCGATGGCGTTCATAAAGATGGGATAGTGGCGGTTGTACTGGGGCATGGCGATCTGGAGCCACTTGTTGTCCTTGGTCTTGTGGGCCACCACCAGGGGATTGGGCAGGGTGCGGCGGGACAGGGGGTACTGGGTGGTGGGGTCGCCGTACTGGCTGGCCTGCAGCAGCAGGGAGACATCCCAGATGGCACTGTGGAACAGGGATACCACCACGCGGTCGCCGATGCCCGTCTCGCGGGCGCGGTACAGCGCCGCCAGCACACCGGAGGCCAGGTACATACCCACCTGATGGTCGCCGAAGCCGGCGATGGTCAGCATGGGCAGGGCGTCCTTATCGAACAGGGTGCCCAGGATGCCGCCGCGGGCAAAGAAAGCGGTGAAGTCGAAGCCGGGCAGGTCCTTGTCGGGACCCTTCTCGCCGTAGCCGGACACGAAGCCATACACCAGCCTGGGGTACTTGGCGTGGAGCGTCTCGTAGTCCAGACCGGCCTTTTTCAGAGGGTTCTGCCGCCAGTTGGTGATGAAGATGTCCGCCTCGGCGATGAGCTTTTCCAGGGCCTCACGGCCGGCGGGGGTCTTGGTGTTCAGGCAGACGCAGGTCTTGCCGGCGTTCTCCAGATCGTAGGAGGTGTTCTCCTTCTGATCCTGGGGACGGCCCTCGTTGACGGCGGTGTAGCGCAGGGGGTCGCCGGCGGGGGCTTCGACCTTGATGACCTCAGCACCCAGGTCTGCCAGAAAGCGGGCGCAGCAGGGGGCGGCGATAAAGGTGGCCAGCTCCAGCACCTTTACGCCCTCGAGGGGACGCTTTACTTCACTCATATCGTTCCTCCATGTATGTTAGTAAATGGTGTGTTGCTTACATTTTCAGCAGGTCGCGGAAGGTCTCGAGGTTGGTTCGCACCTGCTCAAACCGCACCATCTGGCGGTCCACCTCCACCAGCGTCAGGGGCAGGTCGGCAGCCTCGCAGGCCTTCTTGATCATCACATAGTCGAACTCCTCCGGGTCGCAGAACTTGGTCAGCACCACCAGAACACCCTTGGCGCTTCTCGCCTTGGCGGTGTCCACGATCCACTTCACCCGGTTCTTCTCCTGATCGTACAGCACAGAGCAGTTGCCCATGGCGGCGAACTTCTCGGCCAGCGCGTTCAGGGCGTCATCGCGCTCCGGTGCGTCGGTGCGGTACTGGCGGGACTGGGCGGCCACGTCGTCGGCCACGATGTGCAGACCCATTTCGTCCAGAATGGCGTTCAGCGCCGGGGTGTCCGTCAGGATGCCGGAGATGACGATGGGCAGCTTCTCCGCAGCGGGAGTCTGGGCTTCCAGCTTCTCAATGAGCGCCTCCACCAGCGCGGTGTGCTCCTCCTTGGTCATGAAGAAGGCGCTCTTGAAGATGTCGCTGCGCTGGGCGGCGGTGATCTCCGGGTGAACAGCCAGCAGCTCGTCTATCTTCCGCATGGCGGCGTTGTGGCGGTTGTAGATCTTGATGGAGGCGAGCAGCTTCTCCTCGGAGAAGGCGCCGCCCAGCTTCTCCAGGTCGCGGATCACGCGCTCATAGCCGGCCTTGGTATAGGCCACGCCGTAGGCGGGCTTGCGGTTCTGGGGATAGGTCATGGGGATGAAGGGGATGGACGGCACGGCGTACTTCCAGTTCTCGCCCACGGTCTTGAGGGTATCGCACAGGGAAGGAATGACGATAGCGGACGCGCCCTTGTAGGCACCGTTGATGCCCAACTCCAGCAGGGACTGAACAATGGCGCACAGGAAGGCGGGACAGTATTCCTTGGCGCGGTTCAGCGCTACATCGCCGCCCCACGCGCCCATGGGGACGAAGCCCATGGCGTGGATGATCTCCTCGGGAGTGTAAACAGGAGCGCACAGGACGATCTTTTTGCCCTGGGCCAGATAGCCGTCCATCTGCGCGCGGGGAGAGGCTGCTGCCTCATGCAGCTTGTTGAGGATGTCGTTCATGCCTTACACTCCTTTCGCAGCCTTGTTGGCTTCCATGATCTCCGTCAGACCCTGCACACGGGTGTCGTACTGGGCCTCGGAGAAGTTGCGGGGGTCGGCCTGATCGCCGTCGAAGCTGACCACGGGGATATCGCAGGCCTTGCCGATCTGGCGGCTCATCTCGTACATGAAGCCGCTCCACAGCTTGCAGGAGCGGTTGGTATGCACCAGCATACCCTCCACGTGGTTGTCCTTGCAGAGCTTGATGCGCTTGTCGCGGCTCATCTCCAAATTGATGGCGTTGGGCACCTTGCAGTAGGCGCGGATCATCTCGTCAAAGGTGTTGTAGTCGAAGCCGAAGGCGTCGGCGTAGATGGTGGTGACCATGTTGATGCCACGGGACTTCAGGCCGGTGCTGGTGGCACGCAGGTACGGCCAGCAGGCGATGCCCTCGAACATGATGCGGTACTTCTCTTCACCCCGGAAGGTGGAGGTACCGTTCTTGTGGTTGTCCTCGTACTCCTTCAGCAGCGTCTCCATGGCGTCGGCGGCGGTGGACTTGCCGCGGGCCGTGACCATGACGGCCATGTGGTTCAGCAGGTCGAAGCCGTTGAAGGGAGAGGGCACATACCTGGCGCAGCCGGTGGCCGCCAGCCAGGCGCGGCTGGAGCGGCAGGAGAAGCCGGTGACCTCCTTGAACTTCTCGTCAGACCACTTCTTGCCGGTGATCTCCTCCAGCTGCTTCACGGCATCCCAGAACTGGCCGGTGACGTAGGCCACCTCGGCGTCGGACACCTCATAGTCGGGGTTAAAGGGGATATCCAGCAGGATCATGGGGATATTCAGCTCGCGGGCCAGGTTCTCGTACCACTTGATCATGCAGGAGCAGATGTTGCTGCAGCACAGCAGCACATCAGGCATGGCCACGTCCTGCTCGGGACAGGACTTCAGCTTGGCGTAGGCCAGAGACACGCGGGCGTAGGCGCAGATGTCGTTGGAGTAGCCCTCGGACTCCGCCACCTCGCACATTCTCGTGCCCGCGCCGCGGGCGGCGATGCCGGCGGCCTGGTTCTCGGGATACACGGTGGCGATGCCCATAGTCTCCGGGATCTCCACAGGGAAGTTGCTGGAGACCCAAGCCACCTTCTCGCCGCGCTTCTTGGCCTCGATGGCGTCCACATAGGCGTCCGCCGCGATCTTGCCCAGCTTATACTTGGCGGAATTGGGATCCACGGGCTTCGGGGCCTTCTTCACTTCTTCTGCCATTTCAGTTCCTCCTCACAGCTTTTATCGAAACGCACTTCTGCTTATTCATGTCGTCTGCTTATATGCCCACAGGGCCGCGCCGATGGCGCCGAAATACTGGGCCAGCGGGTCCACACTAACGGGGACGTTCAGCTCGTCGCTGAGCGCCTGCCGCACCGCGTCGTTCCGGGCCACACCGCCGGAGAGACAGACCTGCTCCGTGACGCCCGCCCGCCGGGCCAGGGCCGCCACGCGGCTGGCCACGCTGCGGCAGATGCCTGCCACCAGGTCGGGGCGCTTGACGCCGTTAGCCAGCTGACTGATGACCTCGCTCTCGGCAAACACGGTGCAGGTGCTGGAGATAGCGGCGGGGGCCGCGGCCTTGGCGGCCTCGGCATCCAGATCGTCCACATCCAGGCGGAGGATAGAGGCCATCACATCCAGAAACCGCCCTGTACCGGCGGCGCACTTATCGTTCATGACGAAGTTCACCATCTTGCCGGAGGGCGACAGGGCGATGACCTTGGCATCCTGGCCGCCGATGTCGATGACGGTACGCAGGTCCGGGAACACGAAGCGCCCGCCCAGGGCGTGGGCCGTCAGCTCGCTGATCTCGCCGTCGGCGCCCTCGTAGTTTTTGCGGCCGTAGCCGGTGACAAAGGCACAGGCCATATCGGCCCGGGTCAGGCCGCTGGTCTGCCACAGCTGCGCCAGCGCCTCCTCCGGCCCGCCGGTGCCCAGGCCGCCGGTTTGGAGGCTGTGGGCCACCAGCTCTTTTCCGTCTTTAAGAACGGCGCACTTGGAAGTGGTGCTGCCGATGTCGATACCTAAGGTGTACATGGGGTCCTCCCTATTCTGTGCGATCGGGCAGAAATGCCCTCTCCCGCGGTGCGGAGATACTGCGCGCCGCACTGGTCTTACCAGTTTACTTATATTATACGGATTTGTGAAATTTGCGTCAATTATGCGAATTGCCAAAGAAATAACAATTATTTGTGCATTGTACCGAGCCGCACTTTAAATGATTAAATCTTTCCGGATTTTTCCGGGACAATGTTGCGTTTTCTTTGGAAACTCGTCATGGCAGTATGGGAAAGCCGCATGGCGCGCTCGCGCCATGCGGCTTTCTGCGGTTCACGGCTCCAGGTCGTGTTTGTCCAGCTTCATGTTCCGGTAGGCCTTGGGCAGGCCGGGGGCGATGAGGGGAAAGGTGTTCTCCGTGTCGGACGTGGGCTGGATATTATAGGTGCCGTACATATTCACCAGGTCGAAGCTGCTGCGCGGTACGCCGGGAAAGTGGTGGACGTCCGGTGTAGCGTCATAGGGAAAGCCCTCCCGGCTGCGCTTGCGTTTGGGCATAAAAATCACCTCCGGCCTTAGTATGGCCGGAGGCGGTGGGTTTATGAGCTTCAGCGGTAGACCTCCGCGTCGAAGTCGCGGACGATCTCATCCCGCCTTTCGTCGCGGACGCAGACCAGATTTGTCTCGTCAAAGGCCAGGCGCATGGCGAAATCCTTGGCCTCGTATATATCGTTCGTCTCGAAGAAGTCGCGATAGGCCTCCTCCGGCTCGTGGCTCTTGCGCCAGACAACGTGAAAACGCATAGACACTCCTCCTGCAAAATGGGGGTAATTTTTAGTATACCCCCGCCGGAAGCAAAAAGCAACGGTGGGTTTTGCCAAAAAACACGGGCAAAGTTCGTCACATTTTCCCCCGGGAAAGTTGTGATTTCTTCTTTCCCTGCCCCACAAGATATTGTATAATAGCAGACGATATTTTGGAGAGACAGAGGTGGATCAGGGTGAAGATCGGATTTGACAACGAAAAATACCTGCAATTACAGGCGGAGCACATCACGGCGCGGCGCGCCCAGTTCGGCGGCAAGCTGTATCTGGAGTTCGGCGGCAAGCTGTTTGACGACTACCACGCCTCCCGTGTGCTGCCGGGGTTCCAGCCGGACAGCAAGATACGGATGCTGCAGACGCTGAAGGACGACGTGGAGATCGTGGTGGCCATCTGCGCCGGGGACATCGAGAAGAACAAGATGCGCGGCGACCTGGGCATCAGCTACGACGTGGACGTGCTGCGGCTGATCGACGTATTCCGGGGGCTGGGCTTCTATGTGGGCAGCGTGGTCATCACCCAGTACGCCGGCCAGCCGGCGGCGGACGCCTTTATCAAACGGCTGAGCGCCCTTGGCGTGAAGAGCTATAAGCACTATCCCATCGCCGGGTATCCCTCGGACGTGGCGCACATCGTGTCCGACGAGGGCCTGGGCAAGAACGAATATATCGAAACAACGCGGCCGCTGATCGTGGTGACGGCCCCCGGCCCCGGCAGCGGCAAGATGGCCACCTGCCTGAGCCAGCTGTACCACGACAACCGGCGGGGTATCCGGGCGGGCTACGCCAAGTACGAGACGTTCCCCATCTGGAACCTGCCGCTGAAGCACCCGGTGAACCTGGCCTATGAGGCGGCCACGGCGGACCTGAACGACGTGAACATGATCGACCCGTTCCACCTGGAGGCCTATGGCAAGACCACGGTGAATTACAACCGGGACGTGGAGATCTTCCCGGTGCTGGCGGCCATGTTCCGGATGATCCAGGGCGAGTGCCCCTACAAGTCCCCCACGGACATGGGCGTGAACATGGCGGGCTTCGCTATCGTGGATGACGCGGTGTGCCAGGAGGCCAGCCGGATGGAGATCCTGCGCCGGTACTACACCGGGTGCGTGGAACGGGCCAAGGGGCAGGCGGACGAGTGCGTGGTGCGGAAGCTGGAGCTGGTGATGCAGCAGGCCGGCGTGACGCCGGACATCTGCCCGGCGGTGGCGGCCTCGCTGGAAAAGGCGGAGGCCACCGGAAAGCCGGCGGGCGCCATGGTGCTGCCGGACGGCAGCGTGGTGACCGGGCGGACCTCTCCCCTGCTGGGCGCGTCGGCGGCGCTGCTGCTGAACGCGCTGAAGAAGATGGCGGGCATTGACCACAAGCTGGACCTGATCCCCTCGTCGGTGATCGAACCTATCAGCGCCATGAAGACCGGCTGCCTGGGCCACCGAAATCCCCGGCTGCACTCGGATGAGGTGCTGATCGCGCTGGCGATCTCCGGCCTGACGAACCCCCTGGCGGCCATGGTGCAGGCGCAGCTGAAGAACCTGCGGGGCTGCGAGGCCCACTTCTCGGTCATCATCTCCGAGGAGGACGCCAAGCTGTATAAGCGGCTGGGCATCAACGTCAGCTGCGAGGCGAAATATGAGGTCAAGAGCCTGTATCACAAGTAAATAAGCGTCTGTGCCCGCGCCGTGCGCGGGCACAGCTTTCTGAAAGGAGCACATATGCAGAGCATCGCACAGATATTGGCATCGGAGCTGGGCCAGCCGGTCCAGTACGTGGAAAACGTTATCGCCCTGCTGGACGAGGGCAGCACCATTCCGTTCATCGCCCGCTACCGCAAGGAACAGCACGGCTCCATGGACGACACCACCCTGCGGAAGCTGGAGGACCGGCTGCAATACCTGCGGAACCTGGACAAGCGGCGGCAGGAGGTCAAGTCCGCCATCGAGGGACAGGGCAAGCTGACCGAAGCACTGACGGCGGCCATCGACAGCGCCGCCACGCTGGCGGAGGTGGAGGACCTGTACCGTCCCTACAAGCAAAAGCGGCGCACCCGCGCCACGGTGGCCCGGGAGAAGGGGCTGGAGCCCCTGGCGCAGCTGCTGCTGGCGCAGGAGAAGGACTGTCCCGCGCCGGAGGCGGCCGCACAGGCGTACATCGATCCGGAGAAGGGCGTGGAGACCGCGGCCGACGCATTGCAGGGCGCCAACGACATCATCGCGGAGATCATCAGCGACGACGCCGACATCCGCAAGGCACTGCGGGGCCTGCTGATGCGGCAGGGACAGCTGAGAAGCCTTGCCGCCACGGAGGAGGACAGCGTGTACCGACTGTACTACGACTTTGAACAGGCCATTCCCAAGCTGGCGGGGCACCAGATCCTGGCCATCAACCGGGGCGAAAAAGAGGGGCTGCTCTCCGTCACGGTACTGCTGGACCGGGAGGCCGCGCTGCCGGCACTGCGGCGGGCGGTGGTAAAGCCCGGCTCGGCGGCCATGGAATTTATCAAGGCGGCCTGTGAGGACGCCTATGACCGGCTGATCTATCCGTCGCTGGAGCGCGAGGCGCGGTCCGCCCTGACGGACAGCGCCAACGAGGGCGCTATCGGACAGTTCGCGCTGAACCTGAAGCCGCTGCTGCTCCAGCCGCCGGTAAAGGGCCACGTGACCATGGGGCTGGACCCCGGCTATGCCCACGGGTGCAAGGTGGCGGTCATCGACGGCACCGGCAAGGTGCTGGACACCACGGTGGTCTACCCCACCTACGGCGAGCGCCAGAAGCGGGAGGCCATCGCCAAGCTGACGGCCCTGTGCAAAAAACACGGCGTGGCGCACATCGCCATCGGCAACGGCACCGCCAGCCGGGAGACAGAGCAGATGACGGTGGAGATGCTGCGGGGCCTTCCGGGCGTCAGCTATATGATCGTCAACGAGGCGGGCGCGTCGGTGTACTCCGCCGGCAAGCTGGCGGCGGAGGAGTTCCCGGACTACGACGTGAACCTGCGCTCGGCCATCTCCATCGCCCGGCGGTTACAGGACCCGCTGGCAGAGCTGGTGAAGATCGACCCCAAGGCCATCGGCGTGGGGCAGTACCAGCACGATATGCCGCAAAAGCGGCTGGACGAGGCACTATGCGGCGTGGTGGAGGACTGCGTCAACGCCGTGGGTGTTGACCTGAACACCGCCAGCGCCAGCCTGCTGGGCTATGTATCCGGGCTGAACGGCACCACGGCGAAGAACATCGTGGCGTACCGGGAGGCCAACGGCGCCTTCCCGGACCGGAAGCGCCTTTTGAAGGTTCCGAAGCTGGGGCCCAAGGCCTATGAGCAGTGCGCGGGCTTTTTGCGGGTGCCGGAGAGCAAAAACGTGCTGGACAACACCGGCGTACACCCGGAGAGCTATGGGGCGGCGGAGAAGCTGCTGGCCCTGTGCGGCTGCGGCGACGAAGACGTGCGCCGGGGCGCGGTGGACGGATTGATGCGGAAGGTGCAGGCCATGGGCGAGGCAAAGGTGGCTGAGGAGATCGGCGTGGGCGTGCCCACACTGCGGGACGTGGTGAAGGAGCTGATGAAGCCCGGACGTGACCTGCGGAGCGACCTGCCGGCGCCCATCCTCCGCACCGATGTGCTGGACATGAAGGACCTGAAACCCGGCATGGTGCTCACCGGAACGGTGCGGAACGTGATCGACTTCGGCGTGTTTGTGGACATCGGCGTGCATCAGGATGGGCTGGTACACATCTCGCAGGTGTGCAGCAGGTTCATCAAGCACCCCTCCGAGGTCGTGGCCGTGGGCGACATCGTGAAGGTGCTGGTGCTGGACGTGGATGAGAAAAAGCATCGCATCAGCCTGTCCATGAAGCAGGTAAAGGAATAAAAAAGAAACCGCCCTGGAGGGCGGTTTCTTTTTTATGCGTCTTTTACTCGATGATGGGGAGTTTTTTGACCACGGCGGCGCAGCGGGGGCACAGGTCGGGGTGCTCGCTGTCGCTGCCCACGGTGGGCAGGACCTTCCAGCAGCGGGCACACTTGGCACCGTTGGCGGGGCGAACGGCCACCTTCTGCTCCGCGTCCACGTCCACGCGGACCTGGGAGACGATGAACAGATCGGCCACCTGGGCGGCGTCCATGGATGCCAGGAAGCCATCCTCCGGCGTAACGGCCAGATCCACCTCAGCCTCCAGGCTCTTGCCGATGGTCTTGTCGGCACGGGCGGTCTCCAGCGCGCCGTTGACGGCGGTGCGGAGGGCAGCGATACGGGCCCAACGGGCCATCTCGTCCTCGGAGAGGGCGTAGCCGTTATAGGGCAGCACCATCTCGTTGAACAGGACGTTGCGCGCGTCATCGCAGGAGCGATGGGGCATGGCCAGCCAGATCTCATCGCAGGTAAAGGCCAGGATGGGGGCAAACAGGCGGGTCATGGCGTCCAGGATCAGGAACAGGGCAGTCTGGGCACTGCGGCGGGAGAGGCCCTCGGCCTCGTCGCAGTAGAGGCGGTCCTTGAGAATATCGAAGTAGAAGGAGCTCAGGTCCACCACGCAGAAGTCGTTGATCATGTGGGACACCACATGGAACTCGTAGTTGTCATAAGCGGCATAAGCCTTGGTCAGCAGGTCGTTCAGGCGGGTGATGGCCCACTTGTCCAGGGGCAGCATCTCGCCCGGCTCCACCAGATGATCGGCGTCGAAGCCAGTCAGGTTATCCAGGCAGAACTTGGCGGTGTTGCGGAACTTCAGGTAGTTCTGGCTCAGCTGCTTGAAGATCTCGTCGGAGCAGCGGACGTCCACATGGTAGTCGGAGCTGCCGGCCCACAGACGCAGCAGATCGGCGCCGTACTTGTTGAAGATCTCGGCGGGATCCATGCCGTTGCCCAGAGACTTGTGCATGGCCTTGCCCTCGCCGTCCACGGTCCAGCCGTGGGTGACGCACTCCTTGAACGGTGCGCCGCGGCCCAGAGCGCCCACGGCCACCAGCAGGGAGGACTGGAACCAGCCGCGATACTGATCCAGGCCCTCGATGTACATGGTGGCAGGCCAGAAGCCCTGATCGCGCTCCATGGCGGCAAAGTGGGTGGAGCCGGAGTCGAACCAGCCGTCCAGCGTGTCCGTCTCCTTATCAAATCCGGCGGCCTTGCCGCAGTGGGGGCAGGTGAAGCCCTTGGGCAGGATGTCGGCGGCGTCTCTGTCGAACCAGGCGTTGGAGCCCTCCTTCTCGAACAGCCCGGCCACGGCCTCGATGCTCTCGGGGGTGCAGACGGGCTTGCCGCAGTCCTTGCAGTAGAACACGGGGATCGGCAGGCCCCAGCGGCGCTGGCGGCTGATGCACCAGTCGGTGCGCTCCAGGATCATGGAGCGCATACGGTCCTTGCCCCAGGCGGGCACCCAGCGGACGTCCTCGCAGGCGGCGATGGCCTCGTCCTTGAAGCTGTCCACGGAGCAGAACCACTGGGGGGTGGCACGGAAGATGATGGGCTGCTTGCAGCGCCAGCAGTGGGGGTAGCTGTGGACGATGTCCTCGCTGGCGAACAGAGTGCCGTTGTCCTTCATATCCTGCAGGATGACGGGGTTGGACGCATCGGTGGTCATGCCCTCGTACTTGCCGGCGTAGGCGGTGTGCTTGCCCTGATCGTCCACCGGCACCACCATGTCCATGCCGTAGCGCTTGCAGGTCACATAGTCGTCGGCGCCGAAGCCGGGTGCGGTGTGGACGCAGCCGGTACCGGAGTCCATGGTGACGTAATCCGCCAGCACCAGGCGGGAGGTCTTGGGCAGGAAGGGATGGTCGGCCAGCATGTTCTCGAAGAAGGAGCCGGGGTGCGTCTCCACGATCTCATAGCTGTCAAAGCCGCCGATCTTCATGACCTTCTCGACCAGTGCCTCGGCCATGATGTACATCTCGCCGTTGGGCGCCTTGACCACGGCGTAGCTCTCGTCGGGGTGCAGGGCGATGGCCAGGTTGCCGGGCAGGGTCCAGACGGTGGTGGTCCAGATCACGAAGTACAGCTTGCTGTGGTCCAGATGGCCCAGCTTGCCCTGATCGTCGTGCATGGGGAACTTGACATAGACGGTGGTGCAGGGGTCGTCCTTATATTCGATCTCCGCCTCGGCCAGGGCCGTCTCGTCGTGGGGGCACCAGTACACGGGCTTCAGGCCCTTGTAGATGTGCCCGTTCTGATACATCCTGCCGAACACACGGACCTCCTGGGCCTCGAAGCCGGGATCCATGGTCTTGTAGGGGTGCTCCCAGTCGCCCACCACGCCCATGCGCTTGAAGCCGTCGCGCTGGACATCGATGTAGTGGTCGGCAAACTCGTGGCAGGCACTGCGGAACTCAGAGACGCTCATGGCCTTGTGGTTCAGCTTGTTCTGCTTGATGATGGCGGACTCGATGGGCATACCGTGGTTGTCCCAGCCGGGGATATAGGGGGTATAGTAGCCGCGCATCGCGTACATGCGGGTGATAAAGTCCTTCAGGGACTTGTTCAGGGCGTGGCCCATGTGCAGCGCGCCGTTGGAGAACGGAGGGCCGTCGTGGAGGGAGAACAGGGGCTTGCCCTCGTTCTTCTTCAGCAGCTCATTGTAAAGGTCCAGCTCTTCCCAGTGCTTCAGCATCTCCGGCTCGCGGGCGGGCAGGCCGGCGCGCATGGGAAAGCCGCTTTTGGGCATATTCAGTGTCTTCTTGTACTCCATGTTGCTTCTCCTTTATCTGAATAGTTTTGAAAACAAAATAAAAAGCGCCTTTGTCTCGTTCAAGAGACAAAGGCGCGGAAAAACGTCCTCTGCGGTACCACTCTCGTTGCCGCCGGGGCGGCCACTCATCCCCCACGGAATGGGGCGGGGAGAAGGTAACGGCTCCCTTGCCGTCCGCGCTTACTCGGCGAGCTTTCAGGCGGATGCTCCGGGGTGATGTTCGGTGTCCCTGTCCCGTCCGCCTTGCACCAAACGGCGGCTCTCTTCGCGTGGACATGAGGCACGGCCTGTCCCCTTCATCGCAACTCTCAATATTGCTGACAATGTAGCACGGTTTTGAAAAAATGTCAAGAGGAAAGCGGAAAAAGGCGGCACACAGCCGCCTTTTTCAGTTAAATTATCCGATAATCCCGCTGGGCCAGGGCCTGCTCTCGGCGTATTTTCTGGGCGGCCAGGGCCTCCTCCAGGGCCACGATGATGCTGTTGGACACCAGGAAGCCCCGGGGCGTCAGGCGCCAGCCGTTCTCCGTTCGGGCGGCCAGACCCGTGCGCTCATACTGCGCGAACAGATCCTCCATGGGCTGGAACCGCTGGCGGTAGGTCGTCTCGAAATACCGGCGGTCGATGCCCTCCGCCGTGCGGAGGGACAGCATGACGTATTCATAATCCCGGGTCAGCGTGGCGTCGGACTCGGACTCCGACAGGATCAGGCGACCGCTTATGTAGCTGTCCAGGTCCCGGACGTAGGCGTAGCGCACACCGCCGAAGTCGGAGTGGGCGCCGGGGCCGAAGCCGGCGTACTCCTCCATGTGCCAGTATTTCAAATTGTGGCGGGAGGCAAAGCCCGGCTTGGCAAAGTTGGATATCTCGTACTGTTCATAGCCGTTCTGCGCCAGAACGGTGACGGCGTAGAGATACATATCCGCCTGGGCATCGTCGTCCGGGAAGCACTCGCTGTCCCGGCGGTCATACAGGGGCGTGCCGGGTTCCAGCTTCAGGCCGTAGCAGGAGATATGCTCCGGGGCCAGGGCGATGACGGCGGCGAGGGTGTCCTCCCACTGCTGCATGGTCTGGCCCGGCAGGCCATAGATCAGGTCCATACTGAGGTTTTTGAACCCGGCCTTCCGCACGGCGGCCACGGCCTCCTGCACCTGGGCAAAGGTATGGATGCGGCCGATGGCGCGGAGCAGGCCGTCATCCGCCGACTGAACGCCCAGAGATATCCTGTTGAAGCCCGCCCGACGCAGCGCACGCAGGGCCTTGACGTCACAGGCGGAGTCCGGGTTGGCCTCCAACGTGATCTCGGCGTCGCGGGCCACAGGGCAGCGCTTGCGGAGGGTCCGCAGCAGCTTTGTCAGGCGGTCCGGTCCCAGATAGCTGGGGGTACCGCCGCCGAAGTACACCGTGTCCACCCGATGGGCAGCAGTGCGGGGCGCGACCTCCTCGATATGGCGCAGCAGGGCGGCGGTATAGGCGTCCATCTTCTCCTCGCTGCGGGGCAAAGAGTAAAAGTCGCAGTAGGCGCATTTCTGGCGGCAGAAGGGGATGTGGATATAGAGCCCGAGAGGGGCTTTTTCTTTCTGCATATCAGCGTACCTGAGGCGGCAGTATGGTCACAGCGCCGTAGAAGCAGTTGACCTTGCAGCTGCGGCAGCCGATACAGTCGTCCTGACGGACCTCATAATAGCCGTCCGGCCGCAGGTCGATGCACTTCATGGGGCAGAACATGGCGCACCAGCCGCAGCCGGTGCAGCTCACCGGGTCGATCACGGCCAGCTGGACCGCCTTGCGCCCAAAGGGATGGGCAGGGTCGTACATAACTGACGCCCTCCTTTCCTGAGATCACCGTATTATTATAGCCGCTTTCATGGGTTTTGACAAGTATAGCCGCGGCGGAAGCGGCACATATTACCGGCGAAAGGATGTGATGGCGTGACACCTAAGGAATATGACGCGCTGGTACGGCAGCTGTCGCCCAGCTCACCCATCGGCAAGGACACGGCGCTGGCCTTTGTCGTCGGCGGCGGGATCTGCGCCGTGGGACAGCTGATCGCCAACGGCTGGCAGGCGCTGGGGCTGACGCAGCAGGAGGCGGCCTCCGCCACCTCGGTAACGCTGGTGTTCCTGTCGGTGCTGCTGACGGCGCTGGGGCTGTACCACCGGCTGGCGCGGTACGCCGGGGCAGGCACGCTGGTGCCCATCACCGGCTTCGCCAACGCCGTAGCCTCGCCGGCCATCGACTTCCGGGCGGAGGGCATCGTCACCGGCACGGCGGTCAAGATGTTCACTGTGGCCGGGCCGGTGATCGTGTTCGGCACCGCTGCCAGCGTGGTGTATGGGCTGGTGCTGTATCTGCTGGCATAGCGTGAGCGCCGGCGCTGCCGGTCACGACCGTGTCCGCCCGTACACATAAAAAGCCGCCTTTCGGCGGCACATGAAAAAAGAACCGGCCTCTAGCCGGTTCTTTTTGCTCGGTTCAGATGTACTGCTTCATGCCCTCGGTGGCGGTGTCCTCGTCCGCGCTGATGGTGACGGTGAACTTCACGCCATTCTCCTCGCTGAAGCGGTCCAGCCAGTGAAGGAACGTCTCTACCGCCTGCAGGTCGTTGCTGCCGGCGATCTTGCAGAGATTATCCACGAACACATGGGAAATATCGTAATTGCCCGCGTACATACCGCACAGGAATCCGCGCAGGCAGTCAAAAGAATCCACATTATACTCGCCGGCGTTGACCAGACGGACGTTGTAGCTGACGTCGTAGGTCATATCGCCCTTAGGCTCGATGCACACGACACTTCCGGTCTCGGACTCCACACTGGTGTGGATGAGCTCGATGAGCTGCTTGGTCTTACCGGCACCGTTGGCACCCATGATCAGTCTAACCATAAGAAATCACTCCTTTGTCATTGGTGGTTTCCACCTGAGTACAGCATACCATACCGGTGGAAAAATAGCAATGCAGAAAAAGTAAACTTATTTTTGGGCACTTTTACTTTTCCAGCTTCCCCAGCAGCGTCTGCCGCAGGTCCTCATACCCCGGCTTGCCCAGCAGGGCGAACATATTTTTCTTATAGGCCTCCACGCCGGGCTGGTCAAAGGGGTTCACGTCCAGCAGGTAGCCGGACAGGCCGCAGGCGTACTCAAAGAAGTAGATCAGCCCGCCCAGGGTCTGCTCATTGACGGAGCCGGTCCGCAGCGTCACGTTGGGCACGCCGCCCTCCACATGAGCCAGCAGCGTACCGTCCATGGCCTGCTGGCGGATAAAGTCCATGCTCTTGCCCGCCAGGAAGTTCAGGCCGTCGCCGTTGCCCTCGTCATAGGGCACGGGGTTTTCGTTTTGAGAGGGGCCGAAGCGCACCACCGTCTCGAACAGGTGGCGCTCACCCTCCTGGATGTACTGGCCCATGGAGTGCAGGTCAGCGGTAAACTCCACACTGGCAGGGAACAGGCCCTTGCTCTCCTTGCCCTCGCTCTCGCCGTACAGCTGCTTCCACCACTCGGACATAAAGCGGAAGCAGGGCTCATAGGCCGCCAGCAGCTCGATCTTCTTCCCTGTGCGGTACAGCTCATACCGGGCGCCGGCATACTGCCAGGCGGGATTGGCGTTCATGTCCGCCAGGGCACATTCGCGCATCATATCCGCCGCGCCGGCCATCAGCGCGTCGATATCGATGCCGGCCACAGCAATGGGCAGCAGACCCACGGCCGTGAGCACACTGTACCGTCCGCCGATGTTGTCCGGCACCACGAACTCCTCGTAGCCCTTATCGTCGGCCAGGCCCTTCAGGGCCCCCTTGTGGGCGTCGGTGGTGGCATAGATGCGCCGGGCGGCCTCCTCCGGGCCGTACTTCTTCTCCAGCAGCTCACGGAAGAAGCGGAAGGCCACGGCGGGCTCCGTGGTGGTACCGGACTTGGAGATAACGTTCACGGAGAAGTCCACGCCGTCCACCAGCTGCATCACCTCGGTCAGCGCGTCGGAGCTGAGGCCGTTGCCGATAAAGTAGATGTTGGGTGTGTCCTTCTTCTTCAGGTTGTAGTTGGGGGAGCGCAGGCACTCGATGACGCCCCGGGCGCCCAGGTAGGAGCCGCCGATACCGATGACCACCAGCGCCTGGGAGTCGGACTGTATTTTCTTCGCCGCCGCCTTGATGCGGGCAAATTCCGCCTTGTCATAGTCCTCCGGCAGGCGCACCCAGCCGGTAAATTCGCCGCCGGCGCCATCACCATTTTGCAGATGGTCATGGGCGATACGCAGGCGGGGGGACAGCGCGGCCTCGTAGGGCAGTGGGATAAAGCTGCGGATATTTTGCAGATCGACCTGTATCATGTTAAAACCTCCTCGTCGGTGCAATGCAACTATTTGCCCTATCGTACAACGTTTCCGGGGAAAATACAAGGGGAAAAACGGGACTTTCCCCCGCTTTTCCCCTTTCCGCTACGCCAGGAACACCGCCTGCTTCAAAAGATCGGTGAACATCCGTCCCCAGCTGCGCCCCGGAACGCTCTCCGCCGCCAGAATGGGCACCGTCAGCACCTCCGTATCGCCGCTGCACAGGGTCAGCGTGCCCACCTGCTGGCCCTGCTGTATCGGGGCCGCCAGCGTCTCCGGCAGGTCCACCCGATACTCCAGCGACGATGCCTGCGCCTTCTCCACCACAGCGGTAACGCCCGTCTCCGGCAGCGTCAGGCCCACCTGCTCCGCCTCTCCCATGGTCACCGGCAGGGCGGGCAGCGGCTCCTCCGGCGCGGCGGAGACCAGCGTATAGGCGGAGAAGCCGTAATTCAACAGCGCCTTGGCGTCGGTATTCCGCTTGTCGGACGTCTCCCCCTTCATGACCACCGCGATCAGCTCCATGCCCTCGCGCTCCGCCGTGGCGCTGATGCAGTAGCCTGCGGAGGCGGTGTAGCCGGTCTTCAGCCCCGTGGCGCCGTCGTACCAGCGGATGAGCTTGTTGGTATTGGCCAGGTCAAAGGTGCCGTTTCGGATGCTGTCCGTCCATATGGTGGTGAAATTGCGGATGTCCGGGTGCTTTGTCAGCAGCTCACGGCTCATAAGGGCAATGTCATAGGCACTGGTAACGTGGTCCGCCGCCGTCAGGCCGGTGGGGTTGGCAAAATGGGTATCGTCCATCCCCAGCCCTCTGGCGCGGTTGTTCATCTGCTCCACGAACAGCTCCGTCACACCGGCGACCTTCTCCGCCAGCGCCACCGCCGCGTCGTTGCCGGAGGACACGCACACGCATTTCAGCAGCTCCTCCACGGTGATCTGCTCGCCCTCCGCCAGAAAGACCTGGCTGCCGCCCATGCCGGCGGCGTTGGCCGACACCGTCACCACGTCGTCATAGGCCAGCGCGCCGCTGTCGATGGCGTCCATGGTCAGCAGCAGTGTCATGATCTTGGTGACGCTGGCCGGCTCCAGCTTCTCATGCTCGTTTTGGGCGAACAGCATCTGTCCCGTGGTCTTTTCCATCAGCACCGCGGCGCGGGAGGTCAGCGGCAGGTCCACCGCCCCGGCGTGTACCGGCAGCACAGCGGTGATGCACAGCGCCGCCAGCAGCGCTGTCAGTTTTCGTTTCATAACGTCCCCTCCAGGCTTTTTTCTATGGGTATGCGGCGGGACAAGACGTTCATGCCCTTTCGACACAATTTTCGGTTGCAAAACCGCCGCCGGTATGCTACAATAACCCGGTAAGTAAATCGCAGGGTTGGTATATCGGTATTACAGCGGCTTCCCAAGCCGTTAAGGCGGGTTCGACTCCCGTACCCTGCTCCAAGTGAATGAGCCCCGTTTTTCGAACATTTTTATCGAAAAACGGGGTTCTCCTTATCTTCAAAGCCTTGTTTTATCTGGGCTTTTTTATTTTGCTGATTGGAGGCATGCACAGAAAAACTCTCAAAATGCGGAATGATTATTTTTATGCAAGGTCGTTATTTGAACACGGTTTTCTCACAAATTCTCGTGATAAGCGTCCTCAAAGGCTTGCGGCGTTTTGTATCTCAATGTTCTGTGGGGGCGTACCTCATTGTAAAACTGAATATACTGTTCCACGCTTTTGCGAAAGCTCTGTTCTGAGGTGTACTCTCTGCGGTACGCCTCTTCTCTTTTGAATGAGGCAAAGAAGGCTTCTGCCACAGCGTTGTCATGCGGCCGTGCCGTGGCGGAAAACGATTGCTTCACACCGCACTTTTGCAGGAGCGTTGTAAATGCTGCAGAGGTATACTGCTTGCCGCGGTCGCTGTGAAAAGTCAAATCAGCGGGGTTACCTCGTTCACGGAAGGCTGCCCGAAATGTGCTGGTGACCAGATTTGTACTGGCGTTGCAGGAAACGCGATAGCCGACGATCCTTCGGGAAAAGAGGTCGAGGATGATGCACAGATAAAGCCAGCAATCGTTGACCTTAAAGTATGTAATATCACTGACCCATGTTTGATTAGGACGATCTGCGGTGAATTGCTGCTCCAACAGGTTTTGCTTGCGGTATTTCTGATACTTCTTAAACTGCTTTTTGGAATCGACTCGAATGCTGCGCAGATCGAGCTCCTGCATGATCGCGGCAATGCGCTTGGTGCTGACTCTGATACCGCCTTCGGCCAATGTGATGCGAATCTTTTCGGCGCCATACCGCTGACCGCTATCATCAAAAGCCTGCCGCACCAGATGCATAAGCTGCGCTTGCTCTTGGTCGCGCTGGTCGCGGTCTGCACGGCGAAAGATATGGTTGTAAAATGTACCGCGAGCGACATCCAATGCCTCGCATAGCTCATGAACGCTATAAGTATTATCCGATTGGTGGTAGAGATTTTCCAATATGGAAAGCCTTTTCTGCAAGGGAACACTTGTTATACACTGTGAAAGGCGGATGATCTTCATTTCATGTTCCAGTTTTGCCAATCGCCTTGAGATGGCGTTGAACTCCTTTGGCGTGTAGGTGTGGTTTATTCCTTGGATGGAACAGTACTCCTTCCGCCAGCGGTAAAGTGTTCCCTGAGCAATATGTAGCTCATGGGCGAGAGATTTGATGGTTTCTCCGTTTTGATAGCGCTTGATGACTTCTTTCTTGAAATTTGCCGGATACTCGGCGGGCATGGTCTCATCTCCTTGTGTGTGATGAGATTATTGTAGTTGAAGTTTTGCGGGTACGAAAGTAAACATATAGTAAAAAACCTATGCGTGAAGATAGAAACAAATAATCTTTTATATTCGTCAAGCATAATGCTGACTGAAACGAACAAATTAGTTGCGCTTTCGCCTAATCCATTGTAAAATATATACAAGAAATTTCCCCGCTTATATAATTGTAGCAAAGTGAGGTTTTTGAAATGTATTTGACGTCTGCGCAGCATGATCAACTGAGAACATTGATTATGGGCTTCGAAATTCCTTACCGATCCTATATAGCCGAGGTTATATTGGATACTTACCATGATAAATGTTCTTTTTCTACAGCTCTCACTAATGCACAGCTATCTAATTGCCAACCTGTATTAAACAATACAATTAAAAATCAGATTATAAAAGCTCAAAAAAATCCGGACAAACTCTTTGATGCACTGCAGTTTGCAAATAACTCTTTTACGACAAAAAGTGTTGCAGGATCAGCAGATGTTCCCATGTTAGGAGAGCTAAATGTATTAACATACGTTTTTCAACAGAATTTCTCTTGTCTGGTTAATATATTTCCGTGTTTCTCAGATTTCTTTTCTTTAGCTCGCAAGTACTCGTATGTAAGAAATAAATTAAATCATCCTCTATGTAAAATCCTCGAAGATACAGATATGATTCCTGTTTTAAATTTTATGGAAGAAATTTGCAAATGGCTTGATTGGAAGTATTTCTGGGATAAATCAAAGACGGATATTATTAAGCGAATAACCGCACTAAGAACCAGTCAAGTTGTAATTCCCATCTCAATTCAAAATATCAATGATATGCCGTTCCCAGAGACGAGAATTGTTTGCCGTAGTCAGGAAATAGCTGCGATTAAAGACTTCATATATGGTAAGCCTGGAGCATTTAGGAAACAATCGTCCTATTGTATTTACGGATATGGCGGACTCGGGAAGACCGCACTTGTGTTAGAAGGAATAAAAGAAATTATTCAAGATGTTATTGATAGAACTACAATCAATAATTATAAACCTGAATTTCTTTTATTCTTCTCCGCTAAAGAACGTAAGCTTACTTATTCCCAGACATCTGGCGTTCTAGAGTCTGTAATTGTCAGGAAAACATTCAGTACGTTCTCAGAATTAAAAACCCAAATCTTCGCTTTCCTACAGATTGACAATTTTTTGGAGTTCGACCATAGTGGAATCGTTATTGTTGATAATCTAGAGACTCTTTCTAGTCAAGATAGGGCAGAACTACACGATTTTATTCAGGCTGGATCGCCTTCGTGTATTCAGTATATCCTAACCTCACGCAAGGAAGAGCAGTATGACGTTAATGTCGAATTAAATGGATTCGAAAATGATGACGGGTTACGGTTTATTAACGAATATAGCGAAGAAAACGATTTGAATCTCGATTTGTCTAGAGACGAGTGTTTAGAGTTATTGCAGATTTCCAAAGGAAATACACTTGTATTAGTGCTTTGCCTATCACGGCTAAGTCGCAAACTTGAAACCATTGATAGTATTCAAGCTGATTTTTCCAAATTACCTACAACTAAAACACTTAACAATGAGCTCACAAAACTGCCACCGAGTGGATTTGACATTATTAGTGAGTTTATGTTTAAGAACACCTTTGAGGAAGTCGAATTAGTCTTTGAGTCTGAACACGAAAACATGTATAAGGTGTTGCGTATTTTTACCGTTTATGGTGGAGATGAAATTGATATTTATACTATTAGCATAGTAGCAGAAATTTCTTGCCAAACCGTTCAACAAATTACAAATATACTATGCCATTATTTAATTTTAGAGCGTCGAGGCGCAAATTATCGATTGAATCAATTTGCAGAAAAGTACATTATCCAGCGATTTCTCCCCGATGCCGTTCAATATGCTGCGTTACAAGAAAGGGTTGAACGGTGCGTACGCCAAACAGATCGAGAACTGCGGATGTTTGATGATGCAGTAAAACGAAATCCTGAACGCCAAAAAATTTTAATGGATTGGAATATTTTTACCAACGGCGATAAAATTGCCGCCGCAAAGATTGATCTGATTTATATTGATGTTCGTGAACAATGTAATAAGGGCAACAAGTTTTTCGTTCGAACTGCGTTGGAAGATGCGTATCCCAAAATTAATCTTCTTGAAAAGACGAGCATTCATCCATATATTCAGTACCAAAAAGCACGTATACTTAAAATGATTGATGACTCTGGGATTTTACCTGAAAAACACGACGAAGAAATTCAAGAAGTTTACAAAAACGTAATATGGAGTATAAAAACAAATCCTTTATACAGTTGCATTCAACACACAAAATCCTATGCCGCGATACTTTGGATATATGGAATGCGGTTGATTCCTGACGATATCGGTGCTGCTACACGCTATTTAGAGGATGCAAAAAGCACATTCGAAGAGTGCGGTATTGTTGATGCTGAGTATGTAAATTGTCTATCTGATTTGCTGCAGGCTTACCTGAAAAGCTATGGGTACACAAAAAACAAAAGTTATTTGCATAGCGCCCGTCCAATTGATAGGAAAATCATGGAGTTTTCCCGTAAACCTAAGCACTTTTGGCAATGGCATGATGAGTTGAAACGTTACTAGGCCTTTATATAGCCAAGGGCATCCTAACAAGCATCCTCAACTAATGGAATATTTAAGAGATAGTGAACGATTCAAATTTCGTGCCACAACTTCGCTAACGTCCTTAAAAGGGTATTGAACTCTTTTTGGTGGAGGCGCAGTTCGTTCCTCGGATAGTTATATAGCTATAATATTTTACTTACGCTAGCGGCAAAGTGTTTCTTGGGTAATGCGTAGTTTATGGCTAAGAGCTTTGATAGATTCTCCATTTTGATAGTGTTTGATAACTTCTTGTCTGAAATCTGAGGGATATTCGGTAGATATGGTCTTACCCTCTTATATGTAAAGACTATTGTAAGCTGATGATACTCGGAGTGGTGAAGTACCTCATATATTTGCAAACAGTTATCAATAGGAGAGAACGTATCGATCTTAATTTCTGTTCGTAAAAACTAACATAATAGAGGAGAATAAGCCATGGCGCAGAACGATAAAATCCAGCTATTCGAGGACAAGCGCATCCGTACCGCATGGGACGAAGAAAAAGAAGAATGGTACTTTTCTATCGTCGATGTTGTGGGTGTGCTGACGGGCAGCGTTGACCCTGCGGCATATTGGCGCAAGCTCAAGCAGCGTTTGAAAGCTGAGGGCAATGAAACCGTGACAAACTGTCACGGTTTGAAAATGACCGCCTCGGATGGGCGGAAACGTTTGACCGATATGGCTGACACTGAACAGATCCTTCGCATCATCCAGTCTATTCCCTCGCCCAAAGCGGAACCGTTCAAGCTGTGGCTGGCACAGGTCGGCAGAGAGCGCATTGAGGAAACCATCGATCCAGAGTTGACCATTGAACGGGCGCTGGAGACATACCTCAAGAAGGGCTACACCCGCGAGTGGATCAACCAGCGGTTGCAGGCCATCCAAGTCCGCAAGGAACTGACGGATGAATGGGATGCCCACGGTGTACAGAAGGGCGTGGAGTACGCAATACTTACCGATGAGATCTCCCGTGCATGGTCGGGAATGTCTACACGACAATACAAGAACCTCAAGGGCTTGAAGAAAGAAAACCTCCGCGACAATATGACTACGTTGGAACTGGTGCTGAATATGCTGGCGGAGGCGACCACCACGGAGATATCCAAGCAGAAAGCTCCGGAGACATTTTCGGAAAACATTGATGTGGCGCGTGCCGGAGGAAAAGTGGCCGGTGATGCACGGAAAGCCATTGAAAGCCAAACCGGTGTTCCCGTAATCACCGCCAAGAACGCTGCACAGCTCAATCAGGTTGTGACAGATTTGCTGGAAGGAGCGACTACGTCACCGGAAAAGCAAGACAAAAGGCACTGATTTACTGACAACAAAACCTGTGGACAGTCACAAAAAAGAAAGACACCCACATGGGTGTCTTTCTTTTTTGGAGTAGCACTTTTGCTACGCAAAAGTGGTCGCCTGCGGGCGGGTGACTGAACGCGAGTGGGGGAACCCGTCAAAGGTTCCCCCCTCACACTCCCCCTTCCTTGCGGTGGGCGGGAGTGCAGACAACAAAACCTGTGAGCAACCACAAAAAAAGAGACGCCCGCGGGCGTCTCTTTTTTGCGGCGCAGGGCATACGATACCGCCGGGTAAAAAAGGAGGGCGGACGCCGCGCGTCCGCCCCAAGTGAGGAGAAAAAACAGGACCCTTGCGGCGGTGACTGCTCACAGCCGCCGCGATAAAAAGGGCAGAAACAGCGGAAACCGCTGGAAGTAAGCTGATACAGCATCCGCAGGCCACGGGACCGCGACGATCAAAGCAGCGCAGCCAGCAGCCACACCAGTCCGCAGGCGCACGCGCCCCATACCGCCCACAGCCATGCAGGCGGACGCCACCGGCGGCGAACGCCGGTCTGTCCCCGGGCGTAGCTGCGGGCGATCCGCACCGCCTCGTCCACCAGCTGGCGGGAGCTGACGCCGCCGCCGTCCGTGGGAAGGATGAAAATAGCCTGCTCGAATATCCGCGGGTCGGGAGAGTCCACGACGATCACGCGGCGGGAAACGCCTTTTACCAAAACCGATGCCTCCTTCAGCCGTGACGGGCGCTGTTTGTTACAGCCATAGTATCGCCGTGGCGGCGGAAAGTTATACGGCGCGGCGGGCAAAATTTCCCGCCGTTTTTTGTCGCTCAGATGCGGTGCGGGTCCGCCTTGCCGTCGATGGCCAGCACCAGCACGGCGCAGTCGTCCGCGCCGCCCGTCCGCTGAACGGACTGACGGAGAAGCTCCTCCGCCAGCGCCCTGGGCGAGGTGCCGTCCCATCCGGCCAGCAGGTCCTGGAGCCACTCGTCGTCCTCGCCGGCCACACCGTCGGACACCTGCACCAGCCAGGTGCCCGGCGACACCGCGATCCGCTGGGGCGGCACGTCGCCGTCGGCGCTCTCCAGTCCCGCGGGCAGCGCCTGTGCGCGATAGCGGGCCACGGCGCCCTGCCGCTTGATATAGGACGGCGCGGCGCCGTACTTGTACAGTGTCAGCACGCCCTCGGCCCGATCCAGGCAGGCCAGGTCGATGGTCGTGAAGCCGGCGCCCCCCTGACAGCGGAGCATGGCAGCGGTGTTCAGGGTCTTCAGCGCCGGGAGAGGTTCGATACCCGCCTGCAAAAACTGCCGCAGGAGGCGGATGGTCATAGCGGCCTCGCAGTGGGCGCTCTCGCCGCTGCCCATACCGTCGGACAGCGCCAGACAAGTCAGCCCTCCGGCATCAAAAACGGCGCACTGATCGCCGCAGTGCTTTTCGCCGGTCTTGGGCCGCAGCAGGGCAGCGGTGCGGCAGGTCAGGTGTGCGCGGCGGAACCGCTCCGCCGGGGCGATCCGTGACAGCACCTCGGCCACCTGCCGGTACTGCTCCCGGGCCAGACGATAGGCCGCGTCCAGCCGCCCGTGATGCAGCCGACGCTGGAGGAAATCATGTAGCTGTCCATCCAGCGCCGTCAGCAGCTTGGGAAAGCGCACACAACGATCCGCAAAGTACGGCGGGAAATCCTCCGCCAGCGCCTGTCCCCGCCGCAGAAGCGCCGGGCAGGCATCGTTGAAGGCATTGTACGTGTCGGTATAATGGGTCTGCCAGCAGTCGCTCCGCAGGGGACAGTCCCGGCAGACCTGCTCCGCCGCCCGGTCAAACAGCACGGCGGGGTTCTCCGGCCGCAGCAGCGGCGCGTGGTCCTCCAGGCTGTCATACACCGCCCGGAAGGCCGCCGCAGGTGCCGCGGCCTCCGGAGACACCTCTCCGGCGGCCGTCAGCAGCATCCCCTCCTTTTCCGGCAGCAGCAGCCACACCCCGGCAGCGGTCAGCAGCTGGCACAGCACCGCCAGAGGGCGGACCTC
>ERZ773136.807-NODE-807-length-33766-cov-9.447836_pt1 | contig 33766 bp, 24 predicted proteins | sample MGYA00580855_ERZ773136 | MGnify/ENA primary metagenome ERZ773136 (study PRJEB29015, sample SAMEA2737860) | human gut metagenome | biome: human gut; feature: human-associated habitat; material: faeces | place: China | collected 2012 ... | reverse complement strand
CATGGTTGCCTCCTGCTCGAAGAGGGAGAGGTTGACCGGTGGCTGGATGAGCATGCCGCCTCGCGGGTGGCCTTGCAGCCCATGGCCGTGAGCCTGGAGGAGGTGGTGGTGATGCCCGTCGACAAGGTGGTGAAGGGCGTCATCGCCGAGGCCCGGCGCCAGATGAAGAAGCAGCGGCGGCGCAAGACCACGTTTTTCTACCGCCAGATATCGTTTGCCGACGGCGAGTGCATCGAGGTGCTCGAGGCTTTCTTCAAGGCCAAGCCGGTGGTGGCCGTCAGCGACATGGCGCTGATGTACGGGCGCTACGCGGCGGTCGGGGCCGACAGCACGGCGGCCCCGTCGTTTTTCGGCAACTTCTTCACATACTCGCAGATGGAGCTCGTGGGCGGCGAGCGGCCCCTGGACACGCAAGACGTGATGCCGCTCGTAGACAATTACGCCACCTATTACGATGTGGGCCTGCGCGTGATAACCGACGGCAGGCGCCGGCTCATGGTGCTGCGGTTCAGGCCCAGGGCCGGGGTGGGGCGCCCCATACTCGATTGCGAGCTCTACGTAGACATGCGCAGCATGCACATACTGCGCTGCGTGGGCAAGGGTGTCAACATGCGCGTGCTCAACATGTTCAACAAGGTGAATGTGGTGTCAGAGGTAGACTACATGTCTTTCGACATCAACATGGCCGACGAGGGCGGCTATTCCGAGGTGGAGTCGATGGCGGTGAGCGTTTCCTTCGCCTGCGGGGGCACGCGCAGCCACATCCGCTCGCTCATGTTCAACGTGGGCAAGGGCAAGAGGCTGAGGCAGGGGCGCTATATGCTGTTCTTCGACAACCTGCAGCGCAAGATAGACCGGCAGGGGTATGACGCAGGCTTCTGGCGCGACAACGAGGTGGTGAAGCGCACGCCGCTGGAAGAAAAGGCCGTGCGGATGTTTGAGCGCCGCAATCTTTTCGGGCAGTTCTGACGCCACGCCACATGTGCTGAGGGCCATGCGGTGCAGGCCATGCGGCCAAACGGCTTTTCCTGTAGGCCCGTATTGCGTTTCGCCATGTTGGTTTCGGGCCCCGAGGTAGGCTGCCATGCCATGCCGCGCCTGCATCTGGGCGTGGCTTGCGGCTGGTCGCCGGTTTGTTGTGGCGGCCATCCCGGCGTGGTCTTTGAATGCCGTTTCGGGCGTGCCCTCACCGGTCATGGCCGCCAGCGGCTCATCTGCTGCCGGCCTCCAACCGCGCCTGATGGCACATCCTTGGCTGGTTTCGCGGGCGCTGCTTTGCATGTGGTGCTATTATGGGGGCGCCGTTGTTAAAAAACTCAAATTGTTAGGCTGTTACACCATTTATCTGTAATTTTGCAACTCATATTAAGAACATCAAAAAATTAATAAATAGCAGACAGATGAATATTTCATTCGAGAACCCCGACAAAATCAACGGCCAGCTCACGCTGACCATTGAGAAGGAGGATTATGAGAAAGATGTAGAGAAGCAGCTTAAGGATTACCGCAAGAAAGCCAACATGCCGGGCTTCCGCCCGGGCATGGTGCCCATGGGGCTCATCAAGCGCCAGTATGGCGAGGCCGTTAAGGTGGACGTCATCAACAAGCTCATAGGCGAGAAGCTCTATGGCTACGTCCGCGACAACAAGATACAGATGCTCGGCGAGCCGCTGCCCAACGAGGAGAAGCAGAAGCCCGTTGACTTCAAGGCCGACGGCCCGTTTGAGTTTGTGTTCGACATCGCCGTGGCCCCGGAGTTCAAGGCCGAGCTTGGGCAGGGCGACACTGTTGACTACTACGACATCGAGGTGGACGACGAGCTCGTGAACCGCCAGGTTGACATGTTCGCCTCGCGCGCAGGCCACTACGACAAGGTGGAAGACTACGACCCCGCTAAGAACGACATGCTGAAGGGCGACCTGCGCGAGCTCGGCCCCGACGGCAACGCCAAGGAAGACGGCGTAGTGGTTGAGGGAGCCGTGCTCATGCCCGAATATATTAAGGTGGAAGAGCAGAAAAACCTGTTCGACGGCGCCAAGCTGGGCAGCGTCATCACGTTCAACCCGAAGAAGGCTTACCCGGAGAACGACGCCGAGATAACGTCGCTGCTCAAGATAGACAAGGAGAAGGCAGCCACGATGGAGTCTGACTTCACCTACCTCGTGACGGAAATATCGCGCTTCGTCAAGGCCGAGGTCAACCAGGAGCTGTTTGACAACGTGTTCGGCAAGGACGAGGTGAAGAGCGAGGAGGAGTTCCGCCAGAAGATAAGCGAGGGCATCAAGGCCCAGCTGGCCACCGACTCCGACTATAAGTTCCTGCTCGACGTGCGCAAGTACATGGAAGACAAGGTGGGCGAGCTCCAGTTCCCCGACGCCATGCTCAAGCGTGTGATGCTCAAGAACAACGAAGACCGCGGCCAGAAGTTCGTCGACGACAACTACGCCGCAAGCATCGTCGAGCTGAAGTGGCACCTGATAAAGGAGCAGCTGGTTGCCGACAACGGCATCAAGGTAGACGACAACGACGTGAAGAACGTGGCGAAGGAAACCGCACGCATACAGTTTGCACAGTATGGCATGGCCAACGTGCCCGACGAATACATCGAGAAGTATGCCAGCGACATGCTCAAGGAGCGCAAGAACGTGGACAGCCTTGTAGACCGCGCCGTAGACGTGAAGCTCATCGAGGCACTCAAGGGCAAGGTGAAACTGAATAAGAAATCCATCTCGCTCGACGACTTCAACAAGATGATGCAGGAAAAATAAGGGGTTTTAAGAAAAAAAAGCCCCACAGAAAGAAGGTTATCGACTTTTTTTATTAACTTTGTTCCACGGAACAAGTAAATAAGGTCGGCAGCCTTCTTTTTTAGTGCCTTATTCCGATAACATTAAAAACAACATTTAAAGATAAATATGAACGACTTCAGAAAATATGCCACACGGCATTTGGGAATCAACGGGCAGGTGCTCGACGGCGTGATAAGCGCCCAGTCGCAGTATCTCAACCCCTACATTCTCGAGGAGCGCCAGCTTAACGTGACGCAGATGGACGTGTTCTCGCGCCTGATGATGGACCGCATCATCTTCCTCGGCACGCCCATCGACGACTATACGGCCAACACCCTGCAGGCCCAGCTGCTCTACCTCGACTCCGTTGACCCGGGCAAAGACATATCGATATACATCAACTCGCCCGGCGGCAGCGTCACCGCAGGGCTCGGCATCTACGACACCATGCAGTTCATCTCGAGCGACGTGGCCACAATATGCACCGGCATGGCCGCCTCTATGGCCGCCGTGCTGCTCGTGGCCGGCGCCGAGGGCAAGCGCTCGGCCCTCACCCACAGCCGCGTGATGATTCACCAGCCGCTGGGCGGAGTGCAGGGCCAGGCCTCAGACATCGAGATAGAGGCAAAGGAGATAATGAAGTTCAAGAAAGAGCTATACACCATCATATCCGAGCATTCGCACACCCCGTATGACAAAGTGTGGAACGACTCCGACCGCAACTACTGGATGACGGCCGACGAGGCCCGCGAGTACGGGATGATAGACACGGTGCTGACAAAAAAGAAGTAAGCGGTGGCAATGAAGAAAGTGTGCAGCTTCTGCGGAAGGAGCGACAAGGACGTGAGGCTCCTGATAACGGGGCTTACAGGTTACATCTGTGAGGATTGCGCCACGCAGGCATACCATATAGTGCAGTCGGCGGGCCTCGGCGAGCCGGAAGCCAAGAAGAGCGACAGGTTCCAGATAAAGAAAGTGCCGAAGCCAACCGAAATCAAGGCCTACCTCGACGAATACATCATAGGGCAGGACGAGGCCAAGCGCAACCTCTCGGTGGCCGTCTACAACCACTACAAGCGCTTGCAGCAGCCCGACGACCCCTCGGGCGTGGAGATAGAGAAGAGCAACATCATCATGGTGGGCAGCACCGGCACGGGCAAGACGCTGCTGGCGCGCACCATAGCCAAGCTGCTCGACGTGCCGTTCACCATCGTAGACGCCACGGTGTTCACCGAGGCGGGATACGTGGGCGAAGACGTGGAGAGCATACTCTCGCGGCTGCTCCAGGTGGCCGACTACGATGTGCCCGCCGCCGAGCGCGGCATAGTCTTCATTGACGAGATAGACAAGATAGCCCGCAAGAGCGACAACCCGTCGATAACGCGCGACGTCAGCGGCGAGGGCGTGCAGCAGAGCCTCTTGAAGCTGCTCGAGGGAACCGTCGTCAACGTGCCGCCCAAGGGCGGGCGCAAGCACCCCGACCAAGACTACACCCAGGTGGACACGCGCAACATACTGTTCATCTGCGGCGGGGCCTTCGACGGCATAGAGCGCAAGATAGCCCAAAGGCTCAACACCCACACCGTGGGCTACAACTCGGTGCAGAACGTGAGGAAAATAGACAAGGAAGACCTCATGCAGTACATCCTGCCGCAAGACCTCAAGGCCTTTGGCCTCATACCCGAGATAATAGGCCGCCTGCCGGTGCTCACCTACCTCAAGCCGCTCGACCGCGACGCCCTTGCCCGCATCCTTACCGAGCCCAAGAACTCGATAGTGAAGCAATACGCCAAGCTGTTTGCCATGGACGGCATAGAGCTGACGTTCAGCGACGAGGCCCTGAACCTCATCGTCGACAAGGCCGTAGAGTACAAGCTCGGCGCCCGCGGGCTCCGCTCCATCGTTGAAAGCATAATGATGGACGCCATGTTCGAGGTGCCGTCCACCGACGCAAAGACCTTTGAGGTCACTCTCGATTATGCCCGGCAGCAGCTGGATAAGTCACATTTGCAGAAGCTCGCTTCCTGAGATGTGCCCCGGCCGGCCTTCAGGCCTGCAACATACGAATAACCCTGGCGGCCGGGATGACGCGGCTGCCCCAACCAAACCACGATATGACAGACAAGGTTAATCTTACAGAAGCGCTTAAGAAATATTTCGGTTTCGACAAGTTCAAGGGCGACCAGGAAGCCATCATACGCAACGTGCTCGACGGGCACGACACTTTCGTGCTCATGCCCACGGGCGGTGGCAAGTCGCTGTGCTACCAACTGCCGTCGCTGCTCATGGATGGCACGGCCATAGTCATCTCCCCCCTCATAGCGCTGATGAAGAACCAGGTTGACGTGATCAGCAACCTCAGCGAGGTGCAGGGGGTGGCCCACTACCTCAACTCGTCGCAGAACAAGGCCGCCACCGACCAGGTGAAGGCCGACATCCGCGCCGGGCGCACCAAGCTACTGTATGTCGCCCCGGAGTCGCTGACCAAAGAAGACAACGTGGAGTTCCTCAAGACGGTCAAAATATCGTTCTATGCCATCGACGAGGCGCATTGCATATCGGAGTGGGGGCATGATTTCAGGCCGGAGTATCGACGCATACGCCCGATAATCAACGAGATCGGGCAGGCGCCGGTGATCGCGCTGACGGCCACGGCCACCGACAAGGTGCGAACAGACATAAAGAAGAGCCTCGGCATCGTCGACGCCAAAGAGTTCAAGAGCTCTTTCAACAGGCCCAACCTGTATTACGAGGTGCGCCCCAAGACGAAAGACGTAGACAAGGACATCATAAAGTTCATAAAGCAGCACCCGGGCAAGAGCGGCATCATATACTGCCTCTCACGCAAGAAGGTGGAAGAGCTGGCCGCCATACTGCGCGCCAACGACATAAAGGCTGCCGCATACCACGCCGGGCTCGACTCCGCCACGCGCTCAAAGACGCAAGACGGCTTCCTCATGGAGAAGATCGACGTCATCGTGGCCACAATAGCCTTCGGCATGGGCATAGACAAGCCCGACGTGCGCTTCGTGATACACTACGACATACCCAAGAGCCTCGAGGGATATTACCAGGAGACGGGTCGGGCCGGGCGCGACGGGGGCGAGGGCCTCTGCGTGGCATTCTACTCGCACAAGGACCTGCAGAAACTCGACAAGTTCATGGAAGGCAAGCCCGTGGCAGAGCAGGACATCGGCCGGCAACTGCTGCAGGAGACGGCGGCATACGCCGAGACTTCCGTATGCAGGCGCAAGATGCTGCTGCATTATTTCGGCGAGAATTACACTCGCGACAATTGCGGCAATTGCGACAATTGCCTGCATCCCAAGCGGAAGATTGAGGCCGGGGCGCAATTGCTCACAGCACTCAAGGCCATTGCGGCAATAAAGGAGAACTTCCGCTCAGACTATGTGATAGACTTCATCATGGGGCGCGAGACCGACGAAATAGTGGCGCACAAGCACCACGAGCTCGAGGCCTTCGGCTCGGGTGAGGACGACAACGAGAAGATATGGAACCCGCTCATACGCCAGGCGCTCATAGCGGGATACCTGAAGAAAGACGTTGAGAACTACGGGCTGCTGAAGATTACGCCCGAAGGAAAGAAATTCATAAAAAAACCTGAATCATTCATGATTGTAGAAGACAACGAATTCAACGAGGACGACGAAGCCTCACTGGACGGCGCTGCCGGCGGCACGAGCGCGTTGGACCCGACATTGAGCGCAATGCTCAAAGACTTGCGCAAGAAGGTGTCAAAGAAAATGGGCCGCCCGCCGTACGTCATATTCCAAGACGTGTCGATAGACCAGATGGCCACCGACTACCCTGTCACCCTCGAGGAGCTCAAGAACATACAGGGAGTGGGCGAGGGCAAGGTGAAGCAGCCATACGCCAAGGAGTTTGTAGACCTCATCAAGCGATACTGCGACGAGAACGACATCGTGCGCCAGGCCGACCTGCGCGTGCGCACGGTGGCAAAGAAGTCGATGCTCAAGGTGAGCATCATCCAGAGCATCGACCGCCAGATTGCGCTCGACGACATCGCCAACGCCAAGGGCATCGACTTCGACGAGATGCTCGACGAGGTTGAGGCCATCGTTTACTCGGGAACGAAGATAAACATCGACTATTTCCTTGACGAGGTGATGGACGAAGACCATGTGGACGACATCTACGAGTACTTCAAGGAGTCGGAGACCGACGACCTGGAGACGGCCATACGCGAGCTGGGCGAAGACTACTCGGAAGACGAGATACGCCTGGTGCGCATCAAGTTCATATCCGACATGGCCAACTGACGTTCTCCGACGGGTCTCCCGGCCGCAACACGCCGGGGCAGGGCATGCCCACCGTATGCCTTGCCCCGGCGCTTTTTGTCTGTTGCCCCGGGCCTGCTCCCCGCGTCCGGCGCGCCCGGGCCGTACCCCGGCTCACCCCTCGCCGTGCGGCAGCCTTGGCGGTTGCGTATACCGCTCCTTGTCGGCCTCGGTAATCGCCCTGATCACCCGGCAGGGGTTGCCGGCTGCCAGCACATTGGCCGGGATGCTCCTCGTTACCACGCTGCCCGCGCCAATCACCGTGTTGTCGCCAATGGTCACGCCGGGCAGCACGCACACCTGCGCCCCTATCCACACATTGTTGCCCACGGTTATGGGGTAGGCATACTCCAGTCCGCTGTTGCGCCGCTGGCTGTCGAGCGGGTGGCCGGGGGTGTAGAACCCGCATCCGGGGGCAACAAACACGTTGTCGCCGAATGTCACCTTGGCCCCGTCGAGTATCACGCAGTTCATGTTCATGAAGAAATTGTCGCCAATGCTTATGTTGTAGCCATAGTCGCAGAAGAATGGCGAGAGAATGGTCAGCGCCTTGCCAGCCCTGCCCAGCAGCCGGCGCAGCAGGGCCTCGCGTTCGGCCGCCATCGACGGGCGCATCTGGTTCAGTTCGTGGGTCATGTCGGCACACTCGGCCCTTTCGCGCAGCAGCTGCCCGTCGTAGTTAGCGTCGTATAGCAGTCCTTCGCTTGCTTTTTCCTTTTCGCTTTTCATGTTGTCTGGTTTTGTCGTTACAATTGCTTGTGCCTGCACTGCCCTTGACGGCAACGCCGGGCCACTGTGGTGGGTTGATGCCCGGTAGCGGCCGCCGTTGCTGTGTGGCGGAGCCCGGGAGCACGGCCATGCAGTCGCGGCCCGCTGGCGCGAGGGCAGCGGGATAGGCCGCCAGGCATCTGCAAAGATAGTTTTTTTATTTCATTCGGCCAATCGCAGTTGGCTGTTTTCATTTTTTTGTAACTTGTTAGGAGTACAGGAGTTGGTTTTTTAGGAGTTCAGGAGTTCAGGAGTACAGGAGTTCAGACAATAGTTTTTGTGGATAAGGGAGGTAGAGGGAGGTAGAGGGAGTTACAAGGAGGTACAAGGAGTTAGAGGACAATGGCATTGACTATCTTCATGCACCACTTTCACAATGCCCCATAGAGTCCATGTTTTCATAACTATTGTCTGTACTCCCGTCTCCCGTCTCCAGTCTCCCCTTGGCAGCACAGCTCCGCAAACCGCAGACATTCGCACGGCAGCCAAATCGTTGCCTCTGTTTCTGAAATACCCCGCTAAAGGTTTATTCCTCAATAGGGTGTGCCAGACTGATGAAAAACTAAAATAATTTCATGCCGTGGCAGGGCCTCGGCAGACAAGCCGTCATAGCCGTAGGATGGCTTGCCTGCCATGCCTGCCGTCGCGTGCCGTGCCGACGGCAGGCCCGCTATGCCTGCCCACCGGCGCCGGGCGGCCGTGGTGGCAATGTGCCGGTGGGGACGGTGCCACTGGCGGCTCGGCATCAGGCCATGCTGCCCTCCTTTGTGGCTCGCCCACAGGCGGTTGCCCCGACGCATGGCGACTGTGCGCCCCGCTCACCCTCCGTGTGCCCGGTTGCCGTGAAACCCGCCGGCAGGCTCAATGTGTGGTGATATAGAACAGTGTTTTGCCGTGGCTCCTGCATCCGATTTTGTCGTGCGTGCTGCTAAACAGATGCCGGCGGCAGTAGCAATGGCAGTTGTTGCATCCATAGTCGAAACCGCGCGGGTTTGTAAAAAAAACTCCGACAGGTGGGGCGGTGGCTTCCGGCCGGAATGCCGTCGGGTGGACTTACGCCTTGACGCGGCTCTCTCCCGCCCAGGCTCCTGCTGTCGGGCTTGCCCATTCGTCGGCAGCCGGTGGCGCGGCGTGGCATGGCATGACACTGCAGTGCGCTTTATGCCATTTGCAATCTATCACTACACGGGGGTTAGTGCCAACTGCAATGTATATATAGAGATATACATTGCAGTTGGCACTATACACCCACATGTCGTCGTGCTTTTTTCCTTTGCAGTTGGCACTAAGCCCGGCAAGCGCCATCTGCAGTGCCAATTGCAGTGCCGTGGGCCGCCGTCGGTGCCGCCCGTTGGCCGTGGCCCTCGGCGGGCCAGGCTCTGTCCTGTCTTGGGCCATTGTTGGCGTGAGGGCGAAGAAACCATCCCGCGGGCTTGTTTTTTCCTTCCCCCTGTTGTACCTTTGTGGCCGTTGGGTGGCGTGCCGCTGCGGCCGGCAGTGGCCGGGCGGCTCGCCGCAAAGGATAAGTAGGTGCTCAAAATTAATTGCCATCAAATTGTGCGCTATTTCGGAGATGCATGGTAAAGTCCGAAGAGAGAGCGTAGCGGGCTACGCGACCGATGAGACTTTGGCATGCGGCCCGAAAGAGCACACAAGATGATGGCAAAGATATAGAGGAAACATGCAAGGTCTATTGTATCGGTTAATTTTGAACAGCTACTTAAAATATAGTCAAAGCCAAGTCGGTCTGTCGTTTCCCCACCACGAAGTTGCATTTGCATGCAGTTTGACATGCGACTCCGGCAGCAGTGATGCTGCATAAAACAACACGAAGCGCACGGCTGCGCCACCCCCGGAGGCGCTATGCACAAGTTAAAATAAAAAAAACGAAAGAAACAACGCCAGGCAAAGCCAACCGTCAATGGGGCATTCACACCTGTTTCACGTGATTCAGCAAGGCTTTAGTACCGGCAAGCAACCTGCGCTGGCTGCTTGCAGGCTGCCACAGACGACACCTTCGACGCCAACCAACAGCAGCCACCGCCCGCAATCACAACTCACACCGCGCCCCACAATACTGAATGGCACCACAATGAAAACACCGATTGCCAACAAACAGGGGCTTTTGCTGGCAAACCCATCAATGAAAATAACCGACGGCACTTTGCGGCTTCGGGCCTGGGCGGCCGACAACAGATGCCAACCGCCTCCACACCGACTACGGTAAAGCCCCGCTCCAAGCCATGACCAACAGAAAGCAGCACCCTTTGCGAGGAGGCAAGACACAGGCATGGAAGAAACATAAAACCAAAACAAACCAAGCACGAGCCAACAGCCCGCAGCGCGGGCAGCCGTAGCCACTGCAGCCAAGCACCCAACCGTCATGGTAGCGGCCCGCCGACGCTCCGCAAACTGAAAGCGGTGAAGGCCGTGCGCGGTTGGTAAAAAACAACACATCTGTTTCAGTAAAACTAACCAACAAAATGAAATGCAGGATTTTGCAGACTGGCTATTTTAATGTAACTTTGCAAACGATATGGAGTTAAGCAACAGCCACCGGCCAAAGATAGCAATCATCGACCCCAACACGCCAGCCGCGCTTGGGCTGAAGTTTATGTTGCAAGATGTAGTGCCGGTGATGGAAGCCTACACGTTCGGCTCGTTCACCGAACTGATGGCCAACAGCCCGGAACTATACTACCACTATTTCGTTGCGCTGAACGTGCTCATGTCAAACCACACCTTCTTTGCCGAACGGCGCAACAAGACCATCGTGCTCACGCCTTCGCCCACGGCCGAGTCGCAGCCAGCGGGTTTCCACTGCCTGTGCACCAACTTGCCCGAGTGGCAATTTGTAAAGTCGCTGCTTGCGCTTGAGCAAAGCGCGCATGCCGAGGGGCGCAACCTGCCGCCCATGCACGGCAGCAGCCGCGGCCTGCTGTCTGACAGGGAGACAGAGGTGATGGCCCTAATCGTGCGCGGTTACATCAACAAAGAGATTGCCGACAGGCTGAACATTGGGCTTGCCACAGTGATTACCCACCGCAAAAACATAATGGAAAAACTTGGCATAAAGAGCGTTTCGGCACTTACCATCTATGCCGTGATGAACGGATATGTAGATGTAGACAGCATTTAAATACACAAAACGTAGGGCAAAGAAACGTGGATGCATGTTTCTTTGCCCTACGGCCACATTGGCAAACACCCGTTTTTTCGGGGCATGCCGCCCCCGGCTCAGCGCCAGAACCTCGAAGTTATGTCGGCAAAGGTGTCACCGGCCACCTTCTTATACAGCCTCTGGTTGGTGGTGCGCTCCCTGAGGCATCCCAGATGGGCTATGTACGGGCCCAGCTTCAGGTAGTCGAAGTCGGCCTTGCGCACAACCGCCGGCACACGCTGCCTGCCACTGTACCACCCCACCTTGAGCCCGGGATGCTCTCGCCTGATATATCGGGCCAGCACACCGACATACGCCGGGTCGGCATCGCCGCCCATGAAGCATACACACGTTATCCCCGACGCATTGGCCCGAACCATCCTTTCAAGCTCCATCGGAGTGAGCGGGGTGCCGACATCCTGCCACAGATAGCGGCTGTGGCACCCGGGGCAACGGCAAGGGCAGCCCGAGAGGTTGACCGCCAAGGTCACCTCGTCGGGTATTTCCTGGAACACTACGCCTGTGTTTACGTATTTCAGCATTGTCCGTCAGTATTTTCAAAACAGTTGGCAAAGTCAGTCGACGGCAAGCTCAACCCCTGCCTTGGCATAGAAACGGCGCTCGGCCTCTAGCTGTCGGGCCTCGGAGAAGTTGCTCACGCGCTTCAGGTAGCCAATTATTCGCGTCATATAGTCAACGTTGGTTGAATGGCAGTGAGGGCATTCGTGCAGATAGCGCTTGTCGATATGCCCGCAATCGTTGCATATCGTGTTGGGTATGTTGAACGTGAAATAGTTGCATCCCTCCTTGGCGGCCACGCGGAGCAACTGCCTGTACTGCGCCTTCGACAGGTGCTCCTCGAGGTTCATGTGCAAGGCAGAGCCCCCTGTGAGGTGCTCAATGTATGGTGCCCCGTGCAGTCGGAACTTGTCGATAATGCTCAGCGAGTCGTCTTCAACCACGTAGAAATAGCTGTTGTAACAGTCGCGTGGCACGAAATACCCGTCCTCACGGTCCCACTTGGCATGCTTTACGCCCACATTCTCGGCCGGAATCATCTCGCAGTTAAACATCACACCGCTTGTTCTGTACTCACGGTTCTTCTTTTCAACAAGCCCAAGCACGCCTTGCACAAAAGCCAGGTAGTCGGGATTGTCATTTATCTGCAGCCCCATGAACTCGGCAGCCTCTACCAGTCCGTTGACACCGATGGTGAGATACTGCCGCGACATGTTGATATATCCCGCATCAAAAAGCGGCAGCATGCCGTGGGCCTGCAGTTCCTTGAGGTCCTCGTTGTATGCCAGCTGCACCTTGTGGCACATGTCTATCACGTCGGTCAAAAACTCCTTGTAGTCAATGTTGTTGTTTACGGCATACTGGATGCAACGGTTCAGGTTGATGGTCAGCACGCTCTTAGAGCCCGTCGACACGCCTCCTGCCCCAAGCGTATAGCTGAAACCGTTGTCCTGTATCTCGTTGCGCAGGCGGCAACAGCTCGACAGCGAGTCGGCATTGTCGCTCATGTAAGTAAAGAAAGAGTGGCCTTCGGCATACATCTCCGCCGTAAAGTCGCCCCACTCTTCGTCTATCACGTCGCCGTCATTGCTCAAAAGGGCCATCGTCTCGACAGGGAATGTAAGCACAGCCTTGGTACGTTCCTTGTTAAACCACTTCATGAATCGCTTCTGCAACCAGCTGAACCCCTCCCAGTCGGGCTTGCTTCCGTCGGGGAAATAGAAGTCGCCAAACAGGCTTTCAAAGTACTGGCGGTCGTAATACGCAATGTTCCAGAACACTGCCTGATAGTTGCGTGCGCCGGTAGGCTGGTTTATTGAATACACAATCTGTTCGAAACAGTCGGTTATCATCTTGTCTACCGTACGCTGCTTCAGCGACAAGTCCACCACCCTGTCGGGCTCCTTGTAATACTCCCTGCCGTATTCCAGGCCTATGAAATAATTGAGATACATCAGGAACTCCGGCGTGGCGCAAGCACCGCTGAGCATGCTCGACACCATGAAAACCATGTTGACAAACCCTCCGCAAAACGACTTCAAGTTGGTTGGGGCGGTGGAATTGCCGCCAATAGACATCGTACCGCCGATGAGCCATGGATACATTGTGATTGAAGCGCAGTAGTTGGCAAGGCTTGTCTCGTCGTTCTTGTATATAAAATGGTGGGTAAGCATGTCGACATATCGGTCGGCCAACTCCTTGCCATACATCTTTTTGATGCGGTCGGTCAGCAGCCTGCGGTTCAGCCTGATGAAGCCCGACTTTGGCAGCTCGCCTATAAGAGTGGCAATGTTCTTGTGCTCTACGTTTGCATTGGCGTCATACTTAGAGCCCGAGGCGGCGTTAGCAGCTTCGCAATAATCGGCCAGGAATCGCAGTTTCTCCATCGTCTCACGGTCTTCGGTGTGCTTCTGGCGATATAGCATGAACGACTTGGCCACCCGGTAGTAGCCTTCCCTCATGAGCGCTTCTTCCACCTGGTTCTGTATGTCTTCAACGGTTATCCCCTCGTGAATGTCGAGGTGGCTCAGTATCTTCGATATACAGCCAAGGTCTACCGGCTCGCCAACCGAACCGAAAGCCTTGATTACGGCATTCATTATCTTGTCGAGGGAAAAGCGCTCGGCCGCCCCGTCTCTCTTGGTAATCGTAAAGCTTCTCATCTCCATTTAAGTTTTCCGTTTTAGATAACTTTGAAACAACAATCCATTAAAAAGTTTCCCGTTTTAGATAATTTCTCAGCGACCGGCAGGCCTCAGCCTTTCCGAATCGGGCACAAAGATACAATAAAATCCGGTAGCTGCCTACCGGATTTATGATATTTTTCAAACCGTCTAAAAGAAATTCCTAAAGCTTTACATTGGATATGTCAACCAGTCCGTTGACAATGGCATAGATGGTCAGTCCGGCCGAACTGTGTATCTGCAGTTTCCGCGCAATGTTGCGCCTGTGCGTTATCACCGTGTTGACCGAAATGTACAGATGCTCGGCTATTTCCTTGTTCGACATGCCCTGCACAAGGCTCACCACGACGTCTTTCTCGCGGTCGGAAAGCATGTCGGCGTTATCCTGCCCGCCCTTGAACACCATCGACGAAATGTTCTTCGTCACGTCGTTCTGTCGCAACATGCGCTCCAGCCTCCTGATGGCCGGCACGAATATGTTGTCTTCAACCTCCGTGTGAAGCCTCAGCCACTCCTCGTTGTTGTATATATCGTAAAGTGTCGACATGAGCTTATGGTTGCGCTGCATGTCGGTAGGCAGGTATTTTATTATGGTAGTCTTTAGCTCCTTGAGCTTTATGTCGGTCTGACTGTGGTGCTTGGAGAATGTCTCTATGTTGTAGTCGCCCAGCGGCTGCCTGTCGATTAGCGCCTGCACGTATGGGAAGAGCGTCTTTTCCTCATACAGCATGTGCTTTCTCACCTCACGCGCATACTCATCGTACAGCTTCATGAGCAGTCCGCCAAGGCTGTCGTTCTCATTGATTGCCTCCTGGAGTTCCCTTCGTATGAACGGCAACTGGAAGTCGAGGTAATACACGTGGCACGCCTTCAGGTAATGCATTAGCGTAGGCACAGACAGCTGGTCGTCGTCGTCGAACCCGTAATAGCCGTTGATTGTGTAGTTGACCACGGCAAGGAAGGTGTATGTGTCGACACCATTGTCCTCGCACGTCTCTCTGACCGTCTTGTCACCAAAGCCAAGGTTGATTCCGAAACTGCCCAAAGACTGCAACACATTGTAGTTGTCTTTGATGAGAGAAATCATCTTGTCGCTGGCCTCATAAATCTTCTGGTTCTTCATTACGCTACCAATTAATTATTACCTCTGCAAAAGTAATAATTTAATGCGATACGCACAATAATCATTAATAGGTATTTATGTCGCAAGTTCTGTCCTTCTCTACACATTTCCTGCTAATTCCCGGCAATGACATGGCGCGGATGCCAACTGCCTGGCATTGGCGTTCGCGCTACCTAACAGCCCCGGGCCGAAAGGCCAGACCAAGTCAGCAGGCCACATATATATAATGTATCGGCACACCATTTATGTAAACTAAATTTCAAAGAGAGGAATGCCGGCCGGACGCCTGCCGCGCAGTGTGCCCGCACAGCACCACAGTCGCTTGGCAGCACGACCGACACCGCAACGCCGAAAAACCGCCGAAACAAGCCGCGAGTCACCATTGGCAGTGGCAAAACCCACTGACGTACTGAGCATTGGTGTACACACTACAACATACAACAGGCAATACGGCATCCTCGCTACCGCCAAATTTTGCCGACAGATGGCGCCAAACAGCCACCAACCATCACCAAAGGTAGGTAGCAGGCGGACTCGGCTCATCACTATTTAGTATTTAGTTACAGTTTTTCATGACTTTTGAGTATTGCCAACGTTTATGTAAAAGCGTAATTTTGCAACGCAAATCACAACTCAAGGCAAACATCAAGACAAAGAGAAAAATGAAAAAAACAGCTATCGCATCCATCGCGCTCGCCATCATTGCCGCACAGGCCGCCACCGAGTCACAGGCCCAGGTGGCAGCCTTCGACAGCGTGTCAACCCACCAGAGAGGCAACCGCCTGAGCATAGGCGGCTACGGCGAAGTGGCCCTTACGCGCAACTTCTACAGCGACAACGTCTACAGGTACAGCCAGGCCAGCAAATACAAGGACGCTCCCGGCCACGGCCGGTTTGACATTCCGCATGCCGTGGTGTATATAAGCTACGACTTCGGCAAAGGCTGGACAATGTCGAGCGAGATTGAGTTTGAGCACGGTGGGGCCGGAGGAGCCGTTGAGAAAGAGTTCGAGGAAGCCGGCGAATGGGAGCAGGAGACCGAGAAGGGAGGCGAAGTGGAACTGGAGCAGTTCTGGATACAGAAGTCGTTTGCCCGCTGGGCCAACATCCGCGTGGGCCACTTTGTCGTTCCCGTGGGTTTCACCAACGCCTACCACGAACCGCTCAACTTCTTCACCGTCTACCGTCCGGAGGGCGAGGCAACCATACTGCCCTGCACCTGGCACGACACCGGCATCAGTTTCTGGGGCCGTTCGGGCGATTTCAGGTATGAAGTGCAGCTTATCGCCGGCTTGGACGGCTTTCTTTTCGACCGCGACAACTGGATTCAGAACGGCGCGGGCTCTCCGTTTGAGTTTAAGGTGGCCAACAAATACGGCTTTGCAGCGCGCATCGACAACTACACCATACCCGGACTGCGCATAGGCCTGAGCGGATACTACGGCAGGTCGATGCACAACACCTTCCCACACGACCTGGAGAGCAACGGCAACAAATACAAAGAAGTGAAGGGAACCGTGGCCATCGGAGCCATCGACTTCGCTTACAACGCCCACAACTGGATTGTCCGCGGCAATGCCGACTATGGCTATGTGGGCGACGCAGCCGCCATCAGCGAGGCAAAGCGCAACATCAACGCAACGAACGCGCCTTACAAGAAGTCGCCCGTGGGCAAAAACGCCTTCGCAATAGGCGTTGAAGCCGGTTACGACGTGTTCTCGCAAATCAACAAGACGCGCCGCACCAACCAGAAGCTCTACGTGTTCGGCCGTTACGACTGCTACGACTCATACATCCCGAGCAAGCAGCAAGCCCAGTATGAATACACCAAGAAGATACGCATGGCGGCGGGCATAAACTACCACCCGATACCCCAGGTGGCTGTAAAAGCCGAATATTCCAAGCGATTCTTCAAGTCGCAATACAACGACGAGCCTTCTGTCTCGCTGGGCATCGCATACGAGGGCTTCTTCCTCTGAGCCCGGACGCCGCGGCACACAGCGCGCAAGCGGGCACCGACAGACAAACATCCAATAACAACTAACAATATTACACAATGAAAAGATTATTTTACTATGCATCCGCCTTTGCAATGGCAATGGCCATGACCGCCGGGTTAACATCGTGCAGCGACGACAACGGCGACGGCAGTACGGACGAGTCGGCATTGAGCGAAAAGGAACAGATGATGAAAGACATCACCACCCAGTATGTCAACAATGTGGTCTACCCCACATACAGCGACCTGGCCACTGAGACGGGCGAGCTGTATGAGATGCTGGTCGAAGCCAAAGACAAGTTCAAGGCCGACCCAACGAGCCTCACGCAGACAGAGTTCGACGCTATATGCTCAAAGTTCCTGCAGGCACGCCAGTCGTGGGAGGAAAGCGAGGCGTTCCTCTACGGGGCGGCAACAGTGTTCGGAATCGACCCGCACATCGACACATGGCCGCTCGACCTCGACGGTCTTGTAACCGAGCTAAGCAATGCCGACAAGATAGCCATGCTCGACAATGGCGATGAGGGCATCAGCTACGCCGGCAACAAGATGGGCCAGGAGCTGCTGGGATTCCACGGCATCGAGTTCATCCTGTTCCGCAACGGAGCCAACCGCACCGTCGAGAGCCTGAGGGCTTACGAAACCGACGAGGCCTTCACGAGCAAAGGCGTACGCGTGTCGGGCCGCGAGGAACTGATATATGCCGCTGCCGTGGCCGGCGACTTGCGCGACCGCTGCTGGCAACTCGAGGTTTCATGGAACGAGAACGCACCGAGCGACCACATCACCCGCGTTGTCGACGAGTGTGAACTGCCCAACACTGTGGAAGGCAACAACTACACCTATGGCAAAAACATGCTCGAGGCTACCAACATTGGCAGCACCTATGCAACATGGCGCGTGGTGATGAACACCATTCTCGTGGCCGGGTGCGCCAACATAGCCCAGGAGGTGAGCGGGCAGAAGATAGGCCAGGCATACACCGGAGCCGACCCCAACTACATCGAGTCGCCCTACAGCAAGAAGTCGTTTGTAGATTTCAAGGACAACATCATAAGCATAGAAAACTCCATATACGGCGGAGTGGAAGGCCGTCGCGACGAGAACAAGTCGATCATGGCATACCTGAGAAAGTATAACCCGACCATGGCGACATCGCTCGAGAACGCCCTCCAGAGCTCGTTCACTGCCCTCGATGCCTGCATCAACTCCGGCGTGGCATTTGTCGACGCCCCACAGGCCGACTATGTGAAGACGGCCATGGACGCCATAGCCGAGCTTGACAGCGAACTGAACAAGGCTTCCGACTGGATTTCAATCAACTGACGACATTACAACACACTGTGACTGTTGACTCGTGCCGGCGCCGCTGCCGGCACGAGCACATACTGATTAATAACTAAAAAATACGATTATGAATTTGAACAAGACAAGAAACATTCAGCTCTTGGCCGGATGCATCTGCCTGTCGATGGCGGCATGCTCCGACGACGCCCCCTCGACAGGAGGCGGACAGACCGGCGCTGTCGACGATGTGTCGTACATCGGAAAGGCCGTGGGCAACTTCTCTGCCGACGAATGGTATCCCGGAGGAGAGCTGGGCACAACGCTCAACGTGTCTGAAGGATGCTATGAAGACGAGACCCCGGCCACAACCAACATGGGACTGACCGACCAGTTCAACCGAGGCGAGATGTTCTTTGAGCGCAATGTCACCATCGACACGCCACCCTTCAACGGGCTCGGCCCGGCCTCGGTGCGCAAGTCGTGCATTGACTGCCACCCCGGCTACGGCCACGGCAAGCGGCAAGACTCCTACAAGGCCGGCTTCGGCAATGGCTACCTGCTCGTGATATACCATCCCGACGACGGGGCAAACAGCAACGACGGCCCATACATCAGCGAGGTGACGGGCATGCCGCAGACACAGGCCGTATCGCCGTTCCTGCCACCTGTCGACGAAGACAAGATAACAATAACCTGGAAGAACGTGACGGCAATGGAGAGCGGACTGTCGATGACGTTCCCCAACGGCGGCGACTCTTACGAACTGATTTACCCCGAGGTGACCATCGACCCCTCGGCCTTCAACACTTACCCCGTGCCAACCAACTACGCGGTGCGCCTCGAGTCTACTATCGGCATCATTGGCACCGGACTTATTGACGCCATACCCGACGACTCGCTGAAAAAGCAGTATGAGCTCACGGCACGATACTCTGAGGTCAACCCGGCCATGTGGGACAAAGAGGCCAACGACTGGGCGTCGACCGCTTACTACACCAACTGGACAAGCCCGGGCGCTCTGGCCGACGGCACTGCCGTGACGGGCAAGATAAAGCGGTACACCTATGCGCTCACCAGGGCCAGCCTGCAAGACGGGGCCGGAGCCAACGCCATGTGGAACATACCCAACGTGTCGCGACCCGACCGGCCTAAGCTCTACACCACACAGGCATGGGCCGACGCCATGTCGATGAACGCCGACGTGATAAGCGCCATCAAGCGCGACCCGACGTCGCCATACTATGCCGACGGAACCGACGAGGGCATTGCCGACGCCGTGAAGAACCTCCTGTCGCCCAACACCAACCAGTTTGACAACAAGTGGCACAACTTCACGCCCGACATGAGCACCGACAACTTCTACGCGTTCATGGTGTGGCACCGCGGCCTGTCTATACCGCGGGCACGCAACCTCAACGACCCCGAAGTGCAGAGAGGCAAGAAACTGTTCATGGAAATGGGCTGCGCCACCTGCCACAGGCCGTCGTGGACTACGGGCGACGACAATTACTGGACGCCCGACGTAATAAAGGGGCGCCCGCTGCCGAAGTATCCCAAGCAGAAGATTTACCCCTACTCCGACTTCGTGCAGCACAAGCTGTACATGGCCAACGACATCCACGGCTCGTGGTGCCGCACCACCCCGCTCTGGGGGCGCGGCCTGTCGCTCATCAACACCGGGGCCGAAGACCGCCTGCACGACTGCCGCGCACGCAACGAGGTGGAAGCTATAATGTGGCACTGCTACAGCAAGAAGAGCCAGGCATACGACAGTGCGTACAAGTTCTACAACCTGCCTAAGGCCGACCGCGACGCGGTGGTAAAGTTCTTGCGCTCTATCTGACGGCCCCAACCTACCGTCGCAACCTTCGGCCGGGCCGGCCTGGCACACAGCCACCGGCCCGGCCAAACCCTGACACAAACCAACCTGCAAGGATATGACAAGGAAAGCTCTTTTCGCATTCTACATACTCACCATAGCGGCCATGGCCGCCGCAACGGTAATAGAGAAGTCGGAAGGCACCGACTTCGTGTCGACACACATCTACGGAGCGTGGTGGTTCACGCTGCTGTGGGCCATGCTGGCCGCCACAGGCATTGCGTGGATTGCCAGGCGCAGGCTCAGGCGGTGGTCGCTGCTTACGCTCCACGCATCGCTCGCCATCATCCTTGCCGGCGCGCTGCTCACCCACCTGACTGCCCGCAGGGGCATGATTCACCTGCGCATAGGCCAGCCCACAGCCACCTATTACGAAGACAACGGAACAGATACACCTGCCACGCGCAGCCTGCCGTTCGAGATTCGCCTCGACAGGTTCGACATCGAATACTACAAAGGCACAAAGGCGCCGTCCGACTACGTGTCGGCGCTGACCATCATCGACGGCACCGCACAGGCCAAAGGCCGCGTTTCTATGAACAACATCATGATTTACAGCTCCGTGAGGCTATACCAAAGCTCGTACGACGAAGACAGGAGGGGCAGCATACTGGCTGTCAACTCCGACCCGTGGGGCATAGCCGTGACTTACACCGGCTACGCCCTGCTGTTCATCTCGCTCGTGTGGATGCTCATCGACCCCGGGGCCACCTACCGCAAACTGCTGCGCAGCCCGCTGCTCAGGCGCGGCATCATGGGCGCGGCGGCACTGCTGGCCATGGCCCCCCAGGCCGCACGGGCAGCCACCACCCTGCCCGAGGCCGACGCCGACAGGCTCGGCAGGCTCAACATACTGTACAACGACAGGATATGCCAGCTGCAGACGCTGGCCATCGACTTCACCAAGAAACTGCACGGAAGTCGCTCGTACCGGGGCCTCACGGCCGAGCAGGTGCTCACGGGATGGATATTCTGGGGCGACGAGTGGAGCGACGAACCATTCATAAAGCTGAAGGACGGCGAGCTGAAAGAGACTTTGCAGCTGCCCGACTACGTCTCGGTGAACACGTTTTTCAACTCCGACATGGGCGGATACATTCTCGGCCCATACATACACGAGTATTACAGGGGCAACCGCGACGCATTCCACAAGCAGGCGGCCGACATTGACAACAAGATTCAGCTCATAATGGAGCTGCGCCGCGGACTGACGCTCAAGGTGTTTCCGCACACCGCGGGGGGCCACACCACGTGGTATGCGCCCACCGACAACCTGCCCGACACCATAGACAACAACCGGCGGCTGTACATGGCCAACGTGTTCTCGCTGCTCTACGGCGAGATTCTGAAAGGCAACATGCCCGCCGCTCGCACCATCATCGACAAGATGGCGGCCTACCAGACGCAAAACGCCGGCCACTCGCTGCCCGGGCCCGTGCAGACGTGGGCCGAGCGCACATACAACGCCATACCCTTTGCCACCATCCTCTTCATGGTGTGCCTCGCCATGGGCCTCGTCACGCTGGCCGCCGCCATCATACGCCTCAGCGCCCCGCGCCCCGACACCATGGCAGACGGCAGGGCCTGCAAGGCCGTGCGCCGCATAAGCCTCGCCACAATGGGCGCCGCCTTTGCCGCGCTCACCTTCTGCGGGGCGCTACGATGGATTGTCTCGGGAAACATTCCCATGTCCAACGGCTACGAGACCATGCTGCTCGTGGCGTGGCTCGTAATGTTGCTGTCGATGGCGGCCAGCCGGCGGTTTCCCATCGCCCTCACTTTCGGATTCCTCATGGCGGGCTTCTTCCTGCTCGTGTCGCACATCGGACAGATGGACCCAGCCATAACCAACATAATGCCGGTGCTCAACTCGCCACTGCTGAGCATCCACGTGTCGGTCATCATGCTTGCCTTCGCCCTGCTCTCGCTGACGTTCATCTGCGGTGTAACGGCCCTGGCCATAGCCGCCGCGCACAGGCTCAGGGGCTCGGCCGGAAGCACCGAGGCGCCACTGGCATCGCTGCAGCTGCTCTCACGGCTGCTGCTCTACCCCGCCCTGGCGGCACTCGGCATAGGCACCTTCGTCGGGGCGGTGTGGGCCAACTTGTCGTGGGGGCAATACTGGGGGTGGGACCCCAAGGAGACATGGGCCCTGATAACCCTCATGGTCTACGCCGTGGCTGCCCACACCGACACGCTGCCCGCCCTGAGGCGACCGCTGTGCTTCCACGCATTCATGGCCGCAGCCTTCCTGACCATACTGATGACGTATTTCGGGGTAAACTATTTCCTGGGCAGCGGAATGCACACCTACGCCTGAAAAGACTACACCATTAACACAATAAAACAACTATGAACAAACAGACTGTAAGCAAAGCAAACACAAAGACAGAGATATTCGAGTTTGACAACGGCACTGAGGCAAGGGAATGCCAGGCCGTGATACACGTGACAAACACATCGCTGAGCTACGCCGAGCAGCTCGACGCCCTGCTCAACACCTACGACGAGCTGCGCTCCAACGAACTGCGGGGCACTGAGGCCGTGTTCAAACGCTACTACCTGAGCGACGCCGCCAACCAGGCGGCCACCATCCACGCAATGGCGGCCGAGGGGTCAGACTGCGCCCTGTCGGTAATCGAGCAGGCTCCGCTCGACGGAACCAAGGTGGCACTGTGGGTATACATGCAGTCTGGAGTGGCCACGGCCATCTCGCCGAGCGGACTCTACCGTGTGGCCCACGGCAGATACACCCACCTGTGGGACGGCGGCGCCCACCGCCACGAAGCCAACTCGGAGCTGCAAACGCGCCTGCTGCTAAACAGCTATGTGATGCAGCTTGCCGCAGAGGGCTGCAGCCTGGCTGACAACTGCATCCGCACGTGGTTTTTCGTCAACGATGTCGACATCAACTACGCCGGCATGGTCAAGGCGCGCAACGAGGTCTTTGCCACGCAAAGCCTCACGCCGGCAACGCATTTCATTGCCAGCACAGGCATAGGCGGAAGGCAGGAAGACGCCACGGTGTCGGTGCAAATGGACAATTACGCCATCAAGGGCATCTGCAAAGAGCAAATACAGCACCTGTATGCCGCCGACCACATGAACCGCACCAGCGACTACGGGGTGAGTTTCGAGCGCGGCACAAGCGTGGAATACGGCGACCGCCACCACGTGTTCATATCGGGCACGGCCAGCATCGACACCAACGGCGATGTGGTCTACCCGGGCGACATAAGGAAACAGACGGAGCGCATGTGGGGCAACGTCGAGGCGCTGCTCCGCGAGGCTGGCTGCACGTTCGACGATGTGGCCCAGATGACAGTCTACCTGCGCGACCCGGCCGACTACTCCACGGTGAAAGCCATGTTCGACGGCAGGTTTCCCTCAACGCCACGGCTCATAGTCCACGCCCCGGTATGCCGCCCCGGGTGGCTCATCGAGATGGAGTGCATGGCAATATGCACTGCCAGCCACAAGGAGTTTGCACCGTTCTGACCATCGCCGGGCCGGCTCTGTGTGCTACAGCCAACGGCCAGCTCAACCCGGCTGGCAAAAGGCAGGCAACAGTCTGGCGCACAGCACTTTGCAAAACGGCCCATATTACGTTCTCATACGGGCCGTATCACACCGTAAAACCGGCCGTTCTGCAATGCAGAACGGCCGGTTTGGCATTTCCACCCACAACAGACAAGGCAATGCCAAACACTTGCCTGCACCAAGCACAGGCGCACTAATGGCAGCAAAGCGAAGGTCATCGTGAGGCTATACACCTGAAGAAGACCCGAAGAGCCATGACCGAAAACTTGGTGTTGCCCAAACCCGGCTATATTACAATGCCAATCTCTAAAAAATAATCAGTGTTTATCCCATGCCGACATACACGCCGTGAAACACGACATCAAACGTTTCACAACATATCTACAGGTCTCCAAGATTGGCAGATTTACAACAACACCATAATATTTATACGCAAAAGACCGACGATATACATTAATTTATCTATATTTGCGATATTAATAATTCAAATTAAAAGTCAACGCCTATGGGTTAAAAAGTAACAAAAGTGATTTAAAACAGTGAACATAGGCAAACAATACGAACTGCCCCATATTCTTTGTTGTGCCACCCTTGCATAAGGAGAAAGCCTCAACGAATAAACGCACAACAACCCAAACAAGCAGAGATATTGCGTAAGCGTGAGTTTCGAGCCAACAACTTGCTTGTAAGGCCTAAGGTAATTACCACAAGGACTGCTCTGCACAATGTCATGAAGTTGACCAAGCAAACACAAACACCATGGCAGCCACTCGCAGACACCATGCAAACGACATCACCGGCAACAGCCGCCGTCATTGCATGATGTTCTATCCAAGCCCTAAAAATCCAACTTTTTTAAAATCAAGCATCATGAAAAGAATTTTATGTATGGTAGCCATGGCACACAATAAACAAAGACCTACAAGGCGGAAACGAAAGCAGTGGCAGAGATACGCAACTGTCCTAAAGGGGTGTATGTGGTCTCCCTCGAAGAGAATGGCGTAACAATGGATACAAAGAGAATAGTAAACGAATGACGAACCAGTGCAGGCCGGGGGCTGCCCTGCCTGCCTTTAAAGGCTTTACAACTATGAAACAAGTTTTGATATTGATGCTGTTGCTCTTGGCCAACGCCATAGAGGCACAGACAAAAAGGGTGGTTGACGTGAAAGACGGGCAGGCTTTGGAGGCATTGCTGGGCGAAGACATGCTGGAAATAGACACGCTGGTGGTTAAGGGAAGCCTGAAGCACACTGACTTCCCGGTGATGCGCCAATGCCTCGCCAAAGGTAAGTTGCGGGTGATTGACTTAGGCGAAAGCGAGGTTGAAAACGACTCGCTGCCCGAAAATGCGTTTTACATATCATTTGACCCGGTACATCTCGATTCGATAGTGCTGCCAAAAACGCTTCGGGTCATAGGAAACGAAGTGTTTTGCAACCCAACAATGAGAGAAATAAGATTCCCGACAACACTCAAAAGCATCGGGGATATGGCATTTAACCAATGTAATTACCTAAAGACTGCCATCATACCGGAAGGTGTAGAATCAATCGGAGCAGGCTGCTTTTATAGCTGCTATAGCCTAAAATCGGTCAGCTTGCCATCGACCATCAGGCACCTTGGAATAGAAGCGTTTAACTTGTGCTCCAACTTAATGACCATTGACATTCCATACGGGATTGAAAACATTGGCCCCTTCACATTTGCAAATATTGCAAAAATAGAGGAGATGGTAATTCCTGAAAGCGTAAAAAACATTGAGGAATACGCCTTTTACGATGATTGGTCCATGCGTAAGATCGTACTGCCCAACCGATTGGCCGTAATAGTGAACAACGTGTTTGAAGATTGCAACAGACTAAGCGATGTTAGATGGCCGTCAGAACTCGCAATGATATTCCAGGAAGCATTCAAGTCGTGCGGCTTCACCACATTGGCGTTGCCTTGTAAACTTGAGGCAATAGGCAACGAAGCATTTTTCGGAAACAGGAGTCTGACAAAGCTCATTCTGCCGGAATCGCTTGAAAGCATTGGCAATGCGGCATTCGCCGGATGCGAGAACCTGAGCGAGGTGTACTGCCCGAGGCAGACGCCTCCCGAAGTTCAGTTCATACACAGCATGGCCAATGCAGGCTCAGGCGCGGCCAATGCCCCGCAGCCGCCTTTCGACAAGATTGCGGCAGATGCCGTGCTGTATGTTCCCATCGGCACAAAGAGCCTGTATGAGGCCTCAATGTTTGCCAAGGGCTTTGCCGAAATACGCGAGACGGCCGACTTCCCGTCGGACATAAACGACGAAATTGCGGCATCGGATGGCTGTAGCGTGACAGGCGGAAAGGGGTGCATAAGCATCAGCGCAAACGGTGAGCCTATTGCATATAAGGTATATGCGGCCGGAGGACAGCTCGTGGCTGAAGGTGTGGCCGATGGAACTGACATCGTGGAAGCACCGGCCGGTATTTGCATAGTAAGCGCACATGGCGAAAAGACAAAGGTCGTTGTGAGATAGAAAGCACAACACGGGGCCGCAAGGCAATAAACGCAAAAATGGCGCACCGCCATTGTCGCACTTAACAAGTGGGCACATGACGGAGCGTCATTTTTGCATCCTGCCCACAACATGCGAAAAACACTGAGAATGGCAATAGCATTTATTCGCAGGGAAGAACATCGGTGATGGATAAAAATGAGTAACTTTGCAAACCGAAGACAACAGAACGACATGAACGAAAAAGAAAGGATAGTGCAGCTGCGCAACGAGCTGCACGAGCACAACCACAGATACTACGTGCTGAACGCTCCAACCATCAGCGACATGGAGTTTGACATGATGATGCACGAACTGCAAGAACTCGAGGCACGCCACCCGGAAATGGCCGACCCTACCTCGCCGACACAGCGCGTGGGCAGCGACATCAACAAAGAATTCAGGCAGGTGGAGCACCGCTACCCCATGCTCTCGCTGGCCAACACATACAACGAACAGGACGTGGCCGACTGGTATGAGTCGGTGAGCAAGGGCCTGAACGGTGAACGGTTTGACGTGTGCTGCGAGTTGAAATACGACGGCCTGTCGATAAGCCTGACCTATGTCGACGGCCGGCTGACGCAAGCCGTGACCCGAGGCGACGGCGTAAGGGGCGACGACGTGACCGACAACGTGAAGACAATTCGCTCAATACCGCTCGTGCTGACGGGCAAAGGCTACCCCCGCGAGTTTGAGATACGCGGCGAGATTCTGATGCCATGGAATGTGTTTGAGCAGCTCAACGCCGAGCGCGAAGCCGCCGGCGAGCCGCTCTTCGCCAATCCGCGCAACGCCGCCGCAGGGACGCTCAAACAGCTGTCGTCGGCCGTCGTGGCCCGCCGCGGCCTGGACTGCACGCTCTACCAGCTGGCGGGCGACGACCTGCCCTACGACTCGCATTGGGAAAACCTGCAAAAGGCACGCGAATGGGGATTCAAAATCTCGAACGAAATGCGCATCTGCCGGAGCATCGCGCAGGTCGACGAATTCATCGCCCATTGGGACGAAGCGCGCAGCCGGCTCCCCTTCCCCACGGACGGCGTAGTGGTGAAGGTCAACCGGTATGCCGACCGGCGGGCGCTGGGATCGACCGCCAAGGCCCCCCGCTGGGCCGTAGCCTACAAGTTCAAGGCCGAGCAGGCGCTCACCGAACTGCTGAGCGTCGACTTCCAGGTCGGGCGCACGGGCGCCGTCACTCCCGTGGCGAACCTCGCCCCCGTCCAACTGGCCGGAACGACCGTCAAACGCGCCACGCTGCACAACGCCGAACAGATCGCGCAACTCGACATCCGTCTCGGCGACAGGGTCTACGTCGAGAAGGGCGGCGAGATCATCCCCAAGATCACGGGCGTCGATTTCGCACAGCGCAAGGCCGACAGCCGTCCCTTCGAATACATCACCGTCTGTCCGGTCTGCGGCACGCCGCTGGTGCGTTACGAGGGCGAAGCGAAGTACTATTGCCCCAATCAGAACCACTGCGAGCCGCAGATTCTCGGACGCATCATCCACTTCATCCGCCGCAAGGCGATGGACATCGACGGATTGGGCGAGGAGACCGTCGAGCTGCTCTACCGCAACGGTCTGGTGCACGACGCCGCCGACCTCTACGACCTGCGGGCCGGACAGATCACCTCTCTGCCCCGCATGGGCGAGAAATCGGCCGAGAACATCATGGAGAGCATCCGCCGTTCGAAGCTGGTGCCCTTTCCGCGCGTGCTCTTCGCACTGGGCATCCGTTTCGTAGGTGAAACGACAGCCAAATACCTCGCCTCGCATTTCGGGTCGATGGACGCCGTGATGCGTGCCACGCGCGAAGAGTTGGTCGAAGCCGAGGAGGTGGGGCCGAAAGTCGCCGACGGCATTCTCGACTACTTCGCCGACGAGGGCAACCGGACGCTGATCGAACGGCTGCGCCGCGCCGGGCTGAAATTCGAGGCCGAGGCGCCCCGTCTCCGCTCCGACGCGCTGACAGGCAAGAGTTTCGTCATTTCGGGCAAGTTCTCGACGCACAGCCGCGACGAATTGAAGGAGTTGATCGAACTGCACGGCGGGCGCAACCTGGCCGCCGTGTCGGCCAATGTCGACTACATCGTGGCCGGTGAGAATATGGGCCCCGCCAAACTGAAAAAGGCCGAGAAACTGGGCATCCCGATCCTCACGGAGAAGGAGTTCCTCGCGCTGATCGCCGACGACGAACCCGCAGCGGCGACCTTCGCGGCGGCGGAACCCGAAACGCCCGCGCAGCCGACGCAGGGCGCATTGTTTTAACCGAAATACAAATTCCACGATATGAAGCCAAACCTTTTCCGCGGCGCAGGAGCCGCCATGATCACCCCCTTCACCGCCGACGGCCGCGTCGATTACGAAGCGCTCGGACGCATGATCGATTACGTCATCGAAGGCGGGGCCGACTATATCGTCGCACTCGGCACGACGGCCGAGACGCCGACGCTCTACATTCAGGAGCGCGCCGTCGTGGCCATGTTCATCGCCAATCAGATCCGCCACCGCGTGCCGCTGGTGATCGGCGTGGGCGGCAACTCGACCTCCGAGGTGCTCGACCAGCTGCGCGAGTTCGACCTGCGCGGCGCCGACGCCATCCTGAGCGTGACGCCCTACTACAACAAACCGTCGCAGGAGGGACTTTACCAACACTTCAAGGTCGTGTCGGAACACTCGCCGCTGCCGATCATCCTCTACAACATCGCAGGCCGCACGGGCGTCAACATGACCGCCGAGACGACGCTGCGCATCGCCGCCGATTTCCCCAACATCATCGGTATCAAGGAGGCGTCGGGCAACATCGGCCAGATTCAGGAGATCATCGACCGCCGGCGCGAAGGGTTCCTCGTCCTGTCGGGCGACGACGGGATCGCCGTCGACGTGATGCGGCGCGGCGGCGACGGCGTGATCTCGGTGGCAGTCAACGCCTTCCCCCGACGCTTCATGGCGTGCATCGACCTGGCCAAGAGGGGCGATTTCGATGCGGCCGAAACGGCCTTCGCCCCGATGCACGAGGTCGTAGAAGCCCTCTTCGCCGAGGGAAACCCCACGGGCGTGAAATGCGCGCTGAGCATCCTGGGGCTGATCGGCAACCGCCTGCGCCTGCCGCTGGTCGCGGGTACTCCGGCGCTCGAAGCGCGCCTGCGGGAGTTGATCCGTACATACGATTTGCGCTGAAACGGCGTTTTCCGAAGAAATCGACGCATTATGAAACGACTTCTCATCCTGTGGCTGCTGCTGCCGTTGCTGTCGGCTGCGAAGGTTCCCGTGGAGAGCGACATCAAGGCCCGCATCGAAGATCCGGCCTCGGAACAGTACTATCCGAACCTCCGGCTGCGCTACGAGCAGGCCGACTCGACCCTCACGGCCGAAGACTACCACTACCTCTACTACGGCTACGCCTACCAGCCGCAGTACCGCCCGTTGGAGACGAACCCCGCACTCGACCGTTTCTACGAAACGCTCGCACGGCTGAACGTCGACGCACCCGCCGACACCGACCTGCTGGCCGTCATCGAGGCCGGTACGGAGGCGTTGGAAGCCGATCCGTTCTCGCCGCAGGTGCTCAACTTTCTCTCGTTCGCCCACGCACAGCGGGGCGACACGGCACAGGCGGCCGCCTACCGCGACAAGATGAACCTCGTACTGGCGACGATCGAAAGTTCGGGCGACGGCCTGACGGAAGAGACCCCATGGCATATCCTGATGTACGCGCACGCCTTCGACCTGTTGGCCGCCAAGAACATTCCGGTGCGCGAGAGCTCGATCATCAGCCGCACGGTGGAGTACATCCCGCGCGTCAAGAAGGACGAAAAGGGAGTGAAAGGGTACTATTTCGACTACGGCCGCATCTATTGGAAAAAGCCCGAACAGGGGTATAAACGCGAACGCTCGTGGCAATTCAACAATCTCAAACCGTGGAAAAGCGACAAAAAATAAGGGGCCTCGCGCTGGGACTGCTCTGCGCCGCATTCGCATTGTCCGGCTGCGAGCGCTCCGAGGAAGAACCCCTCGCACTGCTCACGCTCGACAAGGAGCGGATCGTCTTCGACAATCCGGCCGAAGGCGAAACGGCACAGGCCGTGCTGCGCATCGAGGCCGACCGCCGTTGGAGCGTCGGTTTCATCGGGAACGGGCACGACTGCCGCGTGTCGGTCTCGTCGGGCGAAGCCGGCGTGCACGAACTGCGGATCGAAACCTCCGAGACCAACACGGGGCGCGACCTGCACAGACTGGGACAACTGACCGTCGCGCTCGACGACGGCTCGGCGAACCGGACCGTCGATCTGCAACAGCGTCCGCAGGCTGCACGTCAGACCTTGCTCATGTACTTCTGCGGCACCGATCTCTACTCCTATTATAAAAACAATCTGTCGGACGTCGCCAAGGCGCTCTCGCGGAATATCCTGCCGCTGGGCCGTATCGTGGCCTTCACGCAGCCCGCCGCCGGCGAAGGATACGTCGTGGAGTACCGTCACGACGAAGCGGCGAGCGCCTGCGAACGCGACACGCTGATCCGCTATACGCCGCTGCCCGGGCGCACGACCGATCCTGCGGTCATGGAACGCATCCTCGGCGACATGGCGGCCGCCGCGCCCGCCGAACGTTTCGGGCTCCATCTGGCCTCCCACGCAAAGGGATGGCTACCGGCATCGATCGAAAATTCGTCGTGGCTGCGCAGCAGCGCCCGTCGCGCCGACGATCTGTGGCGGAAGATACCCGGTGCGGCCGAAACCCGCTGGTTCGGCCATGACCGAGGGCGCTACATGGATATTTCGGAGCTTGCCGCCGCGATCGACGGCTCCGGCGTGCGGTTCGACTACCTGCTCTTCGACGCCTGTTTCATGTCGTCGGTCGAAGCGCTCTACGATCTGCGCCGCGCGGCCGACTACATCGTCGCCTCGCCCTGCGAGGTCATGGCGCACGGATTCCCCTACGACACGGTGATTCCCTCGCTCTTCGCCGACGACGGCGCACGGTACGATCTGGCCGCGGCCTGCCGGAACGTCTACGAATACTACAACACCGTCGACTCCTACAAATCGGGGTGCGCGACGCTCACGGTCTGCGACGAATTGGAGGGGCTGGCCACGGCCCTGCACGACATCAACGCCGGCGCCACGAAAGCTGTCGACGCGACGACGCTGCAAAGCTACGACGGAATGGAAACGCACCAGTTCTACGATCTGGAAGAGTACGCCCTGGCGCTGACGGCCGACGACGCTCGCGGTCAGGCGTTCGTGCAACAGATGGAACGCTGCTTCCCGCCCGAGGGACGATTCCACACGGCGCAGTTCTTTTCGGTTTACAACAATCGCATGAACGACATCCGCTACTATTCGGGCGTAACGACCTATGCTCCGGCCGAGACCTACCGCAACGAGTGGCAACAGACCGCGTGGTATGCCGCGACGAAGAGATAACGACTCGGTATCCCGATACGAATTCACCCCTGCCGCACTGTTTGCGGCAGGGGTGAATTATTCCATTCAGCGGCCGCATCGAACGGCCTGTCATCCTCCGGCGACCTAAAACAACTTCTTGCGCGAGGTCGTCACCACGAAATCTTTCAGATAGAAGGGTTCGAAATAGGCCAGATCGGCGAAATCGCCCCCATCGAAAGCCGTCTGCGCCAACCGCGCCAACCCGCGCGCCGAGGGGGCGACGTGCACCAGCACGGCGTCCGACAGCACATCGGCGCACTTCGCCGCACCGCTGCCGAAAATCACGAAAGGCCCTTTCGCCCGCCATGTGGAAAAACTCCCCGCATCGACCACCTCGGCCGACACCTCCGTGAGCGGCTGCCCCTGCGCGTCGAACAACTGCGTATAAACCTCCATGCGCCGCGCGTCGACCATGGGACACAACACGGCACGCTCCCAATCCTCGACGGAGAGAATCCCCGCTTCGTAATCCTCGCGCGCCACCTCGCAGAGCGCATCGAGCGAACCGACGGCGACGAGCGGTTTGCGCAAACCGTAGCACAGGCCCTTGGCGAACGACACGCCGATGCGCAGCCCCGTGTAGGAACCGGGCCCCTTGCCGACGGCTACGGCATCCAGAGCGTCGGGATCGAGCCGGTTCTCTTTGAGAATTTCATCGACGAAAACGCCGACCTTGCGGGCGTGGTCGCGGCCTTCGTCGCTCTCGCGCAACGAAACCAGTTCGCCGTTTTCGGCGATCCCGACCGAACAGATGTCCGTGCCCGTTTCGATACATAAAATCAATGCCATATCTCTCGCTATAATACTCCGTAATGTTGCAGTGCACGCAGCACACCGTCGTCGTCGACCGTGGCGGTGACATAGTCGGCCGCCCGTTTGGCCGCGTCGACGGCGTTGCCCAACGCCACGCCGACACCCGCATGGCGGATCATCTCCACGTCGTTGCCGCCGTCGCCGAACGCCATCGAACGGCTCCGGTCAATGCCGTAATGCCTCAGAAAGACGTCCATGCCGCTCGCCTTCGTTACGCCGCGCATGTTGATGTCGGCCATGAGCGGACTCCAACGGCTCGACACGCACTCGGGAAATTCGCGCATGATCCGCTCCTCCTGTTCGGGCGACATGAAGACGCACATCTGACGGCAGGGCGTACGCTGCGCCACCTCGCGCAAATCGGCCACCGCAGGATCGAGCGGCATCCCCAACGCACCCAGAAACTCGCGCATCCCGTCGTTCACGCTACTGGCGACCATCCCCTCGTCGGTCAGCATCGAGACGGGAAATCCCTCGCGCATCCCCACATGCAGCATCCTGTCGAGAATCTCCATCGGGATCGGACGCTCGGCCAGCACCTCGCCGTCGGTCGTCAGGCAATGGCCGCCGTTGACCAGAATGTATCCGTCGAAAGTCAGCCCTTCGAGCGGTGGAAGGCTCCGCCGGTCGCGGCCCGTGGCGATAATCACCTTCGCCCCGCGTCCGCGCAGGCGGGCGAGCGCTTCGCGCGCCGATGCGGGCACCTCGTGCGTCTCGAAACTGCGCAGCGTACCGTCGATATCGAAAAAGAAGATTTCGTACATTTATTTAACGTTTATGGGTTTTCATCGCCTTGTCCATTTCACGGCGGGCGTCGTTCTCTTTGAGGTATTCGCGTTTGTCGTACGCCTTGCGGCCGCGCGCAAGCCCGATGACGATCTTCACCAATCCCCGCTCGTTGAGAAACATCCGAAGCCCCGCTATCGTCAGGCCGCGATCCTGCAACGACCGCTGCAACTTATTCAGTTCCTTTCGGTTGAGCAGCAGCTTGCGGTCGCGTTTCGGGATATGGTTATTGCAGGTTCCCCAATGGTATTCGGCAATCGTGACATTGCGGATCCACAACTCGCCCTTGTCGAAATAGCAATAGCTGTCCACCATCGACGCCTTGCCCAGCCGCACGGACTTGATCTCGGTACCGACCAGCACGACGCCGGCGACGAACTCTTCGAGAATCTCGTAGTCGAACGTCGCCCGCTTGTTGCGGATATTTATCGTTTTATAATCGCCCATCTATCTCTCTGGCTTTGAAACGTGTAAAACTTATCTCTTGACTTCCCGCCCGTCGGCGGCGATTCCGGCACTCGGTTTGCACGTGAACGGGCGTAAGGCTGGGTGAAGGTAACTAATTCTTTTATCTTTGATATGTTTTACACATCTTTCTGTTTATTTTCTGTTTGCACACGGTAT
>ERZ773136.805-NODE-805-length-33851-cov-5.146940_pt1 | contig 33851 bp, 28 predicted proteins | sample MGYA00580855_ERZ773136 | MGnify/ENA primary metagenome ERZ773136 (study PRJEB29015, sample SAMEA2737860) | human gut metagenome | biome: human gut; feature: human-associated habitat; material: faeces | place: China | collected 2012 ... | reverse complement strand
GAACATCCCTCAACTTGCGCCAGCCATAAAAAAAGACTGCCTGTGATGCAGGCAGTCCTGATGAGCGGTTTTGGGGGAAGGAGGGGGCGAGGGGGAGGGAACAACTTTTTTCCGCAAGGAAAAGGGGTTCCCTCCCCCTTCATTATGCATCGTGATGCTAACTCGTGCGCAGCAGGATCATGCCGATGATGAGCAGTCCCATACCGGCAAAGGCGCAGGGCTTGAGGCGCTGGCGCAGGAAAAGCCAGCCGCACAGCGAGGTGCCCAGGATGCCGAGGCTGCCCCACATGGAGTAGGCCACGGCCAGGTCCATATACTGGACGGCCAGAGAGAGGCAGTAAAAGGCCAGACCGACCAGGGCCAGAGCGGCAATACCGATCAAGCGCTTTTTGAAGCCATCAGAACGGGCCAGCATGAGGTTGGCGGCCACGTCCAGAGCCGCGGCTGCGGCCACCAGGCCAGCGGAAAGGATGAGATGCAGCGTTTCCGTATTCATGGGGAGCTCCTTCTAGCTGGCGGTGCGGCTGGTATCGGAGGACGTAGTATCCTTGTCCTGGACGGTGCCGTGATGGACCAGCAGGGCGCCGCTCAGGGCGCAGAGCAGGCCGGCCAGGCGCTGCAGGGAAAAGGGCTCGTCCAGGATGTAGATGCTGGAGAGCGTGATGAGAGCCAGCCCCAGGGCTTCCCAGAAGGCAAAGGCCACGCCTACGGGCAGGCCCGTGGTGGCTTTGGCGAGTGAGTAGTAGGAAAGCCCGATGGCTATCCACATGAGGACAAGGCCGGCGAGGGCAGCGTGGGCAAAGCTCCAGCCAAAGGAGAGCTTCATGACGGTGGTACCGGCCACCTCAAAAACGATGGCCGCCAGCAGACAGAGCCAGTGATAGGGACGTGTGGGATTCATGATGCACCTTTCAGGATATGCGGTCGAACGCAAAGGGCTCCGCAACGGCATTGCGGAGCTGCTACAGACGTGCCGGTCCGGAGCGGACCGGCAGAAAGGGCATCAGGATTACAGATGGCTGCGCCAGTGTCGCTCTGCCATGACGGCGAAGAACAGCCGGGAGAGTATGAGCAGAGGATGTTGCATCTTTATATGATAGGCTAGAAGTAGAGATGAGGCAAGTTTGGTGCGGGAGGCCCGGATAAAGGCCCTGGATGAGGATGTAGGGGCAGGAAAGAGGTGATGCGGGTCCTCTCTACTTGTCGAGTGCAGCAAAGTAAGCCGGAGAGCCCATGCAGGACGAAAACGTAGCCAGTTGATATAGGCGGAAACAGGTAGCGCTGCATGCAAAGCAGGCAATCTGAAGGACGGCAGAGTCGGGCAAGGGGACACGAGCGCGGATGACAGAAAAAGAATCCCGCCAGAGCCGGGCATCCCATCTGCATCGGGGAGAGCAAAGACATAAAAAAGGGAAGGAGATGGTATCTCCTTCCCTTTGCTGTTTGCGGTATCCTGAAAACTACTGCTGGGCAGCGATCCAGGCGTTGGCTTCCACAAGGTCAAGCGTACCTTCGTACAGGGCCCGGCCGCTGATGGCACCTTGCAGGTTGGCCTGCGTGCTGAGCGGGTACAGGGCCTGTACGTCAGCCAGCGTGGCCACGCCACCGGCGGCGATGACCGGCACGGTGGAGGTCTCGGCCAGATGGCGCAGGGCCGTCAGGTTGACGCCGCACTGCATGCCGTCACGCTCGATATCCGTATAGATGATGAAGGCCGCACCGTCTTCCTGCAGGCGGGACAGGACATCGTCCACGCTCAGACCGGCATCGGCCACCCAGCCCTTGGTCTTGAGGCGTCCGCCCTCGGCATCGAGGGAGACCCCGATCTGCCCGGGAAAGGTCTTGCAGAGGGAAGCAAAGACTTTGGGCTGCTCCAGGGCCATGGTACCGATGATCAGGCGCTGCACACCGGCTTCGAGATAGGCACGGGCCGTCTGTTCGTCACGGATGCCGCCGCCCAGCTGCACGGGGATATCCAGCTCCCGGCAGATGTTGCGCACGATGTCCCGGCTTTTGGGCAGACCGTCGAAAGCGCCGTCCAGATCGACCACATGCAGCCAGCGAGCGCCCTTGTCCCGCCAGGCCACGGCAGCGGCCACAGGATCGGGGGAAAACACGGTGCTCTCATGGGCACGTCCCTGTTTCAGGCGGACGGCCTTTCCGTCCTGGATGTCGACAGCGGGAAAGATAATCATAAGTTCAGATCCTTTACAGCCTTGATCATGGCTTCGCGGGCCAGCTCTTCAGCAGTGACCCACTTGCCCTGGCGTTTGAAGAAGTCGCCCACGTTGAGCAGGTTTTCCGTCAGGCCCTGCTGCTCGACCTCGTAGACAGAGTGACCGATGATGTTGCCTTCCTTGATGTTCAGCAGGAAGAACTCCAGCCGCACATGAGCGGGTTCGGTGACACCGGCCGCCGAGCCCTGACGGTCCCGCCAGGTGAGGACCTGCGGGATGAACAGGATGTCCGCCGACGTCTTGCGGGCGTATTCCACCCACAGGGGCAGGGCCTGGGGACGCTCCGAGGTGTGGAAACGCTTCAGGTCCGGCAGGGGACGGGTTCGGGGCAGGAAGTCATAGGAACGTTTGGTCGTGGTGTACAAAACATCACGCAGCTGGCGGTCCTGGGCGATCAGCACGTCACGGGCGGCCAGGGCCTGCGGCTGGGGAAGCTGGCCCATGATGAGCTGGCTGATGTCGCGGGGCTGGGTGAAGGGCGCCACCGCGATCTTGTACTGATGGGACAGCGAGCGCGGCACGTCCGCCGTGCTGGCAGGTTTGCGGTTGCAGCCGCCCGTCAGGACCAGCAGGGACAGAAGCGCACACAATATCCACAGGAAACGGTTCTTCATCAATCCAGCCCTCCCTTGGTGCTGCGGATGACGTTCCCGCTACGCCGGACCGCCTGGGCGAGCGCCAGGCCCAGGCTTTTGGCGACGGATTCCAGAAGGTGATGGCCATTTTTGCCATAATGCATGGTCACATGCAGATTGCAGCGGGCGCTGCTGGCAAAGGCCTTGTAAAACTCCCGCCAGAGGTCTTTTTCCTCCCCGGCGATGACCGGGGGCAGGAGTTCATCACCGCGCCATTCCAGCCAGGGGCGGCCGGAAAGGTCGATGGTGACATCGCTCAGGGCCTCATCCATGGGGACGCGGCCGTAGCCCACACGGGCGATGCCCACACGGTCCCCCAGGGCTTCCAGCACGGCCTGGCCCAGGACCAGACCGATGTCCTCGGCGCTGTGGTGGGCGTCGATGTGCAGATCGCCCTGACAGCGCAGGTGCAGGTCCATTCCGGCCCAGAATGCCGTCAGGGTCAGCATGTGATCCAGCATGCCGAAGCCGGTCTGGATATCGGTCTTGCCCGAGCCGTCCAGGGTAAGGCTCAGACTGATGTCGGTCTCGGCGCTTTTACGGGCATGCCGGGCCGAACGCTGGGGCAGAGTCGCTTCCATCATCATTCCTTGTCCTTGGCAGGCGTTGCGGGATCGTCGTCAGCGGCAGGGACTTCCGCCACGGAAGCGGGATCGTCCTGCTGTTCCGCAGGTGTGGCCGTATCGGCAGCATCGGGCGCGAGGCCTTCCTGCTCCACAGGATGGTCCTCAGTCCCTTCGGGGAGTTCCTCGGACGTCCGTTCCGTTTCAACCGCTTCGGCCGTAGCGCTTTCGGCCGTCTCCATGGCGGGGGCGGGCGTTTCTTCTTCGGGCGGCATACGCTGGGCGTCGTCATCGCTCATGGCAGCCACCGTGGCGGCAGCTGCGGCAGCGGTCGCGACCGTCGTGCCGTCCGGTCCTTCGGGAGCGGGAGAGGCGGGCGCAGGGTCGGCCGGAGCGGGATCGCCGGGCGTCCCTTCTTCCTCTTCCTTCTTTTCCTTCTTCTTGCGGCCAAAGGCCGCAGCCACGAGGATGCTGATCTCATAGAGCAGCAGCATGGGCATGGCCATGAGCAGCTGGGAGACAACGTCCGGCGGCGTCAGGATGGCGGCCACGATAAAGATGCACAGAACGGCATAGCGACGCACCTTGCGCATCATCTGGGCCGTGATGAGCCCCATGCGGGAAAGGAAGAAGGAGAACAGGGGCATCTCGAAGATGAGGCCGAACGCCAGGAGCAACTTGATGACGAAATCAAGGTAGTCCGTGATGCGCGGCATGGCCTGGATCTGCTCGGACGAGAAGCCCAGGAAGAAATTGAACGCGTAGGGGAAGACGATGAAGTAACAGAACACGCCGCCACCAATGAAGAAGATGGCGGAAAGCAGGGCGATGGGCAGCAGGCCCTTTTTCTCTTCCTCGTACAGCCCGGGGGAGATGAAGGCCCAGATCTGATAGAAGATGTACGGGCTGGTCACGAACAGGCCGGTCACGAAGGCCACGAACATGCGCACGAAGAAGGGTTCGGGCAAGGTGGTGTACATGGCCGTGCCGTGTGCGGGCAAGGCGCTGAGCAGCGGGGCCGTGATGAAGTTGAAGATGGGCTCGACCACCGTCCAGCAGAGCAGGAAGCCCACACCGGCGGCGATGAAGCAGCGCACCAGGCGCCAGCGCAGCTCGTTGAGATGATCCATGAGGCCCATGGTCTTTTCTTCGGGCTCGGGCGTCCCGCCGGTACCGGCAGCAGCCGTGGCAGGCGGGACGGGCGGCTGGCCTGCGTCATCACCACCTTGCGGCGCGGGAGCGGCCACGGCATCAGGAGCCGGAGCTGCCGTATCCGGCAACGGGTCGGCAGGGGCTTCTGCCGCTGCGGGGGCAGCATCGTCTGCCTGAGCTTCGGGAGCGGGGGCGGCAGGCTGTTCCACAGGGGCGGGAGCTTCCTCGGCTTCGGCCCGGGCCTTGGCAAGGGCCTGGGCCAGAGGGCTGTCCGCCGGAGGTTCAGGGATAGCGGCTTCTCCGTCCTGAGCAGAGGGCACGGCGCCTTCCTGTTCGGTCAGGGGGCCCGTCTGTTCCGGTTCCGTAGCGGAGGCCATGACAGGAGCGGCCTTTTCCGCAGCCGCTTCGGGCTGATCTTCACCTGCTGCGACCGTTTGCTGGGCCGCAGAAGAGAGGGAAGCGTCCTGTTCGGGAGTCGTGACCGTGACGGTCAGATCCTGTTTGTCCTGGGTGGTGCTCATGCTTTTGCTCCACTGGCAGGCGTGGCGGCATTACCGGCTTCGGCCTGGGCCTTGGCAAGGGCCTGGGCCAGAGGACTGTCCGCAGGCGGTACGGGTGCGGCAGAGGGGATGACTTCAGGCTGGACAGCAGGACGGGCCGCGGTCTCCGTTGCCGCAGGTGCGGCAGTAGGTGCCGCCTGGGGCTGGGAGGCTGCGGGCTGGGCCGTTGCCTGCGCCTGGGCGGCTGTTTTGGCCGCGTGTTCAGCACGAGCTTCGGGGCTGAAAAATTCCTTTTCAGCTTCCTGCTTGCGCTTGAGATGCTCCTCCTGCTCCACTTCGGCATTCAGCGTGCGCTGAAAATCGGTGGAGACGCGGCGGAATTCACCCATGGCCTTGCCGAGGGTGCGGGAAACACTTGCCAGACTCTTGGGCCCCAGCACCACAAGGGCCACAAGAAGGATAACCAGAAATTCCGTACTGCCGATACCGAACATATCTTCCTCTGCTGTTAGTCCTGAGCGTCATGGACGCGGAAATGCTAAAACGCAAAATTACCTGAGCCCGCAGGCCTTGTAAAGTACGCCTGCCGCCTGCCGCTTCCACTCTTCAGCAGGCAGGACGCCCTGTGGATGAAGGCAGGATATTGCCTGAAAGGGCCTTGTGTCCCGGTGCGGGATGTCAGGGCCGCGCGGTACCGCCCTGCAGCAGCATGGGCTGCCGTGCCAGCCAGTCCACAGACAGGCGGGTGATGTCCTTGATGAGGGAGAGGTTCGCCTCGGGGCTTTCCAGCGAATTGCAGAGGAAGACCGCCAGGGCCACATAGCGCCCATCGGGCAGGCGGAAAAAGGCCAGATCGTTGTCCGCAAGCTTGAGTCCCTGGGGCGTCCTGTCGGAAGAGCCGGTCTTGTGTCCGGCGGTCAGTCCCTGCGGCAGGCCCTCAAGGATCTTGCCGGGCAGGGCGGGCGTCCCGGCCATGATGCCGGTCAGGAAGTCCTTGTGCTCCTGGGAGAAGGCCGGGGAGTTGAAAAAGCCCGGCAGCATCCGGGCCATGCTGCGCGGCGTGCCCCAGTTGGCATACTGGTTGTAGATGTTCAGGTGCATCCAGTCTTCATTATGACCGATGAAGACGCTGTCCGCCCCCAGACGGCGGGCGCAGGCCTCCACCACGGCCGGGCCGCCCACATATTCCATCAGGATGTCGCAGCCGTTGTTGTCGCTGAAAGTGACGGTATACCGCAGCAGGTCCTCCAGGCTGACTTCCATGTCGCGGCGGCCACGCTGGTCGCGTAAAGGGCTGTGGGTGCCGGTGTGGAGTTGCTCCGCCCGCACGGGGATCATGGTCGTCAGTGTGGCCTGCGCGTGCTGCATCTTTTCCAGCACAGCCACAGCCAGGGGAAACTTGATGACACTGAGCAGGGGGAAGGGCGCATCCATGTGGACACCGGCGCAGAGACCGTCTTCGGTGAGCAGGGCCACACCGGCCAGGGCCTTTTTGTCCCGCATAAGGGTATGGATGTCCCGCTCCAGGGACAGGGCGTCCACGGCGGCTTGCGGCGTAGCGGGCAATCCTTCGGCCGCCTGGAGAGGCATGGCAGGGGAAAGCAGTGTCAGGGAGAGCAAAAGGGCAGGGAAGACGCGTGACATGGAAAGCTCACAGGGATGCGGTGTTCTATGGAGATACCCGAAGATACGGGCTGGCCTCGTCATATGTTTTCGGGAGGATAGGGACTGGCTTCGGCAAGGACAAGAGGAAAATGTGCCCCGGACAGGGGCGTACTGTACCGGAACGGAAAGCGGAGTCCAGCGGGGCTGTGCGTCACAGGGGCTCCATGGCTCTGCCCAGCGGCGGGCGACAATGATAGCTCGATATCGCCGTCAGGTGCGGATAAGGGGATGGACTGCTTCGGGAAGACGGACGCGGCTGTTGAATGCCGCGGCCGGGAAGGATAGACTGTCATGGTAAAAAATATCCTGAAAGCACCTGCCATCATGAGGGGGAGCATCTGTGGCATTCAGCAAAACGATACAGATGTATATTTTTGACGGTAATCCCAATGGTCGCATCATGTGCGAGCTCTCCAACTGGAACGGCCGTATCTACAAGGTCTCGCGCAATGAACTTTCTGTCTTTTCCCAGCGGGCCGATGCCGAGAACACCGGCGTCTATTTCCTGCTGGGGAAGGATGAGAACAATACGGATACCGTCTACATCGGTGAGGCGGAAAAGGTCTGCACACGTCTGAAGCAGCATCTGCATGATGCGGATTACTGGAGCGATGCCATCGTCGTCATCAGCAAGGATGATCTGCTCAACAAGGCGCACGTGAAATATCTTGAGAACAGGTTCTATTGCCTAGCACAGGATTCGGGAAGGGCCGTCATCATCAACAGCACGGTCCCCACCTGCTCCTCGATCTCGGAATATGACGAGGCCATGTTGCAGGAGTTCATCAGCAACGCCCGTCTGCTCGTCAATACGCTGGGCTACAAGCTTTTCGATACCCTGGAAGAAAGCAGCGTGGGGCAACAGAATGAGCCGACCTGCTTTTTCATCAATGCTGCCAGGGGGGCCGCCGCCAAAGGGCTTGTCGTGGCGGATGGTTTTGCCGTGCTCAAGGGATCGACCATCGCTTCGCCCGTGGTCCCCAGCATGGCAGAGAGCTTGCGCCGTCTGCGTGACAGTCTGCTCGAAAAAGGGATCGTCGATGCGGACTTCCATTTTGTGAAAGACCATATCTTCACCAGCCCTTCTCTGGCGGCGGCTATCGTCCTGGGCAGGAACGCCAATGGCCGGACGGAGTGGAAAACGGCGGGGAACAAGGCGCTGCGTGATGTGGAGGAAGACGAGCTGGCATAGCGTTGCAGCGCCATGATAAAAAAAGAGCTGACAGGCAAGCCGTCAGCTCTTTTTTTATGCTGTCTTCATAGTGCGCCGGCACTGTGGCCGGGAGCAGGACAAGGAGCCTGCTGCTTCGGCATTATTCCCACTCGATGGTGCTCGGGGGCTTGGAGGAGACGTCGTAGACCACGCGGTTGACGCCCTTGACTTCGTTGATGATGCGGCCGGACATGCGGGCGATGAGGTCGGCGGGCAGGCGGGCCCAGTCGGCGGTCATGGCGTCCACGCTGTCCACCACGCGCAGGGCGATGACGTGCTCATAGGTACGGCCGTCGCCCATGACGCCCACGGTCTTCAGCGGCAGCAGCACGGCAAAGCCCTGCCAGACCTTGCGGTACCAGCCGGATTCGCGCAGTTCCTCCTGCACGATCTTGTCGGCCTGGCGCAGGATGTTCAGGCGTTCCTCGGTGATCTCGCCCAGCACGCGGATGGCCAGGCCGGGACCGGGGAAGGGATGACGCCAGACGATGGAATCGGGCATGCCCAGCTCGGCGGCCACCTTGCGCACTTCGTCCTTGAAGAGTTCGCGCAGGGGTTCCACCAGCTTGAGCTTCATGGTCTCGGGCAGGCCGCCCACATTGTGGTGGCTCTTGATGACGGCGCTGGGGCCCTTGTGGGACACGGATTCGATGACGTCGGGATACAGGGTGCCCTGGGCCAGGTATTCCACTTCGGGCAGCTTCTTGGCTTCTTCGTCGAAGATGTCGATGAAGGTGTGGCCGATGATCTTGCGCTTCTTCTCGGGATCTTCCACGCCTTTGAGCAGATCGAGGAAGCGATCCTGGGCCTGGACGAAGTTGAGGTTCAGGTCAAAGTGCTCGCGCAGGTAGCTGACCACTTCCTCGCCTTCGTTGAGGCGCAGCAGACCGTTGTCCACGAAGATGCAGTGCAGGCGATGGCCGATGGCCTTGTGCAGCAGCACGGCCACCACGGTGGAGTCGATGCCGCCGGAAAGGGCGCAGACCACGTGCTTGTCGCCGATCTTTTCGGCCATTTCCTTGACCACGCGTTCCACGAAGCTGGACATGCTCCAGTCGGGCACGATGTTGCAGACCTTGAACAGGAAGTTGCGCAGCATGGCGTCGCCGTCCACGCTGTGGTGCACTTCGGGATGGAACTGCACGGCGTAGATCTTGCGGCTTTCATCGGCCATGGCAGCCACTTCGAGGGTGGGGGTGCTGCCGGTGATCACGAAGCCGGGCGGGGGAGTCTTGACCTTGTCGCCGTGGCTCATCCACACGCGGCTGGCCTTGGAGCTGTCCAGGCCGTCCCACAGGGCGCAGGAGGCTTTCAGGGTCAGGTCGGCCGGGCCGTATTCGCGGGTCAGGGACTGGGCCAGTTCGCCGCCCAGGTTCTGGGCCAGCAGCTGCATGCCGTAGCAGATGCCCAGCACCGGCACGCCCAGTTCCAGGAAGCCCTTGTCCAGGGTGGGGGCATCGGCTTCGCCCACGCTGGCAGGACCGCCGGAAAGGATGATGGCCGAAGGAGCCATAGCGGCCACTTCGGCGGCGGTGACGTTGCAGGCATGGATTTCGGAGTACACGCCGGCTTCACGCACACGCCGTGCGATGAGCTGGGTGACCTGCGAACCGTAGTCAATGATAATGACCTTGCTGTGCGCCATGAGTGTTCCTTGCAATGTATGCGGACGCCGCCCGGGAGGGACGGCGTCCTTTATATAATGTCATGAACGGGCAGCCTGGCTGCCGGAAAACAGGATGCAAGCACCAAACGGATGCGGGCGGTCGCTGCAGCGATCGCCCGCAGGTCTGAGGCTAGTTGTCGATGCGATAGTTGGGGGCTTCCTTGGTGATGATGACGTCGTGCACGTGGCTTTCACGCAGGCCCGCCGCCGAGATCTCACAGAAGGTGGTGTTCTCGAACAGGTCGTTGAGGGTGCGGGCACCCACATAACCCATACCGGAACGCAGACCGCCCATGAGCTGGTAGATGGCTTCCATCACATGGCCACGGTAAGGCACGCGGCCCACGATGCCTTCGGGGACCAGCTTCTTGCTGCGTTCCTGGAAGTAACGGTCGGAGCTGCCGTCCTTCATGGCGTCGATGGAGCCCATGCCGCGGTAGATCTTGTAGGTACGGCCCTGGTAGAGGATGGTTTCGCCCGGGCTTTCTTCGGTACCGGCGAACAGGGAGCCGATCATCACGGAGTGGGCGCCCACCACGAGGGCCTTGACGATGTCACCGGAGAACTTGATGCCGCCGTCAGCGATGCAGCAGCGGTCCATCTCGCGGGCAGCGCGGCTGCCGTCCATGACGGCGGTCACCTGCGGCACGCCCACACCGGCCACGATGCGGGTGGTGCAGATGGAGCCGGGGCCAATGCCCACCTTGACGGCGTCGGCACCGGCTTCGAGCACGGCGCGGGCACCTTCGTAGGTGGCCACGTTACCAGCCACCAGCTGGCAGTTGGGGTACGCGGTCTTGACCTTGCGGATGGCCTTGAGCACGTTCATGGAATGACCGTGGGCGGAGTCCAGGACGAGCACGTCCACACCGGCCCGGATGAGCTGCTCGGCGCGTTCGTCGCAGTCGCGGCCGATGCCGATGGCGGCACCCACGCGCAGGCGGCCGGCGCTGTCCTTGCAGGCGTTGGGGTATTTCTGGACTTTGTCGATGTCCTTCATGGTGATGAGGCCGCGCAGACGCTCGTTCTCGTCCACCACGAGGAGCTTTTCGATGCGGTGTTCGTGCAGGTGGCGCTTGGCTTCTTCCAGGGAGGTGCCCATGGGCACGGTGACCAGGTTCTTGCTGGTCATCACTTCGCCCACGCGGATGGCGGAGGCGTCTTCGATGAAGCGCACGTCACGGTTGGTGAGGATGCCCACCAGCTTGCCGTCATCCACGACGGGCAGACCGGACACGCGGAAATCCGCCATCAGGTCCAGGGCTTCCTGCACGGAGTTGCGGGAGGAAACGGTAACGGGGTCAAGGATCATGCCGCTTTCGCTCTTCTTGACGCGTTCCACTTCCAGGCGCTGGCGTTCGATGGGCATGTTCTTATGGATGATGCCGATGCCGCCCATGCGCGCCATGCTGATGGCCATGGCCGATTCGGTGACCGTGTCCATGGCGGCGGAGAGCAGGGGGATGCGCAATTCGATGGAAGGAGTGAGCCAGGTGGAGATGTCCACGGCGTCGGGAGTCACTTCCGAATAGCTGGGGACAAGCAAAATATCGTCAAAAGTCAGGGCCTTGCCGCGATTGGTGAACATATTTGCCTCGTAATGTGCTGGAATTGTTCAACAAAATTTAATATATAATCATATACATTCCTCGTATCTATGTCAATGCAAGAAAAGGGCCGGAAGTGCGGGGCAGGCGGGTAAAATTTTTTACAAGAGCAGGGCGAGGAAGGATGCGTGTCCCTGCATGCGGCATGCCCGTCCACCTCTATATATTAATGTAGTGCGGGGGCTGTCCGTACGAAAAAAACTGTCAGACTTCTGTGCCGGTGTGGATCGGGACACAGAAAGGAAGTGAGGAAGGCGGTGTGGGGGGGACCATGCTCGTCCCGTATCGTGAGTGCTCAGGGCAGCGGGTAGCGTTTGGTCTTGGACAGGCTGCGTGAAGATCTTGCGTACCACCAGGGTAATTGGGCTGGGGAACAGGCTTGGCATGTTGGGGCAAACTTGTCTGTGGTGCTGTGGCTACGCTTGATGAGGGTATGTCATGGTTCAGTTTTCTGTCCCGTTCCCGGGAGATTATTGAGCCAGAGCTGTAGAAATTTTCGCTTGGCGGGTAGGCTTGGCATGGATGATTTTCGAATGAAGAGTAGTTATCCTATTATAAAAAAAGACAATTTTTATGTCTGTTCCAAAAATAAATAAGTCGATATCGTTTTTATCCACTTAATATTGACAAACCGATAAAAGGGGTATAAAAATTTTTACAAGTTCGACGGACAAGCAGACTGCTGCTGCGGACTTTCAAAAACGAGCTTTTTGCTCCGGCCGTATCGGCCGGGATTCCTGTCCCGCTCCGCACAGGGCAGGAATGGGGTCCCGCAAGGGAAGAAGATCCCGTACTGGATGGGATCGAAAGATGCGGAAGTAATGAAGGAAGGTATTATCATGAAGAAGCTTATGACTCTCGCTCTGGCTGCCGCTATGATGCTGGGTGCTACTACCGGCGCCAACGCTATCGACTTCAAGGCCAAGGGCCAGTGGATCATGTCTTTTGACTACGGTCAGCATGCCAACTTCCGTTCCAACCAGGACGGCAAGCCCGGTTCCGGTTACAAGAATGAAGACGAATTCGAAGCCCGCCAGCGCGTTCGCCTGCAGTTGGACGCCGTGGCTTCCGAAGCCCTGTCCGGTACCGTGTTCTTCGAAATCGGCGACCAGATGTGGGGCCAGGATAAGACCGGCGGCGCCCTGGGTGCTGATAACAACAGCGTTGTGGAACTGAAGCGCGCCTACATCGACTGGATGGTGCCCCAGACCGACCTGAAGGTCCGCATGGGTATCCAGGGCCTGGCTCTGCCTGCCTTCACCACCAATGCTTCCCAGATCCTCGACGATGACGTGGCCGCCGTCACCCTGAACTACCAGTTCAACGAAAACGTGGCTCTGACCGCTTTCTGGGCTCGTCCTTACAACGACAATGCCGGTTACTACAAGAATGGCTATGTTGGCCTCGATGGTAGCTCTCAGTACAAGAACTACATGGACAACATGGACATGTTCGCCGTGCTGCTGCCTCTGACCTTTGACGGCGTGAAGGTGACCCCCTGGGTCATGTATGCTGCCATGGGCCCCGGGATGTTTGACTGGAAGCGTGATGCGGATGGGGCCATTACCACCGATCTTGCGAGTTTTGGTAGTGCTTGGAACCGTGCCGCTGCTGGTCTGACCTCCGGCTTCTTTGGCATGGATCCGCTGGACAGCTACGGCAATGCCTTCTGGGCCGGTGTGACCGGCGAAGTGACCTACTGGGATCCCTTCCGCATCGCTTGGGATGTGAACTACGGTTCCGCTTCCTATGATGATGAAAAGATGAACCGTGAAGGTTGGCTGGCCAGCCTGCTGCTGGAATACAAGCTGGATTGGGGTACTCCTGGTCTGTACGGCTGGTACGGCTCCGGTGACGACAGCAACCCGAAGAACGGCTCTGAACGTATGCCTACCATCAGTGCCAACGGCAATAACCAGTTCTCCAACTTTGCCTTCAACGGCAACCCCTACATCGCCCGTGAAAACGTGCTGGGTACTACTATGACCGGCACTTGGGGCATCGGTGTCCGCCTGAAGGACATGAGCTTCCTGGAAGACCTGAAGCACACCCTGCGTGTGAACTTCATGGGCGGCACCAACGCTCCCAAGATGGCTAAGTACATGCGTACTGGTCAGAATGGCTATGCGCCTATCGGTAAGGATGGTGTATCGGCGATTATGGGAACCGGTTTCTATCAGCCTTCGGATATGTATCTGACCACCGAAGACTACGCTCTTGAAGTGGGCCTGACCAACACCTATCAGATGTACGACAACTTCACCGTCATGCTGGACGCTGCCTACATTGCTCTGTGGCTGGACGACAGCCGCAGCACCTGGGGTAAGAACCCCATGCTTGGCTACAACGGTAATAACGGCACCTCCGACGCCTGGAACGTGAACCTGTCCTTCGTGTACTCCTTCTAAGCTCCGGCTTGAGAAGTTCGACCGTGGGGGCTCCGGCCCCCCGGTCTTTCAGCCCCGCTCCGGCGGGGCTTTTGTTGTTTCAGATAGAGTGTGCCTGAGATGCACGGAGATGTACTGTGTAGTCTGATGTTTTTCTAGAGAATGGTGGAGCAGCCTTCTTCTGAAGGTCTGATCCGCACAGCCCGGGCTGAAAGAATCGTCAGCAGAATCCTCCGCCATCCCGGATTGCCCGATCCTGTCACTTTATGACACGGTTCAAAAAATTGTCCTTTCCCTCTTGACGGCGAGAAAGGGCATGCGTATGCTTGCGTAGCAAAATTTGTACTCACGTGGAAAACGGATACATTTTTGCCATGTCTGGCTGGGATGTCCCTGGGGAGGAACGTCCCATGCACGTCAGGAAATTTCTCTCAGGAAGGAAGGTTTTTATCATGAAAAAGCTGATGACCCTCGCTCTTGCTGCGGGTATGCTGCTGGGTGCCGCTACCGGCGCCAGCGCTATTGATTTCAAGGCCAAAGGCCAGTGGCTGATGGGCTTTGCCGCCGGTGACGGTTCCTTTGTGAGCCACACCAATCAGAAGGGCGAAAGCAAGAACGCTGTTGACCAGGACGACGCCTTCAGCGCCATGCAGCGTGTGCGCTTGCAGTTGGATGCCGTGGCTTCCGAAGCCCTGTCCGGCACCGTGTACTTTGAAATCGGCGACACCACGTGGGGCAGGAATGTCGGTGGCGGTGCCTTGGGCGCTGACCAGAATGTAGTGGAGCTGAAGAACGCTTATATCGACTGGATGGTGCCCAATACGGCCCTCAAGTTCCGCATGGGTCTCCAGACCATTACCATGCCCAACGTGGCCGGCGGTTCCGCCGTGCTGGATGATGACGTGGCCGGCATCGTGGCCAGCTATCAGTTCAATGAGAACGTGGGCCTGACCGCTGTCTGGGCTCGCCCCTTCAATGACAACTGGGCAGGCGACGCCTCTACTTCCGGGCACTGGCGTCAGGACGGTCGCAATGGTTACCTCGATAACGTGGACATGTTCGCCCTTATGGTGCCGCTGACCTTTGACGGCGTGAAGGTGACCCCCTGGGCCATGTACGGCATGATCGGCGCCAATGCTTGGGACGCCATGGATGCCGGCTGGGACGGCAGCAATGGCAACTTCCCCCAGTACACCATGCGTCCGTATCCTTATGCCTACAACTGGGCTAATCAGCTGGGCAATGTGGGTGATATCAACACCAGCAAGGCCTACGGCGCCGCTTTCTGGGCCGGTCTGCCCATTGCCCTGACCCTGTGGGATCCGCTGAACATCGAAGTGGACATCAACTACGGCTATATCGAATCCATGGGCCGTTTTGACGTGCAGCAGATGAATAGCCGCGACTGGCGCCGCGGCGACACCAAGCGCGAAGGCTGGCTGGTCAAGGCCCTGGTGGAATACAAGCTGGATTGGGGTACCCCCGGCATCTTCGGCTGGTACTCCTCCGGTGACGACGGCAACGTCAAGAACGGCTCCGAACGCATGCCCACCCTTTCCGGCTGCGGCAACTTCATGTCCTTCATGGGCGACGGCAACTACGGCTGGGGCGACGGCCGCCTGTACGATAAGAACCTGACCTATGCCGGTACCTGGGGCATCGGTCTGCGTATCCATGACATGAGCTTCGTGGAAGACCTGAAGCACTCCTTCCGCGTGGCCTACTGGGGCGGCACCAACAGCCCGGCCATGGCCAAGTATGTGGGCAGTTCCTGGGGCTGGGACAACGGCACCGGCGAAGGTCCGTACCTGACCACCAACGACGGCCTGCTGGAATTCAACCTGGTGAACAGCTACCAGATCTACGAAAACCTGGAAGCCAACCTGGAACTGGGCTACATCGTGAACATGGTGGACGACGACACCTGGAAGCGCAGCTACCGCAACGATTCCTACAAGAAGCAGGACGCCTGGAAGGCCCAGCTGATCTTCGCTTACAGCTTCTAGTCTTTACGACAACGATGCTTTCAAGGGGGGCGCAAGCCCCCCTTTTTTATTGGATAAGACGATCTTTCGCCTGGCGGAGGTCGTCTTTTCTTTTGTCCGGAGGAGGGGAGAGCGGATGGAGCAAAGGCCATGCCTGGTGCAGCAGGCGTTTCATGCAGATGTTTGGGGACAGGATGTCTTGCAGGGAACAGTTTTTTGTATGGCTTTTTCCACACAAGTCTCTGGCGCTTTTTTAGGGGGACAGCCTCCTTTTTCTTCCTCGCTCCTTCTTTTTTTTACGACGCTGTCGAGTGATTCAATAAATTGACCAATCGCCTTGACCCACCCATATGCCCATGCTAACGCAACAAGATAATAGACTCTTTTGATGAGTCCTATAAGATCGATGGCCTGCCGGAGATGTCTCGGGGAAGGACGTGGAGTTCTCAGGCCTGGAAATTTTTCATTTAGGGAGGAAGGTTTTATCATGAAGAAGCTGATGACTCTTGCGCTTGCTGCGGGCATGTTGTTGGGGGCTGCCAGTGGTGCTCACGCTATCGATTTCAAAGCCCAGGAGATGTGGCTGATGGGCGTGGGGCCGGGGATGGTTCCTTCGTGAGCCATACCCGCCAGGCCGGTGCGACGTCGAATAAGGCCCGGGATACCGATGACGCCCTCAGTGCCATGCAGCTCGTGCGTTTGCAGTTGGATGCGGTGGCTTCCGAATCGCTGTCCGGTACGGTCTACTTCGAAATCGGCGACACCATGTGGGGCCAGGCATCTTCCGGCGGCGCCCTGGGCGCTGACAAGACCATCGTGGAATTAAGAAACGCCTATATCGACTGGACGGTGCCCAATACCGACCTCAAGCTCCGTATGGGTATCCAGGGGCTCTCCATGCCCAATGTGGCCGGTGGCTCCGTGGTGCTGTTTGACGATGCCGCCGCTGTCGTAGCCAACTACCAGTTCAACGAAAATGTTGGCCTGACAGCTTTCTGGGCCCGTCTGTTCAACGACAACTGGAACGAGAGCAGTGCCGCCAACCGCTGGTCTCCTGACGATGATGCCAACTACCAGGATAACGTGGACCTGTTCGCCCTCATGCGGCCGCTGACCTTTGAAGGTGTGAAGCTGACCCCCTGGGCCATGTACGGCATGATCGGCGTCAACTCCTGGGATGCCATGGATAACGGGCTGCATATGGGCAGCTATCCTCCCTACAGCCTGCGTCCTTATCCGCTGGCCTACAACGGCGGGACGCTGGATACCGACAAATCCTATGGCTCTGCGTTCTGGGCCGGTCTGCCCATTGCCGTCACGGCCTTTGATCCGCTGAACATCGAAGTCGATATCAACTACGGTTATGTGGAATCCATGGGGCGCTATGATGTGCAGCAGCTGAACAGCGGTGCCTGGCGTCGTGGCGATACCCAGCGCGAGGGCTGGCTGGTCAAGGCCCTGGTGGAATACAAGCTGGATTGGGGTACTCCCGGCATCTTCGGCTGGTATTCCTCCGGTGATGACGGCAACGTGAAGAACGGTTCGGAGCGTATGCCCACCATGTCCGGTTGCGCTAATTTCATGTCCTTCATGGGCGACGGCAACTATGGCTGGGGCGACCCGCGTCTGTATGACCGCAACCTGACTTATGCCGGTACCTGGGGCGTGGGTCTGCGCATCCACGACATGAGCTTTGTGGAAGATCTGAAGCACTCCTTCCGTGTGGCTTACTGGGGTGGTACCAACAGCCCTGCCATGGCCAAGTATGTGAAGGATGCCTATGGCTGGGACAACGGTACCCCCGAAGGTCCGTACCTGACCACCAATGACGGCCTGCTGGAATTCAACCTGGTGAACAGCTACCAGATCTATGAGAATCTGGAAGCCAACCTGGAGTTGAGCTATATCGTGAACATGGTGGATGACGACACCTGGAAGCGCAGCTACCGCAACGACTCCTACAAGAAGCAGGATGCCTGGAAGGCCCAGCTGATCATTGCCTACACGTTCTAGTCTTTCCCGACCGGGATGTTTCAGGGGGGCGCAAGCCCCCCTTTTCCGTTTTTGGGGCAGCCGTATCAGACGTCCTTGCCTTGCCTGTCTCCTGCGTCTATGCTGCGGCATCCTTCGGATGCATAGCTCTCTTTTGGCGGGAGCGATGCAACTTTCTGCCGCTGTGTCCGTGCAGCCTGGCAGGCCCGACAGATCCCCCTCTTGTCACGAGGTCCCATGTTTGCCCGTATCGCTCTGCTTTCCGCTCCTTACAGCACCCTGACGTACGCCTTGCCTGACATCTTTCCCGAAGAGTTCTGGCAGGAAGGCCTGCGCGTGGCCATCCCCCTGGGCCGTGGCGCGTTGCGGGCAGGCATCCTGATGGAGCGGCTGGAGCACAGCGATCTTCCTGACGGTGTCACCTGCAAGGAGGTGGCCTGGCCGCTGGAGACCGCCCCCCTGCTTTCGGAGGAGATCAGGGCGCTGGCACGGGATCTGGCCATCCGGCAGGGACTGGAGCCGGGCTGTGTGTTCGGGCATGTCCTGCCGCAGGGCTTGCGTCAGGTGGATCCGCGCATCCGCTGGCTGGCGGCGGACAGGGATTTTTCCTGTACGGTGAAGCAGGTCACGAAACTGGAACCGGATCTGTGCCAGGCCCTGGCCGTGGCCCTGTGCCGGGGGGAGGCCCGCCTTGTCGCTCCGGGCCGGGATGCCGCCGGGGAGGAACTTTGTGTGCTGCGGGTGGATCCTCCCTGGCCGGTACGGCCGCAGGCCGCACGGCAGCGCGAGATACTGGACTATCTGCATGAACGGGGACAGGTCAGCCGTCGCCGGTTGACTCGGGATCTGGGAGCCGGCAGTGCTCCGGCCCTGCGATCTTTGCTGCAGGCCGGATTCGTGGCTTTGCGCCACGCGGAGGCCGATGAGCCCGCTGACGAGCTGCTTCCGCCCGCGCCCCGGGCCTTTGAGCTCAATGCAGACCAGCAGCGGGCCCTGGAGGCCCTGCGTGCTGCGCTGGAGACGGAGCGGCCCGCATCGGTCCTGCTGTTTGGGGTGACCGGCAGCGGCAAGACGGCTGTCTATCTGGAGCTGATCCGGCATTGCATGGAGCAGGGCAGGAGCGTCCTCCTGCTGGCTCCCGAAGTGGCTCTTGCCTGCAAGCTGCGCCGGGATGCGGCCTGCGTCCTTCCCCATGTGCCCCTGTTTTTCTATCATGGCTACCAGCCTCCGGCACGACGGGAGGAGATCTTCCGCCGTCTGGCCACCCGGCAGGAGCCCTGCCTCGTGGTGGGGACGCGTTCGGCGCTCTTCCTGCCTGTACCGCAGCTGGGCTGCGTCATCCTGGACGAAGAGCATGACAGCTCGTTCAAGCAGGACGAGTCTTTGCCCTATCAGGCCAAGGAGCTGGCCTGGTCGCGCATCGCACGGCAGCGCGGCCTGCTGGTGCTGGGCTCGGCCACGCCGGACATCAAGACCTTCCATGCGGCCAGTCAGGGGCAGATAGATCTTCTTCGCCTGCCGGAGAGGGTAGGGGGGCGGCCTTTGCCGCCGGTGGAGCTGGTGGATACCAGCGGCCTGGCCGGGGAAGGGCTGCTGGCTGCCCGCAGCGAGCAGGCCCTGCGCGAAGTGCTGCAACGCGGGGAGCAGGCCGTTGTCCTGCTCAACCGGCGCGGTTACGCGCCCCTGCTGTACTGCCTGGACTGCAAGGAGACCGTCAGCTGTCCGCATTGCCACATCGCCCTGACCTACCATAAAGGGCGGGGGCGGCTCGTTTGCCATTACTGCGGCTATGCCGTTCCCTTTCCCAGTCCCTGCCCGCAGTGCAGGAGCATGAACTTCCTGCCCATGGGGGAGGGGACCGAAAGGCTGGAAGAATATTTGTCCACGCTGGCCGGGCAGCCTGTCCTGCGTCTCGACCGTGACAGTACCCGGCGGCCCGGACGCATGGAAGAGATACTGGCGGCCTTTGCCCGGCACGAGTCCCCCATCCTTGTAGGTACGCAGATGCTCTCCAAGGGCCACCACTTCCCTGATGTGACCCTGGCCATCGTGGCGGACGGGGATCTGGGGCTCAATCTGCCGGACTACAGGGCCGCGGAGCGGTCCTTCCAGCTGCTGGTCCAGTCCGCAGGCCGGGCAGGACGTGGTGACAAACCCGGACGGGTACTGATCCAGACCCGCAATACCGATCACTACTGCTGGCAGTATGTCCAGAGCGGTGATTATGAAGGTTTTTATGCCGCCGAGCTGGCCCGGCGGCGACAATACGGCTACCCGCCTTTCGTGCGTCTGGCGTTGCTGCGTATCTCCTTCCCTGCGGAAGATCCCGGTGGCGCCGCGGCGCTGGGGGAGCTGGCCCGTTTGCTGCAAACCAGGGCCCGTGAGCTGGGCGTGCGCCTGCTGGGGCCTATCCCGGCGCCCCTGGCCATGCTGCGGGGGCGCAGACGTTTTTCCTGCCTTATCAAAAGTGCCGACTGGCAGTCGGTCAGGCTGCTGTACCATGAAGCTTTGCGGCAGCAGTGCGCCAGCCGCTTGCGGCTTTTCCTTGACCTTGACCCTGTCAATATGCTCTAATCTTCCGGTTTATTTTTCCCGTACGCGGGATTTTACTGGGGAATGCTCTGCGGTGCCTGCCCCGGCATTTTTGCGGCCTTTGACCGGCCCTGATGCCGGAGCGTCCGGCATATGCCATGGCCGGGCACGGCAGGGCAGGAGTCAGTACCGGGCGAAACGAATATGCCTGGTGCTTCATGGTCAAGGGAGGAAGAATGAAAGCTTTGCGTGTGGTGGGCCTGTGGGTGGCCCTGGTTCTGGGTGTGGCGTCGTCCGCCATGGCTGAAGGTTTTGCGCTGACCGAGTGGAGCGCACGCGGTCTGGGTCTGGCCAGCGGTATGGTGGGCCGCGCTGACGACGTGTCGGCCATCGCCTACAATGCGGCCGGTATCACCCAGCTGCCCGGCGTCCAGGTCATGGGTGGTATGGGCCTTATCGCGCCCATGGGGACCTTGTCGCTGGATACGAAGTATGGCAAGGCCGAAACCACCACCAAGCCCGCTGTGTGGGCCGCGCCGCACGCCTATGCCAGCTGGCAGCTCAACGACAGCCTGTGGCTGGGTCTGGGCGTGTTCTCGCGCTTCGGCCTGGGCAACAGCTATGACCAGAACTGGACCGGCCGTTACAACCTGTACAGCGTCAACCTGCAGACCGTGTCCGCCGTGCCCACTCTGGCCTGGAAGATCAACGACATGTTCTCCGTGTCCGCCGGTCTGGAGATTATGAACGTCAATCTCACCACGCAGCAGAAGATTCCCGGTTTCAATTTCGGTGCGGCGGGGCCTACACCCGGTCTGGATCATGATGCCGAAGTCCAGGCCTCTGGCTGGGGCGTGGGCGGCCATTTTGGCCTGCACGCCCGCTTGAATGATGAGTGGTCCATCGGCCTTGCCTACAAGACCCAGGTCACGGTCAATGCCTATGGTGAAGGCAAGTTTGAGCGCAACAGTACACTTGCCCAAGTTTCTCTTGATGACTGCGACCTCCATGGCACTGTGCAGTTGCCCGACTCCCTGGCCCTGGGCATCGCCTACAAGCCTCTGGACAATCTGAGCTTTGAAGTGGGCGCCGTCTGGACGCGCTGGTCCACCTACAACTCCCTGAACATCTACATGGACAACGGCAACCAGTCCATCAGCCACAAAAACTGGAACGACGGCTGGAACTTCAACGCCAGCGTGGAATACAAGCCCCTGGACTGGTGGAGCCTGCGTGCCGGTTTCTGGTACGAGACCCCGGTCATCAACGAAGACCATTCCGATTTCATGGTGCCGTCCAATGGCCGCACGGCCCTGACCCTGGGCACGGGCGTGGAATGGAACGACTTCACCATCGACTTCGCCTACTGCCATATGTGGATCAATCCCACCAGCTACGATTCCACCGATGCCAGCGGTATCCGTGACAGTTTCCAGCTCACCGGCATCAGCGGCGGCAATTCCAAGGACACCGTGGCCAACATCTATATGCTGAGCTTCGGCTACAAGTTCTAGGCTGCTTTCCGGCAGATTTCAGGGGCGTCGTCCTTGGGGCGACGCCTTTTTTTGCGTCTTGCGGCACAGAGCATTTGACCGCGGGCTGGAAAATCTCTATAGTCCCGTTTGAGAAAGTCTAAACTTTTACCGCCTGAACAGGCCCTGCTTTGCAGGAAACATCTCTTTGGAGGAGAGCAATGAAACGCACCATCCTTGCACTGGCTCTGCTGGTGGCTCTGGTCCTGCCCGGCATGGCCAAGGCCGAAGGTACCGGTATGTACCTGGCTCCCAAATTCTTGATGACCATTCAGGAAACCGGCACCATCGAACGTTCCGGTATGGGCGGCGTGGACGAATACTCCCAGTTCACCCTGGGCGGCGCTCTGGCTGCCGGTTACGACTTCTGGCCCCAGTATCTGGTGCCCCTGCGTGTGGAACTGGAATACGCCCTGCGCGGCAACAGCGAAAAGAGCTGGGGCAGCAACTGGGGCAGCGTGGACTGCACCTGGAACAGCTCCACCCTGTTCGCCAACCTGTACTATGACTTCCGCAACGACAGCGCCTTCGTGCCCTACATCGGCGCCGGTGTCGGTATGTCCTTCAACTACCTGGGCTTCGACCTGCACCGTGATGGCAGCGCCGTTTCCCGTGACGAAAGCACCACCAACTTCGCCTGGAACGTGGGCGCCGGTGTGGCTTACAACGTGAACGACGCCCTGTACATCGACGCCGCTTACCGCTATGTGGACCTGGGCTACACCGAAGCCAGTGGTACTCTGAACGGCGACCAGATCAAGGTGGGCAGCCGTCCTTACAACCACGAATTCATGCTGGGCCTGCGCTTCGCTTTCTAAAGCGCATTACCCGCGATTTGAAAAGGCCGCTCCTTCGGGAGCGGCCTTTTTTTGTTTTTGGGCAAGGCAGGGGCAGCGTGAGGGGCCTGTCCCCCGGGATCCGTGAGCCACAGACAGGCCGGGACGGCCTGGTAAAAAGCCGTGCTGGCCGCCACTGCGGTCTTTTCTTGACGAAACGGCGTAAACAGCCTATGAATCACAATTCTGTATGCGCTGGCCGGGCCCGCGTGATCTGCCGCCATGTCCTGCGGCAGGGAGGGCAGGGCCTTTCAGTGTAACTTGATAGCGGGGTTCCCATGTTTGAAAGTCTTTCCGATCGCCTTTCCGGTGTGCTCCGCTCCTTCAGCGGACGCGGCCAGCTGACGGAAGAAAATATCCAGGCCGGCCTGCGCGAGGTGCGTCTTGCCCTTCTGGAGGCCGACGTCAACTTCAAGGTCGTCAAGGACTTTGTGGAGAACGTCCGCCAGAAGTGCCTGGGACAGGAACTCATCAAGGGCGTCAGTCCGGCGCAGCAGGTCGTCAAGATCGTCCATGAAGAACTGGTGGGGCTGCTTGGTGGTGAGACAGCGGGGCTGAACCTTCAGGGCCAGGAACCCGCCGTCATCATGCTGGTAGGCCTGCAGGGCTCCGGTAAGACCACCTCGGCGGGCAAGATCGCCAATCTGCTGCGCAAGCAGAAGATGCGTCCCTATCTGGTGCCTGCCGACGTGTACCGTCCCGCGGCTATCGATCAGCTGACCGTGCTGGCCAAGCAGCTGGACATGCCCTGCTTCCCGTCCACGGTGGACATGAATCCCGTGGACATCGCCCGTCAGGCCATGGAAGCCGCCCGCGAGCAGCAGGCCACGGTGGTCCTGCTGGACACCGCCGGCCGTCTGCATGTGGACGAGCCCCTGATGCAGGAACTGGCCGCCATCAAGGCGGCGGTGAACCCGCAGGAGATCCTGTTCGTGGCCGACGCCATGACCGGTCAGGATGCCGTGACCGTGGCGGAGTCCTTCAACGAACGTCTGGGCCTGACCGGTGTGGTGCTGACCAAGATGGATGGCGATGCCCGCGGTGGTGCGGCCCTGTCCATCCGAGCGGTGACCGGTGCCCCGGTGAAGTTCGTGGGTATGGGCGAAAAGCTGTCCGAGATGGAGGTCTTCCATCCTGACCGCATCGCGGGCCGTATCCTGGGCATGGGCGACGTGCTCACCCTGGTGGAAAAGGCCCAGGCCACCATCGACGCCGACGAGGCCGAAGCCCTTGCCAAAAAGATGCGCAAGGCCAGCTTCGACCTGGAAGATTTCCGTACCCAGATGCGCCGGATCAAGAAGCTCGGCTCTCTGGACAGTATTTTGAAGATGATCCCCGGTATGGGCGGCCTGCGCGAAAAGCTGGCCGAAGCCAACGGGGCCATGCCTGAAAAGGAAATGGCCCGTACCGAAGCCATCATCAACTCCATGACCATGGCCGAGCGCCGCAACCCCGATATCCTCAACGGCAGCCGCCGGGCGCGTATCGCCAAGGGCGCCGGGGTCACGGTGCAGCAGGTCAACCAGCTGGTGCGCCAGTTCGAGCAGATGCGCCAGATGATGAAGGGGATGATGGGCGGCAAGGCCAAGGGGATGCCCGCCATGCCCAGGATGCCCCGGGGCATGAGCATGCCCGGCGGCATGGGCGGGATGCCCGGCATGATGCCGGGCATGGGTGGCATGCCCGGTATGCCCCCCATGGGGCTGCCGGATGCCGGACACGGCAAGTCGGCGGCGGCCAAAAAGCGCAAGAAGCGCGAACGGCCTGCCAAGCGCAAAAAGAAATAGGCCCGTCCGTGCGGTCTGTCCGCACGGATCAGCGTCCGTTCCCCGGCAGAGCACGGCGAAACCTCATCGCCAGACGGCTGCGGCGATGCCGGAGACGCGATAAAAAAATCGTTGCGGCGCACTGGTCATTGATATAATGGGGGGAGGGCAAACTTGCTCTTTTGCCCCCGCAACGCTACCATAGCACAAACAGGAGATAATCATGGCTGTTAAGCTGAAATTGACCCGTCTGGGCAGCAAGAAGCATCCTTTCTACCGCGTCGTGGCCGCCAACGACGAAACCCGTCGTGATGGCCGTCCGCTGGAATTCCTGGGTTACTACAACCCCATGACCGATCCCGCCGAAGTGAAGCTGGACGCCGAAAAGGTGAAGGCTTGGCTGGATCGCGGTGCCGAACCCACCGACACCGTCCGCGCTCTGCTCAAGAAGATGGCCTAAGGGTATCTTTGCAGGATACCATCGTACCGGTCTTTCCGGTACTGGCCCGATGTTCTTCCGGTGTGCGGTACTGACGCGGCAGAGCCCTGAGGGGGCTGCCTGATGGACGTACCGCACCGCAGGCGCATGGCGCTTTTCCCGCGGGCTTTTCCCGCGGAGATGCAGCGCCCGCTCACACCAACAGTCTTGTCACGGCAGGACTTGCGGGAGGCCAGCAATGAAAGCTTTGATTGAATTTATCGCCCGTTCGCTCGTGGACGCGCCTGATCAGGTACAGGTCACTGAAGTGGAAGGCGAACAGACCACTGTGCTGGAATTGAAGGTCGCCAAGGAAGATCTCGGTAAGGTGATCGGCAAGCAGGGCCGCACGGCACGCGCCATGCGCACCTTGCTCAGCGCCGCGTCCACCAAGGCCAAAAAACGCGTCGTACTCGAGATCCTGGAATAGTTCCTCATGGCACGACGCATCCATATGGGCACGCTCGCGCGCCCGCACGGTATCAAGGGGGAGATCTGCGTCGACTGGTACGCAGACTCCCCTTCGCTGCTGGACGGTCCTTTCTGGTTGCAGGCGGGCGATGCCCCGCCGCGTCCTGCCCGGGCCCGTTCGTGGCGCATGCACAAAGGTCGTCCCCTGCTCCTGCTGGAGGGGGTGACCGACCGTAACGACATCGAAGCCCTGCGCGGCCAGAAGATCCTTGTGGATCGCGACCTGCTGCCCCCTGTGGACGAAGACGAAGTCTACGTGGAGGACGTGCTGGGCTTTGCCGTCATCCTGCCTGACGGCTCCCGCCTGGGCGTGCTGGATCATGTGGAATATCCTGCCGGTCTGGAGGTCTGGAGCATCGTGACCGATGACGGTAAGGAAGTCCTGTTCCCTGCGGAAGCCTCGTTCATCGAAGGCTTCGACCTGGAAGGGGAGTGCATCCACATCGCGCCGCCGGAAGGCCTGCTGGACATCTATCTGGGCGGTGACGAACAGGCCTAGCCTGTGGAGTCGGTTTTGCCGCCGGATTGCGGCGGGCATTTCGGACCGTCCATACGACTGTCCTGTTCCCTGTTTTTTGCCTGTCTTTTTTGCTGCCCGTGCTGTCCGCAACACGGGCTGTCTTTTTCCTGGCCGGATGGTTCCGGCCCCTGCTGTTTTGGACCTGCCCTCGGCAGGTCTTTTCGTATGAGGTGGATCATGCCCGAATTGCCGGAAGTGGAGACCGTCGTCCGTACTCTGCGGCCGCAGGTACTGGAATGCTGCATAGAGCGGGTGGAGGTGCTGCGCGAGCGCTCCCTGCATCCCCTGAGCCTTCCTGTGGAGCGACTGGCGGGGACGCGCATCAGCGCTGCCCGTCGCCGGGGCAAGCTGGCCCTGCTGGATCTGGAGCCGCCCGCCGTGGCCGCTGCTCTGCCTGTGCCGTCGATTCTGGCCGTGCATCTGCGCATGACGGGGCGCTTCATGGTCCACCCGGAAGGGGCCGCCCCTTTGAAGCACACGCGCATCATCTTCCATTTGCAGCGGCCTGACGGGAGCCGGGCGCAGCTCTTTTTCGATGATGTGCGCTCCTTCGGCCTGGTCTTTGCCGCCACGCCGGAGCTGCTGGAGCGCTGGGACTTCTGGCGTTCGCTGGGGCCGGAACCGCTGGACATGGGGCCCGGTTCTCTGGGGCCGCGTCTGCACGGACGCCGGGCCATCAAGGCCGCCCTGCTGGATCAGACCGTACTGGCCGGTATCGGCAATATCTATGCGGACGAGTCCCTGTTCCGGGCCGGTATCGATCCCCGTCGGCCTGCCGGGGAGCTTTCGGAGGCAGAAGCGGAACGTCTCCGCTGCGCTTTGCAGGAGGTCTTGCGGGAATCCATCGCCCAGTGCGGCAGCTCCATCCGTGACTATCGGGATGCCAATGGCAATGTGGGCGCTTTCCAGAATACCTTTTTCGTCTATGGCCGTGGCGGGCAGCTTTGCCGTCGGTGCGGCACGGAACTGGAAAAAGGGCGCATCGCCGGCCGGGCCACGGTATTTTGTCCGCAGTGCCAGAAGTAGCGGGCGACCTTTTGGGGAAGGGAGCTTTGCGGTAAAGCTTTTCCCCTCTCTCAGGAAACCTCGGTCTGGCGGGCATTTCGGGCCGTCAGCCTGACAAACAGTTGTGTATGGCTGATGTGCAGCCGTGATGAGCAACGGGCCGTTCCCCGCGGGGAGCGGCCCGTTGTCCGTATCCGGCGCCGTACAAAGAGGGGAGTGTGCGCAAGGGTATCCTCTTTTCCAGAGCTTGAGGCCACAGGCTGTAGAGTGATGCGCAGCCTGTATCCATGCGGTGCGCGCACAAAGGTCGCCGGACAACCACCGCACTGCTGCCACTGTCATCGCGTCAGCCGAGCGAACACCGTACGTTGCGGAGGACGACAGCAATTTTTTATCCGGAGGACTCTCCACCCTGCCGTCGCCGTTCGCAAGGCATGCGCTCGTCGATGAGGCCCCACACGTCCTGCGGCAAAGTCGTCCCGCGTCTGGCAGGCAGCGGTAGCAGTAGGGAGGATTTTCTTTCTCGTCTGTCTTCAGGGCCGTACCGGCCGGGCGGTGTCCCAGTCCAGAGGAGGGACGTCCGTGCCGCCTGACAGGGGCCAGGTCACACGGACATGCCCGTGGCGGCCTGTTTGCAGCAGGGGGATCTGTTGTTCTTCCAGCCATTGTCTGAGCTGTTTTCCGGGATGGCCGAAGCGGTTGAAGGCGCCGCAGGAGGCCACCACCAGCCGGGGGCGCACAGCCGTCAGGAATTCAGGCAAAAAAGAACTGTCCGAGCCGTGGTGCGGTGCCAGCAGGACATCGGCCTGCACGTCCTGGCCGCTGGCCAGCAGGTGGCGCAGGGCGGCCCCGTCGGCATCACCGGGGAAAAGGGCCAGGCCGTGCCCATTGTGGACCAGGCGCAGGATCAGGGAGGCACTGTTGCCTTCCCAGACATAGGCGCCCGGGGCTGGCCGGGGCGGATGCAGCACATGCAGAGCCAGCCCGTCTTCGGGATCGCCCAGTTGCAGGGCATCTCCGGCATGGAGGGGGGCGTTCTTCCGTTTTTGCAGGGTGGCCTGCCAGATATGCCCCATCTGACCACTGCCCGGCTGGCCGTTGTGCAGCAGGAGCGCTTCGGGAAAGGCCGCCAGCAGGGGAGGGATGCCGCCCGCGTGATCGATGTCGGGATGGCTGTTGATGATGGCGTCCAGACCGGGGCGGGCATTGCAGGCCAGCAGGGGAAGGAGGAGTTCGCGTCCCGGGTTCCAGGAGCGGGACATGCTGCCTGCGGCGTCCACGAGCAGGGTCTGGCCATGCGGCAGACGCAGCAGGACGGCCTGCGCCTGTCCCACGTCAGGGACGGAAAGCTCCAGCCGGGGCACCAGACTGTGGTGCAGACGCAGGGCCGGGCCCACACAGGCCAGCAGCAGACCGCAGATGAGCAGGCGTTTTCCCGCCGGCGGCAAGCCGGGGCGTCCGGCCCGCAGGGCCAGTGCCAGAAAAAGGCAGGCCATGGCGGGCAGGGCCGTCCAGTGGGGCCGCAGGATGGGGGGGACGCTGAGCCAGCCCTGCGTCTGGAGGAAAAGCAGGCCGTCCACCAGCCACTGGCAGGGCAGGGCCACCACATCCAGCACCAGAGCGGCTGCCGGGTCAAGCCCGCACAGGCTGAGCCCCAGTCCCAGGAAGGCCCCCGGCAGGACAAGGGTGCCCAGGACGGGCAGCCAGAAAACATTGAGCAGGAACCACAGCCCGCTGTTGTTGAACAGCAGCAGGGAAAGGGGCAGCAGGGCCAGCTGGATGAAGAAGGAGACCAGCAAAATGCTGGCCAGTGAACGGAGCAGGCGCTGCCCGGGGGACGTCCGCGGGATACGGCGCAACAGCTGCCCCATGAGCGGCGTGGCGCAGCAGATGACGGACACGCACAGGGCGGAAAGTTGCAGACCGGTATCGAAGACGGACAGGGGGGAGATGACGGTGATGCAGAGCAGCGTGCAGCACAGGACATCCAGCCCGCTGGAAGGGAGGCGCTCCCGGAGCGTCTGGGGCAGCGGCATGCAGCGCAGGTGGGCCAGTGCCATGCCCGTGGCCAGCAACAGGAGCATCCCGGCCGCCCGCAGCAGCGAAGGCGGCGCATTGCCCAGCCAGAGATAGGCCAGGGCCGCAGGACAGGCCGCCAGCGGGATGAGGACGGTACGGGGACGCCAGAGATAGAGGCCCGGATGCAGATGGGCCGCCAGCCAGACGATGAACATCCCCGCCAGACCGGCCACGAGCAGATGTTGCCCGGAAAGGGCCAGACTGTGGGAAAGGTTGCCGGCATTGAAGGCTTTCACGGTGGGCGTCTCCAGCAGGAAGCGTTCCCCGAAGAGCAGGGCCAGCAGGATGGCCTTGCCCTGGGGCACCGGTGCCGCGGAAGGCGTGGAAGGCGCGGCGGCAGGGAGCTGGGGAGGGGCTGCGGCCGTCAGACCGGAGGGAGAAGCGGCGGCGGGCGGCAAAAGATCGTCCCTGCCCGGCAGGAGCACGGCAAGGAACTTTCGAATGAGTTCCAGACGCTGCCGGGCAAAGGGAGAGGGGGCGCCGTCGACGGTGGGCTGACCGTCCGTGCCCCGGCTCCAGATGCGCCAGCCGGTACCGTGGCTGTGCCACCAGAAGCCCCAATCGGTGAGGCCGAAGTTGCGCTGGGTATCCACGGGCAACAGCTTGCGTTGCAGGCGTATGGTCTGCCCCGGCAGCGGGAAGACGGCGGCCTGCTCCCATGTCCAGGCAAGGTTGCCGGGAAGATGGGCCAGAGGCTGGCCGTCAGGCTGTTGCAGATGCAGGTCGGTCAGGCTGATGCGCAGGCGCTGTTCCGGCAGGGTGCGTACATCGCTCACCCTGGCTTCCAGCACAGGCCAGTGGCGGGGCGGGGTACGTTCCTCGTACAGCTGTTCCAGCACGGGAGGCACGGGAAAAGCGGGCAGCAGGGCCTGGGCCGTGACGCAGCCCAGCAGGGCGACGGCACAGCCCACCAGCAGGCGGGGGAGACGCCACAAACGGCTGTCCGCCACCAGGACGCAAAGACCCGCGCAAAGCGCGGGTCCGGGCCAGCGTGCCGCCAGCAGGCCCAGCAGCCAGCATAAGAGCCAGCTTTGCCAGAGAAGGCCCGGGGCCAGCGGCGGACGCCACATGATATCAGGCCAGATCGCGGGCGGCGTCGCGTTCTTCGGCCCTGCGTTTGAGGGTCTCGCGATGGTCGAAGAGCTTCTTGCCGCGACCCAGGGCGATCTCCATCTTGACCTTGCCCTGCTTGAAGTACATGCGCACGGGCACCACGGTCAGGCCTTTCTGTTCCACACGGGCCGCCATCTGGCGGATCTCGGCGGCGTGCAGCAGCAGGCGGCGCGGGCGGTCGGGATCCTGGGGCACATAGCCGGCATTGTCGTACGGGGCGATATGCAGCGAAAGCACGAAGGCCTCGCCGTCACGAAAATCCACATAGCTGTCCAGAAAGTTGATCTTTCCGGCCCGGATGCTTTTGACTTCAGGGCCGGTCAGGCTGATGCCCGCTTCCACGAAGTCGGAGAGTTCGTACAGGTGGCGGGCCTTCTTGTTGACGGCGATGGTGGACGGGGATGGTTTTTTGCTCATATTCCTAACTGTTCGTCATGATGCTTGTGGTATGGAAGGCCAGCTCCGAGCCCAGGCTCTCCTGCAGGCGTTCGCGCAGCATGCGCTGCGAGGCCGTCACGTCGGTGCTCATGAGCACGCTGTGGGCCATGTCCATGCAGGTCTGGGCGTCCAGGCGGCGGATCATGTGCTTCATGCCCGGTACGAAGCGCGGCGAGGCCGAGAGCGTGTCCACGCCCATGCCCAGCAGCAGGGCCAGACCGTAGGGGTCGGCGGCCAGCTCGCCGCAGACGGAGACCCCGATGCCCTCGCGGTGGGCGGAGTCGATGATGCGCTTCAGGGAGCGGACCACGGCCGGATGCAGGGCCTCGTTGAGGTAGCCCACATGCAGGTTGTTGCGGTCGATGGCCATGAGGTAATGGATAAGGTCATTGGTGCCGATGCTGAAAAAGTCGCATTCGCGGGCCAGGGCATCGGCGATGAGCACGGCCGCCGGGGTCTCCACCATGATGCCCAGGGGCAGATCGGCGGCGTGGGGCAGACCGGCGGCCTGCAGCTCCTGCTGCAGTTCCTGCATGATGCGGCGCACGCTCTGCACCTCGGCCAGTCCGGAGATCATGGGCAGCAGCAGGGAGATATTGCCTTCCACCCCGGCGCGCATGAGGGCGCGCAGCTGGCTGCGGAAGATCTTCTGGTGCCGCAGGCAGAAGCGGATGCCGCGCAGGCCCAGGGCCGGGTTGGGTTCCTTGAGGGCTTCCTGGGCGCGGAGCATCTTGTCCGCACCGGCGTCCAGGGTACGGAAGACCACATGCGCGGGCGCGGCCTTGCGGGCCACGGCGCTGTATTCGGCATAGAGCTCTTCCTCGCTGGGCAGATGCTCCCGCAGGAAGGAGAATTCCGTACGGTACAGGCCCACGCCTTCGGCGCCGCTGGCCTGCAGTTCGTCCATTTCTTCCAGGCGTTCCAGGTTGGCATGGACGCTCACGCGCACGCCGTCGCGCATCTCGGCGGGCCAGTGGGACTCGCTGCGGGTGCGGGCCTCCCACTCCTGATACTCGCGCTGGCGCTCTTCATAGGTGGCCAGGTCGTCGGCATCGGGATCCAGCAGCAGGCAGCCGTTGAGGCCGTCCACGATGACCTTTTCACCGGGCTTGCCGGTCTCCAGCAGACCGGTGACGCCCACCAGGGCCGGGATGTGCAGGCCGCGCGACAAAATGGCCGTGTGCGACGTGGGCCCGCCCTCTGCCGTGATGACGGCCCGCACGTCCTTGAAATCCATGTCCATGACGTCGGCGGGCGAAAGATCCTGGGCGGCCAGGATACCGGCACCGGACGCGGCGGGCAGGGCGCAGCTGCCGGCCAGGCATTCGCGCAGGCGCAGGCCCACTGCCCGGATGTCCTGCGCACGGTCGCGCAGGTAGGGGTCGTCCATGTTGCGGAAGATGCTGCACAGCTGTTCCACCGTGCTGTCCAGGGCCCAGGCGGCGCAGACCAGTTCCTTCTCGATGCGGGAAAGGGCGCTGCCCACCAGTTTGGGATCGCGGGCCAGTTCGATCTGGGCGGCGATGACCTCACGGTATTCGGAAAGGTCTTCCGGGACCTTGGCCATGGCTTCCTGCAGGGCGGCGCGCACATTGGTCACGGCGGCGCGCAGCTGTTCCTGCTCGCCTTCCACTTCGCGCGGGCTGATGCGGCGCATCTCCACGGTCTGGACATTGTGGGCGAAGCGCAGCACCCCGATGGCGATGCCGGGAGAGACGGACGTACCGAAAAGAAGAGAGCGTGCCATATCAGTCCTGCAGATTTTCCAGATAATCGGCCAGGGCCGTCAGGGCTTCGCGGGCGTCATCGCCCCGGGCCAGCAGGGTCAGCGTGCAGCCTGTGGAGATGGCGAGGGAGAGGATATCCAGCATGCTTTTGGCATCGGCGGTACCGTTGTCGCTCTGGATCTGGATGTCGGAGGAAAAATTCTGGGCCTCCTGCGCCAGACGGGCAGCAGGCCGTGCGTGCAGCCCGCCACGCGTATGCAGCGTGACGGGGAGGACGAGGCCTTCGGGTGTTTCCTGAACTTCTGCCATGAGATATTCTCCCTGGTCGCCCGGGGCGACCTGTACGATCTGTTCCTGACGGTCCCCCGCACCGCATCGGGGGCCTTGCGGCAAGGATGCCATGCCGTATGCGTCCCTGTCGTCTGAGGCGGCCGCAGGCCCTGCGGAGCGCGCCTTTCCCGTCCGGTGTGGCCGGATGTTTCCCTGCCGTGGCGGCAAGGGCCTTTACAGGCCGACCAGCCCCGTGTCCATGAGCACGAGAAAGGTCAGCAGGATCAGCCAGAGCACGATGCGCGGCAAATGCAGGCGCCCGATGATCCAGGCGGCGGCCAGAACGGCAGCGCCGCCGCCCATACACCAGAGGAGCGTATGCCTGTCCCCGCTGTAGGGCAGCAGCATGGCGGCCGCCACGGTCAGCAGGCAGGCATTGACGACCTTGATGCGGCCGGTCCAGTTGATGAGCCCCAGACGCTTGAGCCAGGCCAGGGCAGCCAGCCCGTAGCGCAGGGCAAAGAAAAACGTGCCTGTCCTGAAGGCCAGCAGGGCCACGGCCAGCAGGACCGTCAGCAGGATGACGGGCAGCGTGTGCCCGGCCAGCAGGAAGCAGATGCAGCACAACGCCCAGCAGGGGAAGACGCCCCCTTCAAAAAAACCGTCCCCCACGGCGGAAAGCGTAGTGCCCAGCGTGCGGCGCACCGTGTCCAGCGCGTTGGAGGGCAGTTTGCCTTCGGCCACCTGTTCTTCGATGTTCAGCAACAGGCCCATGTAGAAGGGCAGCATGTAGGGATGGGTGTTGCTGTGGGCGCTGTAGTGGGCCGCCGCCTGTGCCCGTGCTTCGGCCTCGGGATACAGATGGCGCAGTGCCGGTTCCAGGGCGAACAGCAATCCCAGCTGCTGCATGCCGCGTGCCGTGACGGCGGCGTTGATGCAGCAGCTTCGCGCAAGGCAGGAAAGGGCTGTCCGGGTGGGCAACATGGCGGGCTCGCTTGGTTGGGCGGTCGGTTCCGTGGCGGAGAAAGGCTCAGGCGCGGGTCAGCAGTTCGTAAAGCTCCTTGGCGCTCCAGCCGGGGGCCATCTCCTGGGCCCGGCGGGCCACTTCCTTGGGCTTGAGACGCTCGTCCGCAGCGGCCATGACAGCTTCCAGGGCCCGGCGGGCTTCGGCTTCATCGGCGCGTTCCTTCTGTTCCGGCGGGCCGATGATGACCGTGATCTCGCCCAGCAGTTCTTCGGGCAGCTCCTGCCATTTCTCCAGACGGCCAAGTATAAATTCCTCATGTGTCTTGGTCAATTCCCGGCACACGGCCACGGCCCGGGGGCCCAGCAGCTCCGCGGCCTGGGCCAGGCTCTCGCGCAGGCGGTCCTTGCGTTCGAAGAAGATGAGCGAGCCCGGCGTGCGGGCAAAGGCCGAGAGTGTGGCGCGGCGGCCCGCGGCATCACGCGGCAAAAAGCCCAAAAAGGAAAAAACGCCCTTCC
>ERZ773136.794-NODE-794-length-34134-cov-3.864433_pt1 | contig 34134 bp, 30 predicted proteins | sample MGYA00580855_ERZ773136 | MGnify/ENA primary metagenome ERZ773136 (study PRJEB29015, sample SAMEA2737860) | human gut metagenome | biome: human gut; feature: human-associated habitat; material: faeces | place: China | collected 2012 ... | reverse complement strand
ATTATCATTATGAACTATTGAAATGCTACATTAGTTAGATTAAACTAACTGTGTACGATAAGACATCCTTTGAAAGATGTCTTATTCGTTTATCGGTTCATCTCATCCTGTTTGCCGGTTGCCTTATGCGCCCGGATAACTCCCATGATTTCATCGATGCTGCTGGCGGCCATATCGCCGAGTACGGTATTTTTGACTGCCGACGAAGCGTTTCCTATTTCTAAAGCTTTTTGGATATCGCCGGTTTTGATAAGTCCGTATAACACCCCGGCTAAATACGCGTCGCCGCTGCCGATACGGTCGATGACCTCGATATTTTCATACGGCTTTTCTTCATAGAATACACCGTCATAATAAATTTTCGAGCCGAAATTGTGCCGCATGGGCGAAAGGACCTCGCGTCTTGTGGTAGCAACCAGTTTACACCCGTAATCGACGGTATACGCTTTCATAATTTCCTCAAGCGTACCGGTACGCCCTAACATTCGCCGCGACGTTTCCTCTGACACAAACAAAAAATCCACGTATGGGAACACGCTTTCGATAACCGCGCACGCCTGCTCTTCGCTCCACAGTGCCGCACGGTAATTGACGTCAAACGAAATGTACGCACCGGCCTCATGGAAGCGCTTCAGCATTTCAAAAGCCGTCTTTCGAAGTTCTTCGCTTAATGCAAGCGTGATACTGCTCATATGAAAGACCTTGGTCTTTTCATAAATATCCTTTGGGATCTCATCCATGCTTAGCGAACAGACCGACGAACCGGCGCGGTCATAGATGACAGAGGATTTACGCGGATAAGCGCCGCTTTCATAGTAATAGATACCAAGCCGCGCAGACGCGGAATCGTCATAGACAAGATAGTCGTCGCTGACATTGCCGTAGCGGATCTTATTGCGCACAAAATGCCCGATCTTATTATTCGGAATCTTGGTTAGAATAGCCGACCGCGCACCGAGCATCGCTGCGCCCGAAACGACGTTGAGCTCGCTGCCGCCCACCGTTTTTTCAAAGGTCTCGCTTTGGCTTATCTTTTCCTTGCCCTGCGGCGAAAGGCGCAACATCACTTCGCCAAGGCCGATCAAATCAAAATCCGTATTCTGCTTGAAATTTAGCATAGCAGTCATTCCTTATACTTGATATTTTTATTTTATCACGGCATACGCAAAAAATCAACCGTTTTTTGTACGGGTCGCAAAACTTCGTTTTACGATACGCTGGCATAAGGCGCATTGATTAAAAAAATCCGTGGCACATGTCCCCGGATTTTTTAACATATTGAACTCGTGCTTCACCAGAAAAGCCGCAAAAACCTTTTTCTCACGACCATATCCGGTCGTTGGCAAATTCCTTATTCCATTCATCGGTCGGTTCAAAGAAACCGGGAATGGCCGGATTGATATGCTCCTTTAACAGTTCTTCGTTTAACTCGTCAAAGCCAAGTCCCGGCTTTTCGGGTACACGGATAAAGCCGTCCTTGATAAACGGTTTATCCAAGCCGGTCACCATATCCGGCCACCACGGCACATCCACCGAATGGTATTCGAGCGCCAACACATTGTGCATGGCCGCCGCGGTGTGGACAGCTGCAAGGCAGGCTACCGGACTTTCCGCCATATGTACCGCCACTGCAACGCCGTTTTCATCGGCAATATCGGCAATCTTTTTAAGCTCCAAAGCACCGCCGCAGGTGAGGATATCCGGATGAATGACCGACACGCCTCCGGCCCTGATGAGCGTTTCAAAGCCTTCTTTCAGGTAAATATCCTCGCCGGTGCAGACCGGAATACAGGTCGAATTCTTTAAGCGCACATATTGGTCGGTATACATCCAAGGAACCATATCCTCGATCCACGCAAGGTTATATTTTTCCATGCGTCTTGCAAAGCGAATGCAGTCCTCCACACAGATATGACCGAAATGATCGATCGCAAGCGGCACCTCATAGCCGATGACCTCGCGCACCTCGCGCACATAGTTTTCGAGAAAATCAAGGCCTTTTTCGGTCAAATGAATGCCGGTAAAAGGGTGCGCGGTCGTGACGATCTGATAGCTCTTCTGGTGCTTAACCATATCGGCTGTGACCGAGCCGCCCTGGACATTCAAAATGTGCGGTGCGTACTTTTTCATATCGTCGATAAAGCCGAGCGGCGCGTTGAGCGTGCCGGGTTCGTCCAAAAGCAAGCCGATTCCGAGATCCATTTTCAAGAAGGTAAAGCCCATGTCCATACGCTTCTTTAACGCGTGTCCCATATCGGTTCCGGTGTGCTTGCCGTCTACATCGGTATCGCAGTAAACGCGGATCTCATCGCGGAATTTACCGCCGAGCAGCTGGTACAGCGGCACGCCGTAGGCTTTTCCGGCCAGATCCCACAGTGCAATCTCAATGCCGGATACGCCGCCGCCCTGTCGGGACGGGCCGCCGAACTGCTTGATTTTGCGGAATATCTTATCGACATTGCAAGGGTTCTCTCCTAAAATGCGGCTTTTTAACATAAGCGCATAGGTCTTGCTCGACGCGTCGCGCACTTCGCCATAGCCGCAAATACCCTGATTCGTCATGATTTTTAAAATGGTGCATCTCTTGGGCGCGCCGTCGATATCCACAAAGCGCATATCCGTAATTTTCAGTTCCGACGGATTGGAACAGGTTGAAAAGCTCATAGCAAAGAATTTCCTTTCGTTTTTTCTGCTACTATTATAAAACATTCCGTCAGTCGGTTCTACAACTTTTTCACCGCGTTTTTCAACTTTTTCATTTATTTGCGATGCCTGCAAAAAATTTTTGCTTATTTTTTGCTTAAAATTTGCTGTCGTATCTTGCAAAAAAACGTCGAATGCGCTATAATTAGAATGGAGAAATAAAAATGATAAACTGAGCTTTTTTAAAAGTCTGCACGGCTCAGGTTTCTGCCATCAATAAGTAAAAAACGTTCCGCTTTTTGCCGCAAAACATATATTTTGCAGCGCGAAATATAATCCGCTTTTTATCCGCATACAGTATAAAAGAGAATCACTACCTTTTTGTCAAGGAGGAAATCAAAATTGAATGACCGTCAAAATCTCCGCACGCCCGACAATTTGAATACACCGCAAGACGCGCCCTCCGGCGCTATACATACCGAATCCATGCGAAAGGCCGTGCAAAAGGCACGCAAACGCCGCAAAGACCGGCACAAGGCCATTTTGTCCTCCGTCTTTTTGGCAGCCGTCCTTACGGCTGGCTGCTTTTTCGCGTTTTCCGAGCTTGGAAAAAATATCGCCGTAAACCCCGATGCCGAGGAAGTCGGTTCAGCAGGCAAAACGGAGGTTTCCGGCAAAGCCGATACCGAAATCGTGCAAAACGAAGAAATGCGCGGCGTTTGGATCGCCTCCACCATCAACATCAACTATCCGTCTGAGCCGGGTCTTTCGCAAGACAGGCTGAAAGCGGAATTAGACGATATCGTAAATAACGCCGCCGAAACGGGCTTAAACGCTATATTTTTCCAAGTACGCCCGACAGCCGACGCGCTCTATCCGTCGCAGATCTTCCCGTATTCCAAATACGTCAGCGGCAAACAGGGTCAAGCGCCTGACGGAAATTTCGACAGTCTTGCGTATCTTCTTGAAAAAGCGTCGGCTGCTGGCATCGCGGTTCACGCATGGGTCAACCCTTACCGCGTGACTATGTATTCTTCGGATGAAGCGGAATTGTGCGCCACGAATCCCGCCGTGCTTCACCCGGAATATACCGTCAAATACGCCGACGGCAAGACCTATTTCAATCCGGCGCTCCCGGAGGTTCAGGCACTTGTGGTAGACGGCGTGCGTGAGCTTGCCGCAAACTATCCGACGCTTGCCGGCATCCATTTTGACGACTATTTTTATCCGTATCCCAAGAACGGCGAAGATTTTGACGACCAAGCCGCCTACGATTTATACGGAAACGGCATGGACAAGGCCGCATGGCGGCGTGAGAACGTCAATGCGCTGATCAAGGCGTCGTATGAGGCCATAAAAAACGTCAACCCGAACATCCAATTCGGCGTTTCGCCGTTCGGAATCTGGGCAAACGACGGCTCGGAAACACCCGAAAAGGGCAGCACCAGTTCGGGACTTGAAGCGTATTCGTCGCTGTACTGTGACGCGCTCGCTTGGGCAAAAGGCGGCTATGTGGACTATCTCATTCCGCAGTTATACTGGAGCTTTGCCACCAAGGCCGCGCCCTTTGACAACATGGCGCGCTGGTGGAACGCCGCGCTTGACGGAACCGGTGTGAAGTACTACATCGGCCACGCCGCCTACAAAGCGCCCGATTATGCGGAAAACGAGCTTGGCATTCAGGTGGAATTCGCAAGAAATCTGCTCTGTTACCGCGGCAGCGTGTTCTACGGCTACGAGGACATTAAAAACAACACCTGCGGCTTAAAGGATAAATTAAAAGCGCTGTACGAGAAGCCTGTGGTCTATACCGACCTGCCGGCGCAGAACGCCGCCGTCTATCAGCCCTACAACAATTCGAATTCCGACGCAGCCACCGTCACGTTAGTCGGCACGAGCGATACGCACTATCCGCTTACGGTAAACGGAGAGAAAGTATCGCGCACCAAAAGCGGCCTTTTCTCCTATTACGGCACGGTTTCGGCCGGAATCAACGTCTTTACGTTAGCACAGAACGGTACGACCGTTACCCACAACATCAACTACAAAAATACCAAAAACGCTTCGTCTCCCATTCAGTCTTTCTCTAAAATGGAGGTCGTAGACGTAACGCCTGCCGGTGAAACATGGCTTTCGGTCGGCGATACCTTAAAAATCAGCTGTGCTGCTCCTGCCGGAAGCAAGGTGACTGCCACCATCGGCGGCATGTCGGTCGAGCTTACCACCAAGACCGGCGCGTCCTCCGCCAAGTACACAAAGGCCATTTATACCGGTGAGATCACGCCGAGCACGTTTGCAGGAGACGACTCCACCGTCACGCTCGGCACGCTCATGGTTACCGCAAAGCTCGGCAATGAATCCGCCTCCGCCACCGGCGGCGTTATCAAGCAAATTGGCGAGCATGCGCTTGTGTATGCCGAGGTCATCAACAATTATTCTCATTTAAAAATTGCACCGAACTCCTCGTTCTACGACGATTATACGCCGGCCTCTGCGGGACTTCGCGACTATGTCAAAGGACTTTCGGACGGCTTTTATAAGCTCGCGTTCGGCGGCTATGTAGCCGCTTCCAACGTAAAATTAGTCGAAGGCGTGGAATTGAACCGCGGCAAGATCTTATCGGTCGGCGTGAAGGTAAACGGAACCGACACGATAAACAACAAGAATAATTTTACGGATGTCACCTTCGCCTGCCTTGAAAACGTTCCGGTCAACGCCGTTGCGTCCGCAGGCAAGATCGACGTTACCTTCTACAACAGCGACAGCACCATTCTGCCGCTGCCGGTCATCGAAGCAAATCCGCTTGTCAGCATGATTACCGCCGCAGCGGTCGGCGACACAACGCTTGTTTACACCATTCACTTAAAGAACGAGCTAAATGCCTACGGCTACAATGTCATCTACGAAAACGGCAACATCATTGTACGCATGAACAATCCGCAAAGCCTTTCGGGCGATCCGTCCAAGCCGCTTGCAGGCAAAACTATCGTAGTCGATCCCGGACACGGCGGCGGCGATACCGGCGCACCCGGCTGCGGAAAAACCAACGAAGCTATGCTTAACCTTGATATTTCACTTCACTTACGCGACAAATTAACGGCACTCGGTGCAAACGTCCTCATGACGCGTTCGGACGACACGACTGTGTCGCTTGAAGAACGCATGGAATTTTTAAACAACGCCAATCCCGACCTTGCTGTTGCCATTCATCAGAATTCCATCGCGGCCAGCGCCAACGCGCAAAAGGTACGCGGTTATTTGGGACTCTATTCGACCGAAGCCGGAAAATTGCTTGCCAAGAGCGTTTCCGCGTCGGTTGCTTCGGAATTGAACCGCTATGAACGTCCCTATGCTTATCAAAAGCTTGCCGTGGCGCGCAATCACCGTTTTCCGTCCACACTCTGCGAAATGTGCTTCATTTCCAATGTAGAGGAATACGAATGGTCTATCACACCCGGCAACACTGAACGCAGCGCCACAGCCGTTGCCGACGGCATTCTCGCCTATTATAAGGCACAGGAGGCATATCTTGCGTATTAACAAGAAGAAAAACACGCTTATCTACATTGAACGTTTGGAGGAGCATTATCCGGACGCTATCTGTTCGCTCGACTACGAACGCGACCCGTGGAGGCTGCTCGTTATGTCGCGGCTTTCAGCACAGTGTACCGACGCAAGGGTGAATATCGTTTCCAAGACGCTATTTGAAAAATATCCCGATATGCACGCCATGGCCGACGCCGTACCGGAGGAGCTTGAACAGATCGTCTATCCGTGCGGCCTGTATAAAACCAAAGCACGCGACTTGAAAAAGATGTGCGGAGAGCTTCTTTCGGAGCATAACGGTCAAGTGCCGGACACCATGGAGGGACTTTTATCGCTGTCCGGCGTAGGCCGGAAGATCGCCAATCTTATTTTGGGCGACGTATTCGGCAAAGGCGGCATTGTGGCTGACACGCACTGTATCCGCATTTCGGGACGGTTGGGACTTACCGACAGCACCAATCAGGTCGTTGTAGAGCGCGAGCTTGACAAGCTGGTGCCAAAAGAAAAACAGACGGATTTCTGCCATCGGTTAGTCAATTTCGGACGTGATGTCTGTTCCGCCCGTGCTCCCAAATGCGAAGAATGTTTCTTAAACGACGTATGTCCCAAGGTCGGTGTGGAATTATAATCGAGTATCAATTGTAAACGGAGGCAAAAACATGAAAAAACCGTATATTATCTGCCATATGATGCGTCGCTCGACGGCCGTATCGACTGCGCCATGACATCTCTTCTTCCGGGTGTGGAGGACTACTATGCGACGCTTGACGCGCTGAATGTGCCGACGACCGTCAGCGGCCGTGTGACGGCAGAGCTTGAAATGGCAGAACCCAGCGTTTTTGAAACGCATGACGCCACGCCGTTCGGCAAGGAGGGTTTTTCCAAAAAAGCGGACGCGGACGGCTACGAAATTGTTGTGGATACGCACGGAAAGCTGCTGTGGCCCAACGCAGACGGCATGGAAAAGCCGTATTTGATCATCACAAGCGAAAACACCGCAAAAGAATATTTACGCTATTTGGACGAACAGAATATTTCTTGGATCGCCTGCGGAAACGAAAAGGTCGATTTAGCGCGTGCCATGGAGATCCTTGCACAAGAATTTGACGTGCAAAGAGTCGGCATTGTCGGCGGAGCGGCAATCAATACCGCCTTTTTGGACGCCGGACTGTTGGACGAGATCAGCATTCTTATCGGCGCCGGAATCGACGGGCGCGCCGAAATGCCTTCTGTTTTTGATGGGCGCACAATGAGCTTTCCGCTGACGCACTTAACCTTGACCGATGTGAAAAAATTCGACAGCGGAGCGGTTTGGCTGCGCTACAAAACGAAATAAAAAGAAAAGATAAATATAAAAAACCGCGTACGAATAAACGGGTCTGCGATATATTCTTTTATCGCTTTCGTATTTTTCCTCGCGGTATCAACGCAAGAATAAAGGAGGAATTATTGTGTTGAAGAAAATTTTAATGGCAGTGCTTTGCACATTTCTGCTGCTTTGTACGGTGGCGTTCGCCGCAGCCGAACTAAAGGCGGGCGATACCGCCTATGTTGTATACGGCGGTACTGTAAATGTTACCAAAAATCCCACTTATTCAGGAGCTATAAGCGTGGTCAGCAAAGGAACCAAAGTGACGGTTTTGGAGGCTTATGTAATTGGAGAGGATAACAGAAAGTTCCATAAGATTCAGCTTCAGGACGGCACGATCGGATATATTCTTGCTTATACAACGGCTCGGGAAACAACACCGATACTTGAAGCGGCCGAGACTGCTGAAAAGGAGTTAAACAAACAATGGGAGACTTCCGATCCTGACAAGTATCAGCACGCAATAGAAATGACATTTCTTTCTGATTACATCTACGGCGGAAGTAAAACAACCGAAGGCAAAGAGAGAAATTTTTATGCAAAGGTACCGACGGAATGGGTAAGACACGACCGTCCGGCTTCGTTGCCGCTTGTGGGAATGGCGATTGTACATATAGGCGATGAGGGAAAAATCGGCTCGGTAAAAGCCTCGTTCTATCCGGGCAATCCGCCAATTAACTATCATGCGAAAAGACTTGATGAACTTAAAGCAATCGGGTATGATCCCCCATTTGCTGAAAAGACAAAAACGGAAGCAAATGCGAACACAGCGTTTTATGTTACAACAACGAACGAACTTGAAGTAGTTGCTTATAACGAGAAATGGGTTGCCGTATGGAGCGAGGGCGGTGTTGACGAATCGCGCGGTACAATCAGACAGTGCGGTGAGAAAGACGGTACTGCATTCACAAGCTGGAAGCCGGGCGTATATTTCCTTCCGAGACAGAATTGCTATATTTTAGATATCAACAATCAGGTATCAACACCTCCGAAAATTGAGGCGGTAGGCAAGGCTACAGGGCTTTTAATGGTTAAGACCACTCCCGATGATACGGATTATGTAAAATCAGGCGTTATTAAAATCAATCAATCGCTTCAGATTGTAGATGCCGCTCCGCAAAACGGCCATTATAAGATCTATTATAAGAAAGGCCTTTATTATGTTGAAACAAAGTATGTGAATATGCAACTCGCAAACACCGAAAAACCGACAACGCAGTACAAAGCAATAACAGCCGTTGACTGTGATATTTCTGATGGTTCTTCGATTGTCGGGGCGGTAAAAAAAGGCGTAGCAATTGATGTTATCCAGATGAACTATGACGGGACAAATTCAAAAATCTGGTTCAACTCAAAGGAATGCTACATTCCGACAAGCAATCTCGATGAATTCACAAAAACCCTGTCCGCAGCAGACACGGCGGCGCTTGGTGCACCTATCGGCGTTCTGTCTGTAGATACGCCTTGGGGCGAGTGGGGCGCACTGACCTATTCGGCAGAGGGACTTGCAAAACTCAAAGAATACCGTTACGGATATATCAACGTTGATATGGACAAGATGACAGAATACAGTAAGTGGGTTAGTTCAAACAACGGTGATATCAATAAAATACACGACAGAGAATGGGTAAATGTATACGGTATTGAAGAGTTTTCGTTTGACCGCGACGCGGATATGAAAGATATCCCCGGAATCGATCTTTCCGACATAGAGCCTTGGATCATAACAGGAAAAATCTACACTATTTTCTATGACGGAGAGATTCGCTATTTGGTTCACGAAGACGATATGCACGAAACATTTACCTATTATCCCGGTAACGGATTCAGCAAAAAATCTGTTGCAAAAACGCAGACTGTCTGCCTGGATGGTCTCAAATTTAACACCATCGCCTATAACATCGATGACAACAACTACTTTAAGCTCAGAGATATTGCAAAAATCCTTGACGGAACCATTAAAAGCTTTGACATTAAGTATGACAGTGCAACAAATTCGATTGATATGTTGAGCTTTTATGATTACACATCCGTTGGCGGTGAATTAACACCGGGCGACGGCACCGAAAGAACAGCTTTTTCATCATCGGCATTTTTAACGCTTGACGGTGTGCCGATTAAAGCGACTTGCTATAATATTAATGACAACAATTATTTTAAGCTTCGCGATATAACAGATGCATTGGATTGCCGCGTTGAGTGGGATAACAATACTCAGATAATCTGGGTCATTCCTGCCCGAACTGCCTATGATGATCCGGATGAGATAGTAGGCTGATTTTTAAACGTAAAGAAGTGCATTTACTCACATCATAAAAATCCAATACAGATGTAACGAGAACGAAACAACAAAAAATCCCGAAAGCCGTATTTTTAGCGGTTTTCGGGATTTTTTCCATGTATTTTCTATTCGGTTGTTGCAGAAAGATTTACAAAAAATACACTTGAATTTTCAAGTCAAGTATCCAAAAAATCCGCGCACTGCTCAAAACTCAGTACGCGTATTCGCTGTCGGGCGTCTCGCCCTTTTGCAAAGCTTTCAACCTCTGCAAACCACAATCGCGTGAGAAAAAAACGCGCACCGCTCAAAACTCAGTACGCGTATTCACCGCGGCGTTTCGCCCTTTTGCAAAGCTTCCGACTTCTGCAAACCACAATCGCGCGAGAAAAAATACGCGCACCGCTCAAAACTCAGTACGCGTATTCACCGCGGCGTTTCGCCGCTAGTTGCCGCATTCGATGCTGATCTGGTTGAATATCTTCAAAAGATCGTCAATAACAAGAGCTTGCTTGTCTGCCCCACTCTTGTCTAAAACAATGCTTCCCTCATGCATCATCACAATCCGGTCGCCATATTCCAGCGCAAACCGCAGATTGTGCGTAACCATAAGCGTCGTGATCTTCTTTTCCTTGACTAACTTGTCGGTAAGCATCATGACATTCTCACTGGTCTTTGGATCAAGCGCCGCCGTGTGCTCATCTAAGATCAGTAATTTTATATCGGTCATGTTGGCAATCACAAGCGCCAACGCCTGCCGCTGACCGCCCGAAAGCGCGCCTACCTTGACGTTCATGCGGTTTTCAAGTCCCATGCCGCATTCCGATACAAGCGAACGGTAATAGTCGATTCGCTTCTTGTTGACAGCCGGAAGCAACCCGAAGCTGCCGCCTTTGTTGTCGGCCAGCGCCATGTTTTCAATAATCGTCAGATCCGGACAAGTACCCATCTGTGGATTCTGGAACACACGTCCGATAAACGCCGCACGCTTGTATTCCGCAAGATTCGTAATATCGCGACCGTCAAACACAACCTGTCCGCCGTTCACATGATCCGTTCCGCAAATTAAGTTTAGCAGCGTCGTTTTGCCCGAACCGTTCGAGCCGACGATCGAAATAAACGAGCCCTCCTCGACCGTAAAGTTAAAATCGTTGAAAATGACGGCTTCGTCCACCGTTCCGGCATTGAAGACCTTGTGGATATTCTTTAATTCAAGCACGCTTGACACCGCCCTTCTTCACTTTACTGCTGAACACCAAGGCAAGCGTAAACAGCACCGCCATGATAATTTTATTGTAAGCCGACGGCACACCCAAAACGAGCGCAATGCCAAGACAGCCCTGATAGATGACCGAACCGATGATAACCATAGTCGTCGGTTTCATAAAACGAACTCTTCCGAACACCGAAAGACCGATGATAAGCGACGCAAGACCGATGACGATCATACCCACGCCCATACCTTGGTTGACGTTGCCTCGGCTTTGGACAATCAGCGCACCGCTGACGGCGGCATAGGCGTTTCCGATCGCAAGGCCCAAAATTTTGCTGTTGCCTGCGTTTTTGGCCAGCATGGCAACATATTTTTCATTGTCACCGGCAGCACGCAAAAGAAGTCCGTTCTTGGTCTTCAAATAGCCGTCCAACAGCAGCTTAAAGAGGAGCGCGATGACGAAAAAGGTCAGTAACTTGCGCAAATTAAAGCCGCCGACATCCGTCGGAAGCAGATTTGCCGGGAAGGTGCGAATAAGCGTCGGCACGCCGCGTCCCACGTCAATGGTGGAAAGTGCGCCATCGCCGGCAAAGTTGCCGCCCATGCCGACTACCGTCGTAATGAGGTTGACCGAAATAAGGCCGGTCGAAACAAGGATACCGCAAAGCAGCGGACGTATCTTTAGTTTGACATGCAGAACGCCCGTAAGCGCGCCGCAGACAAATCCGACGGCAAACGCGGCAAGCATGGCAAGCCACGGGTTGATGCCGGCGCGAACCAAAAGTCCAAAGGTGATACCGCCTGAGAGAACGGTGCCTTCGACTGTCAGATCCGGAAAATCCAAAATGGTATAGGAGATATAATACCCCATTGCAAGAATAGAATACATAAATCCGTCCTGCAAAACAACATCGAGGGATTGGAGAAATATGTTCATGTTCGACCTGCCTTTAACAACATTCCTGCCCCATAGCCTGAAGCCATAGGACAGGATCTCGGAAAATGCTTATTTGTTGGTGACAACCGTTTCAGCGTTCTCATAGCCTTCCGGAAGCGTCATGCCAAAGGCTTCAAGCACTTCGGTGTTGACGACCGGCGTTGCGTCGGAAATGGTCTTGACGGGCATGTCCGCAAGGCTTGCGCCTTCAAGAGCGTCGATCGCCATGTTTCCGGTAACCTTGCCGAGAGCAACGTAATCGATCGAAACGGAAGCAAGGCAGCCGTTCTTGACCTGTTCGACTTCAGAACCATATACCGGAATACCGGCGGTGTTAGCGGCGTCAAGAAGAACGTTTAAGTTGTTGACGACTTTATTGTCGGTGAAGTTGTTAATGCAATCGACTTTCGCGCAAAGGGCAGCGGCAGCGGCCGGAATATCTGCGTCATTCTGAATGCCCGAAGCAATGACTTCAATGTCCTGCTTTGCGGCAGCAGCTTCCAAAAGGCCGAGCTGAGTAATGGAGTTTGCTTCGCTGGTGGTGTAGAGGACGCCAATGGTCTTGACATCCGGCTGCATAGCCTTGATGAGGTTCACCTGTGCGTCCATATCAAGAACGTCCGACGTGCCGGAGCAGTTATAACCGGGGTGATCCATGCTCTGGACAAGGCCCGGAGTGACCGGGTCACTGACTGCACAGAACACAACCGGAATATCCTTATCTTCAGCGGCGGCAAAGGCCGGAGAAGCGGCAGGCGTTGCAATGGCGATCATCATATCCACGTCTTTTGCGGCGAACTGTTTTGCGAAGGTGCTGCAATCGGAGTCAGCCGAAGAGTCCGAACCGATCTGGCGTTTGATGACGACGTTGTCGCCGTATTTTTCTTTCAGCGCTTCTTCAACACCGGCATAGCAGTTGTCGAGCGACGGGTGGCTGATGTACTGAATAATGCCGATGGTCTTGACATCCTCGGCGGTGTTGTCGTTGTTTTCTGCGTTGTCGCCGGTTCCGGTGTTCACAGTGTTTTGGGTATCATCGCCGACGTTTGTGTCGGTCTTGGTTTCGGTTTTGCCGCAGGCGGCGAGCATGATAACGGAAAGGGCAGCGGCGAGGATAGCGGATAAGATCTTTTTCGTGTTTTTCATGGTAAGTACTCCTTTAAATATGTTAAATGAAATGTTGTAGTTGGTTTGAAAACGAATGTCGGTTACGGTCGGAGCGTCGCCATCGTCTGTAATCAAGAAACGTTTTTTTCATATTGGTTCTTCCTCTCTGATTTGGTTTTCCGAAAAACTCGGAGAAAATAAAAAAATCTGTCCCAAAAAATCGGGACAGACAAATCTGCGATACCACCCGAGTTGATGTTCATTATCCGAACACCCTCTCATTTCTCATACACAAGCATGTATGCACTCTTGTTAACGCAGTGTGTTCTGCGTCGGCCATACCGGAAACCTTCGTTTCTTTCCTGCCGCCCTCAAAAGCCCATTCACCATAACCCCGTGTACCACTTTTCCACCATCAGCGGCTCTCTATGCCCGTAGGATACGATTACTTACTCTTTCTCAACGGTTTGTTTTGATGTTGGCGTTATTATAGCATAACAATATCCGTTTGTCAAGAGGTTTTTCAAAAAAAATAAAAAAATTTGAGCATACAAAAGTCTTCGCTCATGGCAGACAGATACCTTGTTCGTCATAACACTCCTGCGTTTTTTCAAATTTACTTTATAGACATTGCAAACACGGACAAAATATGGTATACTACAATATATGACAAAAATCGGAAATTCCCGAAAGGAAGCGTTGTATGCGAAGAAAAGACCGCGAAATCACAGATTTTAATGAGATCCGAAAAATCATTGACGCATGTGAAATTCTCCGTCTTGGGCTTGCCGACGGCGATTTTCCCTATATTGTCCCGGTAAACTTCGCCTACACGGTGACGGACGGACAGATCTGCTTCTATATTCACGGCGCCATGGCCGGGCGGAAATATGAATTGCTGTGCCTCAATCCCGTTTGCAGCTTTGAAATGGATATTCCGCTATACATGGAATGCCTTCCGGACAAAAAGGATGTCACTATGCGCTACAAATCCGTTATGGGACAAGCAAGCGTCACCTTTTTGGAGGGTACCGAAAAAGAAGCCGCCGTTGACAGTATTATTATGGCGCGGCGTCCGGAAACCAAGAATTTCAACTACAACCGCTCTGCCCTTTCCCGCACGGCCGTAGCAAAGCTCACCGTGACTACGCTTACCGCCAAAGCCAATCTGCCCTCAAGCGGCGCAGACTTATAAATCAAATTCGGAGATGTTCTTTACCATGACAAACGGGTCCACACCGTCCCAATCCAACGCACCCAAGCAAAAATCCTTTGCTTCCAACGTACTTCTTATTCTTGTAGCACAGGTCGCCGTCAAGGTGCTCGGCATGCTCTACCGCATGGTCATCACCAACATTGACGGCTTCGGCGACGCCGGAAACGGCTTTTATTCCGCAGGCTATCAGGTATACATTTTACTTTTGGCGATCTCCTCAGTCGGCATTCCGAACGCCATCGCCAAGCTGATTTCCGAAAAAGCGGCGTTATCCGACTACACCTCGGTCAACAAAATTTTCCGCACGGCTTTATGCATTTTTGCCGGAATCGGCGCGGTGCTGTCAGCAGCTCTTTTTTTGCTTGCCGACCCGATCGCGCACTATGTTCTGCATTTAGACGGCGCAAGCTACACACTGGCCGCTTTAGCGCCCTCCATTTTCTTTGTGTGCGTATCCAGCGTGTTCCGCGGCTATTTTTCGGGCACAAACCAAATGCGGATCATGAGCTCGTCGCAGGTCATCGAGCAGGCGTTTAAATCGACGCTCACCATTGTATTCGTTTTGGCAGCGGTCGGCATGGCTCCCGAAATTATGTCATCTTACGCCAATTTTGCAACGACCGTCGCTACCGTATGCGGCGCGCTGTATCTCGCTTTAGCTTATCTGCGAAGAAAAAACACCTTTCCGCAAGCTCCCAAAGCCGGAATCAAGAAGGATTTCTTTCCGACGGCCAAAAAGTTTTTGGCGCTTGCCGTGCCGATCTCCCTTTGTTCGGTCATTTCGGCGGTCAACCGCATGGTCGATACCGCAACCATCACACGCGGCATTGAAAGAGCTTTTGCCGGCGGTATTCCGGCGCACGGAAGCGTAGAAGCCATTGCAAATCCCACAGCCGCCGAGTTAAACGCCGAAGCGGTTCGCCTTGCCGGTATGCTGTCCAAGAGCGACACGCTCATCAATCTGCCAATCGCCATGAACGTGGCCTTTGCAACGGTTCTTGTACCGAGCATCGCCAAATGCCTTGTTTCCGGCAAGCGCAAAGAGGCTGCCGAATATATCACATCGTCATTTTTGACATCGGTAGTGCTGATTTTACCGTGTGCCGCCGGCTATATCCTGCTCGGGCAGCCCATATACAAGCTCTTATATCCCAACGCGCCGCTCGGCTATGAATTATTGCAGCTCAGCTCGATAAGCTTGATCTTCATGGCGCTCAACCAAACCATTACCGGTTCGCTTCAGGGAATGGGCAAGGTTCATATTCCGGCACTGGCGCTGCTTTGCGGCTGTATCGTCAAATTCACGGCCAACACGTTTCTTATCCGCATTCCGCAGATCAACATATACGGTGCGACCATGGGTTCGATCCTCTGCCAATCGACGGTATTTGCCATTGAGCTTACCTGTTTGCTTCGCAGCATTAAAACGCCGCTGTCGCTGCGAAAAATACTGTTCAAGCCGCTTGGCGCGACGCTTCTCATGGGCATTGTGACCTATTTCAGCTACACGGGCATTCACGCGCTTGTACACTCCAATCTGATTGCAATTTTCGCGTCGGTAGTGCTGTCTGCCGCCGTATACGGCGTGCTGCTCCTCGTTTTCCATGTGTATACCACAGAACAGCTCATCAAAGCTCCCGTGATTGGGAAAGTGTTCCGGAAGCTGTTTGAAAAAAAAGCATAGCTTTACAAAAGAGCATCCGTTGGAGCCTATCTAAAAGGCTTTCCAATGTTGAAAGATCAAACAATTTGCGATACGAACAAAAAAGTGACTTCATCCGATTCATGCGGCATAAAGTCACTTTTTATGTTATTATTTAAAAAACATGGGGTGTTTTTTCAGTTTTCAAACGATTGGTTCTGTACTCATTTGGCGGCAGTCCGAAACGCTTGCCGAAAGACCTGTAAAAATGCGAAATGGAATGAAAGCCCACTTTTCGGCTGATCTCCGTTACCGAATCACCGGTCTCGGAAAGCAGTTTTGCCGCAACGTCCAGCCGTTTATTCAACAAAGCCTGCCGGAAAGTAGTTCCGTAGAGCTTTTGGGTAATCCTCATCAGTTGCCGTTCGCTGATAAAAAGGCTTTCAGCGACATATTTTGCGGTAAGCTCACGCATAAAGCACGAATTTATCAGATAATCCAATCGGGATATCCGATCGATATCTCTGTCGATACAAGACATCTCCATTCCGAGCCGGTCCGGCATTGATTTCTGTTCCAGCGCTTCCGCGAGCAAAAGCACCAATCGAAGCGCCGGCAAACATGATCCGGATTTTGCGGAAACGTTAGCCAAGGCAACGACCGCATCGCACAGACCCGGACAGTTTCCGATACGTTCAATTCCGTTTTTTTCGGATATTCCGTGAAAAACAGAATACAGATCCGTGCAGCTTTTCACATACCGGCGTATAAAAGTGATTCCCACAACGCCACCTATACCGAAGCTTTCGAAATCGACCATAATATGCCGAAAATGCGCAGGAATTACAGCGGTATCGCCTGAACCAAGCACCACCTTGCCGTCCTCGGTATCAATCACGACATTGCCGGACGTACAAGCAAATAATTCTATGTACGCATGATCGTGCCGTGTGATTGACGTAATTTGCTCCGTTTCCGTTCCCGGCCGTTCAACAAGGAACTCGACGGCTACGTTTTCGACCGTAACATGAAAAAGCCGTTGTTCCGGCAATTGAAGCAATTGATCCATATATTTTTCTCGTTTTCAACTATTCCGTTATTTGCATTTTTTCAGATCGGCTCACCGCGTAAAGGAAACCTTATTCCTATGGGTATTATAGAATAATGCACCGCCTTTGTCAAGCCTTATTCGCTATATGCGACATTTTTTCTGAAAAACGGCGGTCTAAGCAATTGTCATGCATAAAAATCCATGCTATACTGTATACGTTCATTGAAATTCTAAACACATACAACTTTTATGAGGCTTCGTATGAAACGTATTTTGAATTCCACATTGTTCTCTTGGATATTACTTGGTATAACGACTGTTTGCATTACTCTAAGCGGCATTCTGTATAAGCAGCCGATCTTATACATGCTCCCGTTATACATCTCTTTAGTCATTTCACTTCTTCAATCCCGTGTAAACCGTTTGGCCTACCTTATCGGCGCGGGCAACGCAATCCTATACGCCATTGTATATTGGCATTTTCGACTGTATGCCTCCGCTGTCTATGCCCTTGCGTTTTCTTTTACCATCCAGCTTGCCACTTACTTTCTTTGGAGCAAACACCCGTCCGGAAAGGCAACAATTTTCCATGCTATGAAGCCAAGACAACGGGTTTGCACAGTCCTTGTATTTATTGCCGTCTGGGCAGCGTTATATGCAGTTCTTTCCGCCTCCGGTTCCGCATATCGGTTCTTTGATATTTCCTCCTCTTTACTGGGAATTCTGATATCGGTTCTGACCATGCTTGCGTTTATCGAATACGTTCCTTTGATGATACTGTCCCAGTTTATCAGCATCGGACTATACCTTTCGATGATGAAAGATAATCCGGCGCAAGTCACGTATCTGATATATACGCTATTCTCCATGGTATGCCAGTTTATGGCTCTAAAGAAAGTGATCGCTTTATACCAAAAGCAGAAAACGTCCGAAAGAAAGGAAAACAAACATGAATCTTTCCTATAACACGCACTTTAAGTCACAACGTCCTGACGGACGTCTGACTTCTTCGCTTGCCGCTCACATGGAACAGATGCGGCGCACAAAGCCGCTTCTTGCGTTGCCGAACAAAATTTCGCCCGAAGAATTCCCTGTTTGGAAAAAGAATGTATGTGAAAAAATCCGTGAATTGCTGCTGATGCCGGAATTTACCGAGCAACCGGAACCGGTTCGTCTTTCCCGCGTACAGCGCGACGGGTATGCCGTGGAAAAGTGGGAATTATATCCCGATCCCATCAGCGTTGTTCCTTTTCTCGTGCTGATTCCCGACGGTGTGGATCGAACTCATCCGGCGCCGGGCGTGATCTGTATTCCCGGTTCCATTCACAGTAAAGAATTCATATCCGGAGAGCCGCTTATCGACCGCCCAGCCTGCCGGTTTGAAAAGTATCCGGAACGCAACCGAATGGCAAAATATATGGCAGAACACGGAATGGTTGCATTTGCTTTCGATAATCCCGAAACAGCGGAATGTGCGCTTGATATCGAACGTGAGGGAGATTGCGGCAGCTATTCACGCTCGCAAATGTGTTTCGGATACATTCAATCCGGGTTGTGCTATGCCGGCATTTCGGTGTTTCAGAAGCTTTGCTGTATCCGCTTTATGAAAACACTGCCGTTCATTGACAGCAGTCGTATTGCCGTATCATCGCATTCTTTGGGATCTTTGCCGGCGCTCTTTCTCGGGCTGCTTTCGGACGATGTAAAAGCGGTGGTTTTCAACGATTTTGTATGCGACCCGAGAGAACGGTATATGTCGATCACGGTAGAGTCCGAAAACCGTATGACCCAGAACACAGGGAACTGGCACGAAATTCCGGGACTTTGGAAATGGTTTTCGCACCAAGACCTTCTCGCGGCACTCGCGCCTAAATATCTTGCCTGCAATGAGGGCGGCGCGGAGCGTTATCTTGACACGGTTCGGCACGGCTACGCGCTTGCCGGCGTTCCCGACCGCTTGCAGATTAGCGAATATCCCAAATACGCGGATGTTACCAATCGCACACACCCTGAAGCTCTGCCCAAATACAGACTTTCGGAAGAAGCTTACTTTGAACATTGTTATGTGGACGCCGCAGATCATTCTTTCCGTGAAGAACCCTCTATCCGTTTTTTGAAAAAATGCTTTGATGAATAAGCAGAAAGGACGGTTTTCTATGAAAACGAGCCAAACTCCCTTAAAGCACCGTCTTGTATATGAGCTTCCGAGCAGCCCTGAATCCGGGCGCAACAGTGAAGGCTCTTTCCTACGTGCGCCGGACGGAGCGATATTATTTGCATACAGCCACTATAGCACCGCCTCGTCTTACGATCATTCTCCATGTGACATCGCAATGATTCGTTCCGAAGACGAAGGCGAACACTGGAGCGCTCCGGTCACCATTGCACGTGCCGCCGATTTCGGCGTAAGCAATATCATGAGCGTATCCGGCATGACGCTTACCGATGGCAGAAGCTGCTTCTTTTTCATTGTGAAAAACGACAGCGACGGTTCAAGCTGGCTTGGGCGCACGGTTTCCGATGACGGAATTCACTTCACAACATCAAAATGCAGGGCAAAAAATGTACAGCGTGCATTTTACGTGTTCAACAACGACCGCTTTATCCGCCTTTCCGACGGAAGGATCGCAGCAGCTGCGGCCAAATACAATTGTTCTGTCAGCATAGAGGAAAATGAAAGCTGTTTTGAATCCAACCGCTGTGCCGAACCGGTGTGCTTCATCTCAGACGATGACGGTCAAACATTTGCCGCCACAAAGGCACATGTCCTGCTTTCCGGACATCTCGCACAGACCTACGGCATGGAAGAACCGGGAATTCTTGAGCTGCCGAGCAACATCATCTGGCTTTGGGCACGCACAACGCTTTGCTATCAATATCAGTGTTTTTCCTTTGACGGTATGAACACGTTCACACCGCCGGAGCCGTCCGAGTTCACCTCGCCGCGTTCACCATTAGAAATGTACCGCACCTCCGACGATACTCTATGGGCGGCATATAATCCGGTTCCGCATTACGATGGGTGCAAGTACATTCCCTCTACCGGGCGCACGCCATTAGTACTCAGAAGCTCGGTGGATAACGGAAAAAGCTGGGGGCCTCTGTATACGATCGAAAATGACCCGGACGCCAACTACTGTTATCCTGCAATGATCGAAACGCGCGACCATGCCCTACTCTGCTCTTATTGGACGTATTCTTACGATGAAGCTGCCGCGCGAAACGGGATACCGCGCACAAATGAGTCCATGCGTATTGTAAAAGTAAACCTCGCCTGATTTCATGTCATGACACAAAAAGCCGCCTGCAAGAAATAATACTTGCAGGCGGCTTCTTTATTTTATCTTACTTCAAAGCTCTGTGTAAAAAGGTCACGATCTGACCGCGGTCACAGACATTATTCGGTGAGAAGGTCGTTGCGGAGGTGCCGGTGGTAATACCGTTTTCAACCGCCCATGCAACGGCGTCGGCATAAGGTGCATCTGCCGGAACATCATCAAAGTTGCATTCTCCGTCAGGCTCGGGAGAATCGGCACACTGCCACAGGTACGTTACGGTTGCCGCTCTCGTGCAGGCAAGGTCGCCCTCGAAGGATTCACCGGTAACCATGCCCATTTCGTATGCCCACAAAGCAGCGTTATAGAAGTAATCGGTGGAGCAAACATCGTTAAAGTGGTTGCCGGAGGAATTCTTCGGCGAACCGACGGCACGCCATAAGAACGTGATGATATGCGCGCGTGTGCAGGTGTTTGCCGGCGAGAAGGTGGTAAGCGAGGTGCCGGATGTGATCTTCTTGTCAACCGCCCAAGCGACCGGTGCTGCATAATATGCGTCAGCCGGAACATCTGCAAAGTGCGGTGCATCCTCGGTAATCGTTTGGTTAACGGTTAAAACGACCGGTGTTTCGCAGCCATAGAAAGAAGCCGTATAGCTGTTGCCGTTCTGGGTCATGCTGTTGACATCGATAGGCGCATAGGAGGTCGTGCCGTCTTGATGCGTTAAGATGAAGTAGGCCTTCTGCATTTCATCCGCATTTGTAAAGCTCATCGTGCCGGCGCTTGTTGTCACCGAAACGACTTGGCTTCTTGTTGTAGCAAACATTTGCAGCATCTTATGTCTTGCATAGCCAACGCCCATGAACTGGAAGCTGTCGTTCATGATATTGGCATAGTGACCGGGGCTGTTCATCCAGTTATCGACGGCAGACTGCGGCAGGATATAACCGCCCTCAGAGCAGGATTGGATGTTTTCACCAGCCGTGGTATATTTGAAATCGGACGGGAAAGCGGTAAAGCACTTTTCGCCGTTCGGACGCGTATGCGAATAAAGCTCGATCAGTTCCTTTTCACGGACATCGCAGGTATCCTGCATAATTTTGTTAGTGGAATAGATCGTTTTGCCGAGTTTGAAACGTTCGACATTGGTAAAGCGGAGAATATCCCACTCATCGCGCGAAACCGAAATTTCAGTCGGCAGTTTGCGATACATTTTATCGAGTTTTGCTGCGAAACGAAGTTCTTTGTTTTCACCATTCAGAGTAACGTTTACATAACCTAAGATCTCGCCGTCCTCATCGAAGGTAGCAAGCTTTTTGGTAACGCCATTCTGCCAAGCGACCGTCGAACCGTTCTTTGCGGCAGCCTTTCCGGCTTCGATCAGCTGCTCTTGCGTAGTGCTGTTGCCGTATTGTTCAACGACAGCGTCCATAGCTCTGCCCACTGCTTGCCAGTCCTCTTCAAGCAGAGCACGGTTGCCGGTGTAAACTTCGGCAATCGGACGGCCGAAGCGGCACATAAAGTATTCGCGGTTGCAGCGAATGCATAATTCGACCGAAATATTGCCTGCGGATTGATCGGTCGCTTTGACCATCATGGTGATTTTCGAATTTGCTTCATCAATGGTAATGTCGCTATCCGTAATGGCGTTTCTTGCCGCTGCGATAATATCTTCAAGCGTGGTATCGTTGGTTGCGGTAAAGTTTTGCTGCATATAGGCGACGACTGCGTCGGAAGCCATGGCAACACGATTCTCGTCCGAATAACCCATTTCGGGTGCAAGTCTTACCTGCATGGTGAAAATAACGCTGTTATTCGCGTCCATGACGATCTTTACACGGACAGTCGCACGACCCGGTTCGGTATTGGTTGCCGGGAAAGAGATTGAAGGCTTGCCCACGCTGACCTTCATATCGGTTGCGGCGCTGGCCACTGCGAGGATCTCATCGGCTGTGGTATGGTTGGTAATGGTCATGGCCTCAATGGCGGCCTTAACGTTTGCCTGCGCTTCAGCAAGCGCCGGGTTCTGCTTGGCTGCGGCAGTAGCGGCAAACAGCGCTGTCGAGCCGTAAAACGGCGTTCCGGCCGCTAAGATCATCATCACGGCTGCAAGCAGACTTGCAAAGAATTTTTTCATGGTTTTACTCCTTACTGTGATTGGTATGAAAACATGCCTGTGCGAATTGCGGACATATGTTTACGTGTACATTTTACGCTCATACACAGACATTTTCAAGTGCATTGTCAGAACTTGCAGAAAAATGTAAGAACTTGCAGGACACAATAAACCGTGCCGCAAAAAGCACTTTGCGGCACGGTTCAGGCTTCGTTTTTTTATACACTTTTTGTCACGAAAAGCTTAATTTTTTAAAGTTGCAAAGACGTTGAAAACGCCGTCGCTGACATCGATCTTCAAGAACCCGCCGTGTTTAGTCAAAATTGCGCGAACGCTCTTCAACCCAAGTCCCGAGCCATGCTCCTTTGTCGTGGCATACAAACCGTCGTCATCCGGCACAAGCGCGCCTTCATAGTCGTTTTTGATGTTTAACGACAGCTGACGGTTGAGCATGCGTATTTCCACCGAAATATAGCTTTTGGCCGCATCGAGACTGTTTTCGAGCAGATTGGAAAGCAGTACGCAGAATTCCGCTTCATCGCAGGCAAGCGTTTCGGGAAGTCCCGTTCCGGCTGAAAACGTCAATCCTTTTTCACGCGCCTTGGCTCGGTATTCCGCAAGCACGGCATCCACAAGCGGATTATCGCAAAGTCCGGCCTCGGAGGAATGCGTTAATTCGCCCATTTCACGGCTTAGCATTTCTTTTGCGCCGTCGATATTGCCGCTTTCGAGATAGCCCAAAAGCACACGATCGCGATGCCTTGCGTCATGGCGGAAAATACGTGCATCCTCGACACGCCGGCGATAGTATTCATACTGCTTTTTCTGCAAGGTGATCTGAGCCTTCATGCTTTGCGCGAGCTTTTCGCGCTGCATGGAATCGTTGGCCGTCTTGAACGTATAGAAGATCAGCACATACACCACCGTCATCAAGGCATAGATCGCAAAAAGCACCGGATAATTGCGCGTAAATCCCTTGAAATCGCGGAAATAGTAGTTGACAAGGCAGATAAGAATGGTAAAAAGCAGCGGAATGAAAGAAAATATCCACCAATTTACCTCTAACTTTTCCATGAGCAGCCGATGTGTCTTTTTGAGAAGCTTATGGTACAGCACAAAATAGCCGACAAAGCATACTGCCTCCAAAGCAAGCAAAAACCAACCGTTATGCGCGGTGTAATCGTTGACGAATGCCGAAAAATTCGTGATAATGCCGTACACATTGATCCACAGCCAAAAATTAAAAACGGTCTGTGAGACCTTATCCTTGGTAATGGACAAGATCAGGATAAAATACGGTATGCCGATGGTAAATAATATCACACTGCGTAACACAAGGTCGCCGAAGGTCAGCGCGATATAGGAATTGAGCGCAAGGCAGAAAACCGTCACGCCGGCAAAATACACATACGCACGACGCGTCGGTACGCGATAGCTCATCATGGAGTACCCGTCAAACACGCACAAAAACAGGATAACAAACAGGGAGACAAGGCTCTGACCGGTGCTCATGATCCCACCTCTGAACCAAAAACATAATCGAAATAAGCCTTTTTGGCATTTTGCAGATAGGCACGCGAGATCTTAACGCTTTTCGAGCCGGTAAGGTAGAAGGTTTCGCCGTCGATACGGTCGATATGCTCCATGTTGACCAAATAGCTCTTATGGCAGCGGCAAAACCCGTTTTTTAAGAGAAAATCTTCAAAATCGGACAGCTTTGCCACGATTTCGATCTCACGGTTTTCCGAAAGCGTGATGATTACCTTCCGGAGGTTGCTTTCCAAACACTGGATGTTGGAAAGGCGGATCTTCGCTTCCGTTCCGGCATACGAGACCGTTAAAAACGCCTGCTTTTCATGGTCGAGCTGATCGCAAAGGCGCGTCATGCAGCGTTTTAATTCTTTCGGGTCAACCGGTTTCAACAGGTAATCGAACGCGAGCACACGATAGCTTTGGACGCCGAACTCCTCGCTGGAGGACACAAAAACGATCGGCGTGTGCGTATCGGTTTTTCTTAAGCGCTCTGCCGTATCCATGCCGCTTATGCGCGGCATGAGAATATCCAAAAAGATAAGGTCATACGGCAGGTGCGCATGGCTGCATAACAGCTCGTTTCCGTCCTCAAATTCGTTGACGGAGACATTTCCGACTGCGCTCCGGAGCGCTTCTATTAACTTCTGCCGGTCGGCTTTATTATCGTCACAGACAGCAATTCTCATAAGAATTTTCTTATTCGTCCTCTTTGTCCATCACGCTGCAAAGGCCGACTACATCCTCTACCGGCAAGGAAAATACAGCGGCTCTTGCGTCGGTAGCCGGGCCCGCCTTTTCGACAACGGCGCGCATAATGGCGTCCTTATCCGCATGACGGGTGACGATATAGATCATCTCTTTTTCTGCGGCAATGGATACGCCGAAAAATTTCGCCGTAAATTCGGTTGCCGTACCCTTGGCATGCACCACTGTACCGCCGCCGGCGCCGGCCGCGCGGGCTGCGTCCATGACCATATCCGAGCAGCCTTTTTCGGCAATAACGGTTATCAAAGCATACGAATATTCCTTTTGTTCTTTCATCTCATTCACCTCATTTGTTTCTGCGGATCGAGCACAAGCCTTTTCGACAATTTCCGTCTGTCCCTCTGCAAGATACATAAGACTTGCGTTTCCGGCAATACTGCCGACCGGGATGGTAATGGCAATTCCCGTGCCGGGCAGATTGATACCCATTCGGTTCACAAGGCCCTGCAAGAGCTTACGTGCGCCGTCAGAGGACACGAGCGAAGAAAGCATGACCTTTTCGTTTCGCTCAAGGCCAAGATAGTCAAGCATACTTTTGCTGGCCGTACCGAGGCACAGCGTCGAAAAGACAGCGTTTACGCCGTTCTTTTTATAGTAATTCAAATAGGTTTCTTCAAATTCGCGCCCAAGAATATTGATTAACAGGCTGAATTTTCCCATAGCCATAATGAAATTCCTTTCAGATTCAAAGCCGTATAACGGCAATTTTCAAAGCAAAACGCTTATTCGATAATATCGTTATCGCTAAGCTCTTCCTTGATAAGCGCCGCGCGCTGTTTTTCGCTTGCTTTTTCCTTGAATTTAAAGCAAAGTCCCAAGATCTGTATCGTGATAAGCGGCGTCATGGCAACCATGGCGACCACGCCGAAAGCAAACGTCACGACATCCCGCCCACAGCTGACGCTCGCGCCCATGGCAAGCGGCAAAAGGAAGGTAGCCGTCATCGGACCGGACGCAACGCCGCCGGAGTCAAAGGCAATGGCCGTGAAGATCGGCGGCACAAAGAAGGACAGCACGATTGCGATGAGATAACCGGGAACAAGCAGATACATGATCGGAATTCCGGCGACAATACGCAGCATGGAAAGTCCCACCGAAACGGCAACACCGATAGAAAGACTGGTCGTTAACGCCTTTTTCGGAATCGTACCGGAGGTCATTTCATACACCTGCTTGTTGAGTACGTGAACAGCCGGTTCGGCCGTTACGATAAAGTAACCGATAAGCATGCCGATCGGGATTAAGATCCAGTTGTAATCAAGCGCACCAAGCTGGCGGCCGATGTAGTTACCCACCGGCATGAAGCCGACGTTGACGCCGGTCAAAAACAGCACAAGCCCGATGTATGTATAGAAAAATCCGATACCGATACGGATAAGATTGTCTTTTTTTAAGCGTAACACCGTTATCTGGAAAATAAGGAAGAACAGCATGATCGGCAAAAGTGCCGCGGCAACCTCCGAGATATAGTCGGGAATGGCTTCGGTAAACAGCTGCCAAAGGTCGTGCGAGGTGGCGATCTGCGGAATCTCCACCGGCGTATAGCTGCTCTCTCCCGGATTGAACAGCATTCCGAGAATGAGGACTGCGATGATCGGGCCGACCGAGCAGAGTGCAACGAGACCGAAGCTGTCGTTTTCCGCGTTTTTATCGGCACGGATGCTTGATACACCGACACCGAGCGCCATGATGAACGGAACGGTCATCGGGCCGGTGGTAACGCCGCCCGAATCAAAGGCAACCGACAAAAACTCTTTCGGTACAAAGAAAGCAAGGCCGAATACGACGGCGTAAAAGGCGATGAGCATATACGACAGCCTTAATCCGAATACGATACGCAGCATCGCGACCACCAAAAACGCGCCCACGCCTGCCGCAACCGAAAACACAATGACCTGATTCGGAATGTTCGGCACCTGTTCGGCAAGCACCTGCAAGTCCGGTTCGGAAATGGTAACAAGCGCGCCGACAACAAAGCTGACAAGCACGATAAGCCACAGCTTGCGCGATTTGGTAACAGCCGAACCGATATGCTCGCCGACCGGCGTCATGGAAAGGTCCGTACCGAGTGTGAACAGCCCCATGCCGAAAATCAGCATGACCGCCCCAACCACAAACGCCATTAAGATATCCGTCGGGACGGATATCACGGAAAAGCACAGGATAAAAACGATGGCGGTGATCGGCAAAACGGAACCGAGCGATTCTTTGACTTTTGCTAAAAGAATGGTTCGTGTGCGAAAGATCAAGCGCATGACCTCCTTTGGGCATATATATGTATATTATATAGTATTTCGCCTTGCTTGGCAAGAAAAATATTGCAAATTTTTCTTGTCGGTATACAAAAAAATCTCCGCAAAGCCATAAGCCTTGCGGAGAAATAACTTCACATTGCGGAAATCTCAGAATTTTGCGATTTTTTCGAGAATTCCCTCCACGTCCTTCGGAGAAGCCTTACGCGGATTGGTCGCGGTGCAGGCGTCGTTCAGGGCGCTTTCGATGATAAAGGCCTTGACCTTTTCATACTGCGCTTTGGTAACGCCGGCGTCGCCGAGTGTGGTCGGAATCTTTAGGATACGCTGAAACTCTTTGATGCGCTGAATCATGTTGCGAACGCCGATGTCCGGGCTGTTGGCCGGATAACCGAGACGGCGTGCAAGCATTTCGAGCTTATCGGCAGTCTTGCAATCGTTCTTGACGCAGAATTTGATATCAAGCTCTGCGTTGAAATACAGCACGTGCGGCAAAATCATAGCGTTGGCTCTGCCGTGCGGAATATGAAACTGTGCGCCGAGTGCATGCGCGATACCGTGGTTGATACCGAGGCTGACTTCGTTGAATGCGATACCGGCAAGGCAAGAGGCCGTGTGCATTTTAGCGCGCGCTTCTAAATCCGAGCCGTTTTTATAGACGGCAACAAGGTTTTCTGCCACAAGTTCGACAGCTTTTTCGGCAAGCGCGTCGGAAAAGTCGTTTGCTTCGGTGGAAATATAGGCTTCGAGTGCGTGCGTCAGCACGTCAAAACCGGTATCTGCCGTAATGGCCGGCGGAACGCTTTTAACAAGCTCTGCGTCGAGCACGGCAATTTCCGGCAGCATGCTTTCGTCCACGAGCGGAATCTTCTTCCCGGCCGCAGTATCGGTAATGACCGAAAACTGGGTAACCTCCGAACCGGTGCCGCTGGTAGTGGGAATGGCGATGAGCTTGATATTTTTGCCGTAATGCTCACGGATAATCATAAGCGTGGATTTTGCCGCGTCGATAGCGCTTCCGCCGCCCAAGGCAAAGACTGTATCGGCATTCACGTCCATGACGAATTTTACGGCTTTGGAAATAAGCTCTACGGGCGGATCCGGCTTGACTTCGGAAAACACGGCGATCTGCTTGCAGGCGGTCATATACTGCTTGACCGCGTCAGCTGTGCCGGAGGACACCATAAAGGCGTCGGTAAACAGAACGGCGCTGTCGCTTGCAATGCCTTTGAGAACGCCAAGGGCGTCATTTCCGAAAATAATATCCGTTTTCAGTTTGAATCGTTTCATAGGTTATCCTTTCATGCGGAGACAGACGCTCGGCCAAGAACTGACACAATTTTAACGAGCGCCGGAAAAACACAGCTTTCGCCCGTTTCTCAGAGCGAAAGCAATGGGTTAATAATACAGCTCGATATTATGGTCGGCAAGATAGCGCTTCCATTCCTCATTCGGTTCGGTATCGGTCACGACAGCGTCGATATCCGAAATTTCCGCAAAGCGGACAAACGAGGTCTGGTCAAATTTGGTATTATCAACGGCGAGATAGATCTTCTTAGCCGAACGGATAAACGCCTTTTTGATTTGGGCGTTATAATCGCGCGTATCGGTAATGCCTTTGCGCATATCAAAGCCTTTGCAGGAGATGACGGCAAGGTCGACGTTATATTCGTCGATCACATTTTCCGCCTGACGGCCGGCAAAGGAAAGCCCGTTGCGGATAAATTCGCCGCCGGTGGAAATAATGCGCCAATCGCTTTTCTGCGGAATCTCAAGCAAAATTTCGATGGAATTGGTAATCAAGGTGATATTGCTCTTTTCGGCAATGCTTTTTACCGTAAAAAGAGCAGTCGTGCTGGAATCAAGCAAGATAGAATCGCCGTCTTTGATAAATTCACCAATGATATCGGCGATATACTTCTTCCCCTCAACATTGGTCTGCTTGCGGACGGTAAACGGAAGATCGACGTTCAGACTGTCGTTTTTGACAGCGCCGCCGTAGGTTTTCTTGGCTAAACCGTCTTTTTCAAGCTTATCGAGGTCGCGCCGTATGGTTTCCTCCGTTACGTTATAGAATTCCGCCAGTTCGCCTACAATGACTTTGCCTTCAAGCGTCAGCTTGGTTAAGATCTCATTTCTTCTTTCAATAGGAAGCATGATTCCTCCGCTTATACAGTCGTTTATTTTTTAGAGAATGCTGTCCCAAAGACGTTTATCGGGATTCGGGATGACAGAAGAGTCTAAGAGCATTCCCTCATCGCCTACCACGACTTTTGCACGTTCAATCGCGGCTGTAACAGACGCGACCGTTCCGGTTAACAGCATGTAACTCTTGCCGCACATACCTCTTGCGATACGGAGCTCGATAAGCTTGACCTCCGACGCTTTTGCAGCCGTATCGGCAGCTACGATAATAGAGGGCGCCGAGAAGGTTTCAAGAACGCCGAGCGATTTTGCGTCGCCGATCTCGCCGCCTCCGTAGATTGCCGAGAAGATATCCTCATGCGGATTACCAAGGACAAAGCTGTCCGAAAGCTGTTCGGGAAATTTGACCTTGACCGCGTCGATAGACGCTTTTACTGCGCTGAGTTCACCGGTCACAAGCACGATATACTTGCCGGGACATACGGTAGAAGCCTGGATGACTTCGATCTCAGCGGTCTTTATCATGGTATCCGCGGCGGTCATACCGGCGGAAACCGTTTTATATTCAACCATTCCGATGGCTTTGCTCATTTTTCTGTTCCTCCCGTTACTTTGCTTCGATTACAACGAACTTATCCGTAACTTCGGTAACAACGCCGTCGATTGAGGCGTGTACCGGCAGGCTAAGCGCGTTTTCGGTCGGTGTTCCGACTGTGTCGCCCGCTTTCACCGTATCGCCGGCTTTGACACAGGCCACAGCCGGTGCGCCGATGCTCTGGGAAAGCTTGATTTTGACTTTTCCGGTTTCGACGAGCTTTTCATCGAGCGGTGCAGGCAAGTCATACTTGGTAAGACCCAAACGAGCCGTCAGACGGTCAACCGGAACAAGGCGGAATTTACGGGTGGGAGAAACTTCTTTCATCTCGACGTCGCCCGGAATCTTAATGCCGTTTTTGCGTAACATTCCCTTAGTGGCGACAATCATGCTGCGCGGATTAAGTCCTTGGCCGCAAGAATACATTTCGCAAAGGCCGCATGCCGAGCAAAACATGGTATTCAAATACGGTTTGGTATCGTTCACTACGCCGCTGGTTGCAACCTGCATAAAGCGCTGCGGCTCAATCGGATGACCGAGCAGGTGACGCGAGCACAGATCCGTACACATGCGGCAGTTGCAGCAAACGGACATGGCGCGCTTCATGCTAATGGTGAGCGGCGTCATGCGCTTTTCGACAATATACTGATGCTTCGGCATGACTAAGATCGCATTGGAGGTCTTGGTCACAACGTCGCTTCTTTGTGTGATATTACCGGTCATCGGGCCGCCGGCAATGAGAACCGGGTCTTCGACGGTCGCGCCGCCGGCAAGGTCGATCAGTTCGCCGTATGTAATGCCGAGCGGAGCTTTGAAGGTAGCCGGATGAGCCACTTCGCCGCATATCGTGATGTATTTATAGGTAACCGGTGCGTTTTCCTTGATAGCGCGAGCCACGTTAAACGCGGTCTCTACGTTGAAAACGGTAACGCCTACGCTGATCGGAATCTTTCCGGGAGGTACGACGCGTCCGGTCGTTTCGTAGATGGTAACGACCTCGTCGCCCGACGGATAAATTTCCGGAAGAAGGCCGATTTCGGTGTTCGGATACTGTGGCAGCAGCTTGTTCACCGCCGCAACAGCTTCCTTATAATGCGGTTTCACGGCGATGATGACGCGTGTTGCTTCCACTGCTTCCGCAATGGTTTTAAGAGCGTCCAAAATCGCTTCGGCGTGGAATTCGAGAACCTGTCTGTGAAGCTTCAAGAGCGGTTCGCATTCCGCGCAGTTGAGGATAATGGTATCCGCTGCCTTGTTGAGCTTGGCATAGGAGGGAAATCCTGCGCCGCCGGCGCCAGCAACGCCTGCGTTTTTCATAACAAGTGACAGGGCGTTAAAATCCATGAAGTATCATTCCTTTTTTGAGACTTGCGATAGAAAGTTTTGCGCATAGAGCGCTATGTTCAAGAGGATAAAATCCTACGTATATTCAAGGTTAAATTTATTTTTCCAGTTCTTCCGGACAGTCGATAATACCGACAATAGCCGCGTCTACCGGCGCATTTGCAAGGTCACAGCCAACGCGCGCCGCGCTGCCTGTCGCGACAAGCACGGTTTCGCCGATACCGGCACCGACGTTGTCGATTGCAATAAAGCGCGAAGACCCCATATTGCCCTTTAAGCTTTCGTGCGGCTCGACAATAAGGAGCTTTTGTCCGATAAGATTTTCATTTTTGCGTGTGGAAACAACATGTCCCACTACTTTGCCAATAATCATGCTTTTTCCATGCCTTTCTCTGCTGCGGCGAAAAGGCCGTGCAGTACCCACACGCTTTCGGTGAGAATGGATGTCAAATGATAGTTCGGTGCCGCTTTTTCTCCGACACATACAAAAAGAAACTGTTTTATGGTCTCAAAACAGTTTGATCCTCCCACACCTTGCCGCGGGCACAAGCGCCGCGGCAAGGAAAAGGAGATTTCCGTAGAAGGCCGTAAGCCTGAAACCGGAATTACTTGAGGACGGGAAGAATCTTTTCCACGTCGTCGTGCGGTCTCGGAATTACGTGCGTTGCGATGATTTCGCCGAGACGCTGAGCAGCTGCGGTGCCGCTTTCAACGGCGCTCTTAACAGCTCCGACATCGCCTCTTACCATGACGGATACAAGTCCGCTGCCGATCTTTTCGGTTCCGACGAGTTCGACATTTGCGGCTTTGAGCATTGCATCGGCTGCTTCGATAGCAGCGACCAAGCCTCTTGTTTCGATCATACCTAATGCCTGCTGGTTCATAATCTTTTTCTCCTTAAACTGCTTTGTTTCGGTCTTTTTCGTTGCAGTATCTGCGGCAGACGGATTGACCTCGACCGCAGGATTTGCGATCACCGTCGATGCGGTTTTTTTCGCATTTTTTCTTTCTGCCATAGGTGTTCCCTCAAATTCCGACTATTCCGAAAAAGCGATTAAAGCTTCGGAAGAATCTTTTCAACGTCGGTGTGAGGTCTCGGAATAACGTGGGTTGCGATGATTTCGCCAAGCTTAGAAGCTGCTGCCGTACCGCTTTCAACGGCTGCCTTCACGGCTCCGACATCGCCTCTTACCATGACGGATACGAGTCCGCTACCGATCTTTTCGGTACCGATAAGGGTAACTTCTGCTGCTTTTACCATTGCATCTGCTGCTTCGATTGCTGCGGTAAGACCTCTGGTTTCGATCATACCTAATGCTTCCATAGACATTGTTTTGTCCTCCTTAAAAAGGTTATATAAATTTTATTTTTTACTTGTTGACGATGGCGATTTTAAGACCGGTCATCTTAAGGTTGGTTTCGAGTGCTTCGTTGATCTGTTCAAGCGGGAACTTATGGGTGATCAGCTTTTCAAGCGGAATACCGATTGCTTTCGCGCGCTTTAAGAAATCAAAGGTGGTGGCGTAGTCACGGAGCGTGTATACCCAAGAACCGACCGTGGTGATCTCCTTCGAGCAGATATCAAAGTGCGGGTTGATGGTGGCGTCGCCGCCGTTGATGAAGAAGCCAAGCTCGCAAAGTCCGCCGCCGTTGCGGATGAACTTGTAGATGTTGGCGTGTGCCACAGGCGAACCGGTGCACTGGAACGCAAAGTCGGCAAGATGTCCGCCGAACGCGTCCTTGACAGCGTCCGCAAGGGCTTCGATTCCCTTATAATTCTTGAAGTTTACGGAATTGTCCGCGCCCATTTCTTTGGCTACGGCAAGTCTCTTTTCTTCGCCATCCACAGCAACGATGCTTTCGATGCCCATGGTACGAAGCACGGCTATGCAGATAAGGCCGATCGGGCCGCAACCCTGAACCACCACGCGCGAATTGAAGCGCAGAATGCCGGTGGTCTTAGCGCGTTCGACCGCATGGATAAGCACTGCGCACGGTTCGATAAGGATTCTCGAATCAAGGTCGAGGTCGCTGACATTGAAAATGGTCGAACCGCCCTTGACGATGAGATAATCGGCGAACCAGCCCTGGAAGTGGTTGTCGTCTTTATCGGGAAGTAAGCCGTAAACATCCGCACCGCCCACGTTCTGCTTGTTGAGGTCGAACATGGTGATATCGGGATTATCCTTGAAGATCATGCAGGTAACGACTTTATCGCCGACCGCAAGGTCTTTTCCGGCACTGTCCTTCTTGACATTTTTACCCATCTTAACGATCTCGCCGGTGCCCTCATGACCGAGAACAACCGGAATCAGACCGAAAGGATCGCGCTTGAATTCATGCGCGTCGGTACCGCATACGCCGCAGCCTTCCACCTTGACGAGAACATCGTCGTCGCCGATCTCCGGCAGCGGATATTCCTTGATGTCAAAATGTTCGGTTTTGGTGAGCATGGCAACGCGAGCCGTTTTCGGAATGCTTCCCGAAAAAGAGCTCTGTGCCGGTGCGGAAACCGGAGCTTCTTTCATGCCTGCAATGACCTGTTTGACGATGGCTTCTATATCATTCGTATTCATTGCCATTGTAATTTCTCCGTTTCATATGTTTGCTTGTTGTTTATGCCGTTTGAATATTCAGCGTAATTTTGTTTCGAAAAACGTTTTTCCGTATTCACCGAGTGCGGTATCCTCTTCGGCCGTTCCTCCGCTCACGCCGAGGCCGCCTAAGATCTTTCCGTCGCCCAAGAGCGGCTCGCCGCCGCCGAAAATGACGATCTTCCCGCCGTTTGTGAACTGGATCCCGTACAGCGAACCGCCCGGAGCTGCAAGAACAGCAAGCTCTTTGGTCGGCATTTTCAAAGCTGTTACGGTATACGCCTTATTCACGGCAATATCATAACTTGCGTGGAACGCGTCGTCCATGCATTCGACAAGAACGGTGTTTCCGCCCTCATCGGCAACCGCCACGACCGCCTTAACGCCCATTTCCGCCGCTTTTTTCTCAACGGCAGCGGCAAGCTCATCGACAAGCTCCAGCCCGGCCAGGGGGAGTCCTACCCCCTGGTCACGGGCCTGGCCCTGACATCCACCCAGCTGAACTGGCTGGCC
>ERZ773136.787-NODE-787-length-34314-cov-9.521060_pt1 | contig 34314 bp, 31 predicted proteins | sample MGYA00580855_ERZ773136 | MGnify/ENA primary metagenome ERZ773136 (study PRJEB29015, sample SAMEA2737860) | human gut metagenome | biome: human gut; feature: human-associated habitat; material: faeces | place: China | collected 2012 ... | reverse complement strand
TTACAATCCGCAGGAACAAGGTTTGGGAGTGCCGTTTGAAATGACTTTCGGACTGCACAGCGATGCCGGCTTCTCCAAAGAAGATGAGCTAATCGGGACATTGGGCATTTATACCACCGGCAGCAATAATGGGAAATTAAACGCCGGAATCTCCCGCTATGCTTCCCGCGACCTGGCAGACATGGTGCTGACCGGACTGCAACGGGATATCTCTGCCGGATTTGGTATTCAGTGGCCGCGCCGCAGCCTGTGGAACCGCAATTACAGCGAGACACGCCTGCCGGGTGTTCCATCCATGATTCTGGAACTGCTTTCCCATCAGAACTTTGCCGACCTTAAACTGGGACACAATCCCCGGTTTAAATTCACGGTTGCACGTTCGGTTTATAAATCAATCCTAAAGTATACAGCCACTATGCATGGCACTGACTATGTGGTACAACCATTGCCGGTGAGCAATTTTTCAATAGCCGAAGGAAGCAAGAAGAACACATTCCGTCTGAGCTGGCAGGCAGTAGACGACCCGCTGGAACCTACGGCAAAGGCCCGGGAATACATTGTGTACACCCGTTTGGGACATGGTGGATTCGACAATGGTACGTTGGTTCGCGATACGAAATATACTTTCGAAGCCGAACCGGGACTGGTATACAGCTTCAAAGTCACAGCCGTCAACCGTGGAGGAGAAAGTTTCCCTTCCGAAATTCTGTCGGCCTATAAAGCCAAAAAGAGCAAAGGAACTGTTTTAATAGTAAATGCATTCGATCGCCTAAGCGGTCCCGCTACCATAGAATCGAATTTTATACAAGGATTTGACTTAAAGACAGACCCGGGAATACCTTATATAAGCACACCGGCCTATTGCGGTGCACAACAAAGTTTTGACCGAAGCCGCATCGGACGGGAAACAAAAGACGGACTGGGATACAGTGGCAGTGAGCTGGAAGGAATGCTGATAGCCGGAAACACGTTTGATTATCCTTTCATACACGGCAAAGCCATACAATCCGCAGGAGGATATTCCTTTGTCTCATGCAGCGACGAAGCAGTGGAAAACGGATTCGTCCGACTGACAGACTATCCGGTCACAGACCTCATTATGGGTGCGGAGAAACAGGCATTCTCCCCTATCATGCAACAACTTATCACGGATTATTGCCGCCGTGGTGGAAACATATTGGTCAGCGGTTCTTATATCGGCAGCAACATGAACAGTCCTTCGGCACTCGGCTTTACCGAAAACATACTGAAATACAGTTTTGGCGGAAGCATGGGCGGAAAAACATCAGGCACTATTTACGGTGCCAACACCCATTTTACAATTCCCTGCACCGTGAATGAAAAAACGTATGCCGTACCTGCCCCCGACTGCCTGACTCCTGTCGCACCGGCTTATTCCACATTTATATACACTCCCGGCAATTACAGTGCCGGCATTGCCTACAAAGGCAATTACCGCACTTTCGTATTGGGCTTCCCTTTCGAAAGCATCGAAGGAGTGCAGCAACGGACACGGATAATGAGTGCCATATTAGGTTTCTTCGGAAGCAAATAAGGATTTTCTATGAAAATAAAGAAGCAAATTAGAGGTTATTTCATAAAAACACCTAACTTTGTCCGTATAAACCATTAAAATAAGGACTATGTACACTATACAAACAAATGCCTCAGGCACACGTTGCATGGAAATTTCGGAAGAAAACCTGCAAACAATCGAGAAATACGCTCTATTTCAGCACTTAATAGACAGTAACGGCATTGTAGATGAGTCTGTACTGGAAAAATTAAAACTGAATATACGCTCACTGATTACCAGTGAAGAGGGAAACAACAAAGAGTTGCTCGACCTTTGCATAGATGTAATTTATCATAATAACATGAAAGCCTTCGGGCTTCATCAATTGATTTTGCTCTACATCCGCTGGGAAAAAGAAAAGAATCAGGATGATGAAGAAGGAGGCCAAAAAGAAGAATAAAAAGGATTTGAAAGAACATAAACTTACAGATTGGCTGCCGACAACAAAGAAAGAAGTTGAACTGCGTGGATGGGATGACCTGGATGTTATCTTATTTAGCGGAGATGCGTATGTAGACCATCCTTCTTTCGGACCGGCCGTTATCGGAAGATTATTAGAGGCACAGGGACTAAGAGTAGCCATCGTGCCTCAACCCAATTGGCGTGATGACTTGCGCGATTTCAAAAAGCTGGGACGACCACGTCTTTTTTTCGGTGTATCTGCCGGATGTATGGACAGCATGGTGAATAAGTACACAGCCAATAAACGTTTACGCAGTGAAGATGCTTATACACCGGACGGTCGTCACGATATGCGTCCCGAATATCCCAGCATTGTATATACACAGATTCTTAAAAAACTATACCCGGATGTGCCTGTCATCTTGGGAGGTATAGAGGCTTCCTTACGCCGCGTCACCCATTATGACTATTGGCAGGATTGTGTGCAGAAGTCTATTTTAATAGATTCGGGAGCAGATTTGCTCATTTATGGAATGGGGGAAAAGCCGATTACAGAACTTTGCAGAAGGATGAAAGCACTGACGGCTGCTGCCGGACAGACACACGGGTCTGCTCCTATAGCAGCCGGTCTTCCTGTTCCACATGATATCTTACAAACAGCCTACATAATCCGTAAGGGAGACCCCGTGTGTCCGCTCCAAAACATCAGCACATCATCCGAGCACAGTAAAGAAAAACCGGATATCATCCTCCACTCTCATGAAGAGTGTCTGAAAGATAAGAAGAAACAAGCCGAAAACTTCCGCTTCATCGAAGAGGAAAGCAATAAATACGAAGCTTCCCGCATCCTGCAGGATGTGGGAAACAAGACCGTAGTGGTCAATCCTCCCTACCCTCCCATGACACAGGGCGAACTGGATATGTCTTTCGACTTGCCATACACCCGGCTGCCCCATCCCAAATACAAAGGGAAACGCATCCCGGCTTATGATATGATTAAATTCTCCGTCAATCTCCACCGGGGATGTTTCGGCGGATGTGCTTTCTGTACCATTTCTGCCCACCAGGGAAAGTTCATAGTCAGCCGAAGCAAGGAAAGCATCCTGAAAGAAGTGAAAGAGATTACAGAAATGCCTGATTTCAAAGGTTATCTGAGCGATTTGGGAGGACCGAGTGCCAATATGTATGCCATGCACGGAATGGATGAAAACAAATGCCGCCGTTGCAAACGCCCGTCCTGCATCCATCCCAAAGTATGTCCGAATCTGAATACCGACCATCGCCCGCTGCTCGACATCTATCGCTCGGTAGATGCCATATCGGGAATAAAGAAAAGCTTTATCGGAAGCGGTGTACGTTATGACCTGTTGCAATACCAAAGTAAAGACCCGGCGATAAACCGAAGCACAGCCGAATATACACGCGAGCTGATAGCCAAACATGTGAGCGGACGACTGAAAGTTGCCCCCGAACATACCAGCGATCAAGTATTGCATATCATGCGGAAGCCTTCGTTCGCACAATTCTATGAATTCAAGAAAACATTCGATAAGGTGAACAGGGAGCTGAATCTGAAACAGCAAATCATTCCTTATTTTATAAGCAGCCATCCCGGATGCACAGAAGAAGATATGGCAGAGCTGGCAGTTATCACCAAAAGGTTGGACTTCCATCTGGAACAGGTACAGGACTTCACTCCCACTCCCATGACCATTGCTACCGAAGCTTGGTATACAGGCTATCATCCCTATACTTTGCAACCGGTCTTTTCTGCCAAGACGCAAAAGGAAAAATTGGCGCAACGAATGTTCTTTTTCTGGTATAAACCCGAAGAACGACGTGCTATCATCAATGAATTACGCAAGATAGGCCGCAGTGACTTGATAGATAAATTGTATGGGAAATAACTATTCCCATACAATTTATTATTTTATCATCCGGATACTTAGATGAATCCGGGTAACTTTATCGCTTGAAACGGTAAAATTCTTCCGCTACCCGAAAAGCCTCCCTCAGGCACCTCCGGCATATTCCATAAACCTGATAACCCACAATATTCCAACTGGTTCTCTTTTTCCCTTAACAAATAAAAAAGTGCTCCTATACCTTTGAATATCACTTATTTTTTTTATCTTTGGGAAGTAACTTCTAAATCAATACTGCGTATGGAAACCTATCTTTTCTGGATTGTACCCATCGCCTCTTTATTGGCGTTGGTACTCGCTTGGTATTTCTACAAACAAATGATGCGTGAAAGCGAAGGAACTCCTACAATGGAGAAAATCGCTCTGTATGTACGTCAAGGCGCCATGTCCTATCTCAAACAGCAATACAAGGTAGTGGGAATGGTATTCCTGGGGCTGGTTATTCTATTCTCCGTTATGGCTTACGGCTTCCATCTGCAAAACGCCTGGGTGCCCGTTGCCTTCCTTACCGGCGGTTTCTTCTCCGGGCTTTCCGGTTTTTTGGGAATGAAGACCGCAACGTATGCTTCAGCACGTACCGCCAATGCAGCCCGTAGCTCTTTAAACAAAGGTCTGCGTATCGCTTTCCGAAGCGGAGCAGTCATGGGACTGGTGGTGGTAGGACTCGGCCTGTTTGATATTTCGTTCTGGTATCTATTGCTGGATAAATGTATTCCGGCAGACGTCATGAATCCATCTGCCAAATTGTGTATCATTACCACCACCATGCTGACATTCGGTATGGGAGCCAGCACACAGGCTTTATTTGCACGTGTCGGAGGAGGGATTTATACCAAAGCAGCCGATGTGGGTGCCGACCTTGTAGGCAAAGTAGAAGCCGGCATCCCCGAAGACGACCCACGCAATCCGGCAACCATTGCCGACAATGTAGGTGATAATGTTGGCGATGTAGCCGGTATGGGGGCAGACTTGTACGAAAGCTATTGCGGCTCGATTCTCGCCACTGCTGCATTGGGGGCTGCTGCCTATATAGGTACAAACGATACAACCATGCAATTTAAAGCTGTTATCGCACCAATGTTGATTGCTGCTGTAGGCATTCTCCTTTCCATTATAGGAATCTTCTCTGTCAGAACAAAAGAAAATGCAGGCATGAAAGAGTTATTAGGCTCACTGGCTGTCGGAACAAACTTAAGTTCTGCTTTAATAGTCGTTGCAACTTTCCTTATCCTTTGGATACTGAATTTACAAAATTGGGTAAATATCTCATTTGCCGTAGTTGTCGGATTGATAGTAGGAATTATCATCGGGCGTTCTACCGAATATTACACTTCTCAATCATATAAACCAACACAACGTTTGGCCGAAAGCGGAAAGACCGGTCCGGCCACCGTAATCATCTCAGGTATCGGGCTGGGTATGGTATCTACCACTATCCCCGTCTTGGCGGTAGTAGTTGGAATTATCCTTTCTTATTGGCTCGCATCAGGTTTTGATTTTGCCAATATTTCCATGGGACTGTATGGTATCGGAATTGCCGCTGTAGGAATGCTTTCCACCTTGGGCATCACTCTTGCTACTGATGCTTACGGTCCGATAGCCGACAATGCCGGAGGCAATGCAGAAATGAGTGGATTGGGTGAAGAAGTGCGCAAGCGCACAGACGCCCTCGATTCGTTGGGTAATACGACAGCCGCAACCGGAAAAGGATTTGCCATCGGTTCTGCAGCGCTCACAGGTCTGGCACTGCTGGCATCATACATAGAAGAAATACGTATCGGACTGACTCGATTGGGACAAACAATTTTAGAACTGCCCAACGGCATTACTGTTGAAGTACACAATGCAAGTTTCACCGATTATATGCTGTACTATGATGTAACACTGATGAATCCGAAAGTTCTTTCGGGAATTTTTATCGGTAGCATGATGGCATTTTTATTCTGCGGACTGACAATGAACGCAGTAGGACGTGCAGCTGCCCACATGGTGGAAGAAGTACGCAGACAATTCCGGGAAATAAAAGGGATTCTGACCGGTGAAGCCGAACCCGACTACGCACGATGTGTACAAATTTCAACCAAAGGTGCACAACGAGAAATGGTATTCCCATCTCTGCTGGCTATTATTGCTCCCATTGCCACCGGACTCTTATTTGGTGTTCCGGGAGTAATCGGACTGCTGATTGGCGGTTTGTCATCCGGTTTTGTTCTCGCCATTTTCATGGCAAATTCGGGCGGTGCATGGGATAACGCCAAGAAATATGTGGAAGAAGGCAATTTTGGCGGCAAAGGCAGTGAAGTACACAAAGCGACTGTCACCGGAGACACAGTAGGAGATCCGTTTAAAGATACATCCGGTCCAAGCCTGAATATACTTATTAAATTAATGAGTATGGTAGCCATTGTTATGGCAGGATTAACCGTAGCCTGGAGTTTGTTCTAAACCGATTACAGTCTCATTTGGTAAGCTTAAATTCCGGTTTTATTAGTATATCAACATATTTTTGTGAAAAAACGTGTTGATATATTATTTTTTTATACCTTTGCAGAATCACCAAAATATTTTTAAAAATGGGACTATCAAATTTAACAAAGAAATTCTTAATCTGTGCATTCTCTCTTTGCACAGTTAGTTCTTTTGCTCAGGAAGTGAAAGAAGAAGGTAAAGTGGTGTTCAACCCTCATTGGTTTATGCAAATTCAAGGCGGTGCCAGCCATACTTTGGGTGAAGCTAGTTTCTCGGATTTGATATCACCAGCTGCACAAGTTACAGGGGGTTACCAATTCAGCCCGTTATTTGGTCTGCGTGCCGGAGTAAGTGCTTGGGAAGCTAAAGGAGCATGGGCTTCTCCTTCCACCGTGTATAAATATAAATTTGTACAGGGCAACGTAGATGCTATGTTGGACTTAAGTGCTTTATTCTGCAAATTCAATCCCAAACGTGTATTCAATGCTTATGGTTTCTTAGGAGTAGGTTTCAACCATGCATTTGACAATGACGAAGCTGTGGCTATCAACGCACAGGGACATGAGTTAAGATATTTATGGAATGACAGCAAAAACTTTATTGTAGGACGCGGAGGTTTAGGCGCAAACATTCGTTTGAGCGACCATGTATTCGTCAACTTAGAAGTAAATGCCAATGCGTTATCCGATAAATACAATTCAAAGAAAGCAGGTAATGCAGACTGGCAATTCAACGGATTGGTAGGTTTCACATTCAAGTTTGGCAAGACTTACAAGAAGACAGAACCTGTTTATTATGAACCGGCTCCAGCTCCTGCTCCTAAAAAAGAAGAGCCTAAACCGCAACCGGTTGTAAAGGAAGAGCCCAAACCTGTAAAAGTTGAAGCATTGACAGAAAACATCTTCTTCGTTATCAACTCTTCTAAAATTAAAGAAGCCGAACTGGGTAAAGTAAACAGCATCGTGGACTATTTGAATAAATATCCTAATGCTAAAGTAACTATCACCGGTTATGCAGACGTTCAAACCGGTACTGCCGCTTACAACAAAACTATCTCGCAAAAACGTGCCAACGCCGTTGCAGAAGCTTTGAAAGCTAAAGGTATCACTGAAAACAGAATTAATGTAGATTACAAAGGTGACACAGTTCAGCCGTTCTCAACAGCTGAAGAAAACCGTGTTTCTATTTGTATTGCTGAATAATCAATAATAACCTACTCTGCAAAAAAGAGGCAGTCCCTACACAGCGAGACTGCCTCTTTTTCTTTTCCCAAACGAATATGCGGAAATCTTACAGATTATTTTTATTCAAAATATCACATTGACATTTCTCCAATACTTGCACGCATTTCTTCAAATCATTAGGACGTATAACCACATTTGCCGTATCACCCTGAGCAAAAGCATACATGTATTCAATAAAGATTTGTTCGACAGCCAGACATTCCAGGATTGCCGACAACGAACCTGCTACATTCGGGCAACTGATACATACCACATCGGTCAGCATTACAGCAAAGTTTTCTGCACGGAGCACTTCCACTGCTTTATCGACATCAGAAACAATCAGACGAAGGATTCCAAAATCTGTAGACTCAGCCATGCTGAACGCGTGCATATTAATGTCATACTTCGCCAACGTCTTTGCTACATCATTAATTCTTCCGGTTTTATTTTCCAGAAAAACAGATAATTGCTTAATTGTCATATTGCGTAAAGTTTTTATTTTAATACTCGTTTATCTATCACGTGCTTGCTCTTTCCTTCACTACGACTGATACTGTTCGGCTCCATCAGTTTAATATCCGCACTGATAGAAAGCACACTCTTTAATTTGTCACTCAATGTCTTTTTCATGGCAAGCATACGTCCTAAATCATCTGAGAAGAAGTCACGACGAACCTCCACCTGAACCTGAAGAATATCAAGATTATTTTGCCTGTCGACAACCAGCATATACTGAGGTTCAAATTCAGGCATTCCCAAAATAACACTTTCCACTTGTGAAGGAAAGACATTGATGCCACGAATAATCAACATATCATCACTACGTCCCATGATGCGGCTCATACGAACACTGGTACGACCACAAGCGCAAGTACCCTCCATCAACGAACATAAATCCTTTGTGCGGTAACGCAACAACGGCATTCCCTCTTTGGTGAGCGTAGTGAATACCAATTCACCCTGCTGCCCGCTGGGAAGTTGTTCCAATGTTTCAGGATTGATTATTTCAGGGTAGAAATGGTCTTCATTGATATGAGAGCCATTTTGTTCCTGGCACTCGAAGGAAACGCCCGGTCCCATGATTTCGCTCAATCCATACAGATTATAACCTTTCAATCCCAACCGCTCTTCTATTTCCTTACGCATATTGTCTGTCCAAGGTTCTGCACCAAAAGCACCGATACGCAATTTTATATCATCTTTGGTAAGCCCCATTCGTTCCACCGTTTCTGCCAGATAAAGGGCGTATGATGGAGTACAAGCGATACCGGTTATACCTAAATCACGAATCAGACGCACATGCTTTTCAGTATTTCCCGTAGACGCCGGAATAACCGTTGCACCTAAATTTTCCACACCATAATGAGCACCCAAACCACCGGTAAACAAGCCATAGCCATAACTCACCGAGAACGTATCTTCCCGGGTCACCCCATAAGCGGCAAGACAACGAGACATTACTTCCGACCACACAGATAAGTCACGACGGGTATAACCTACAATAGTAGGATTTCCGGTAGTGCCCGAAGAGGCATGTACACGCACTATTTCAGAAGCAGGAGCAGCCTGAAGCCCATAAGGATAATTATCCCGCAAATCCTGTTTGGTAGTAAAAGGAAGTTTCACGATATCATCAATGCTACGGATATCATCGGGAGACAAATCCATCTCCTGCATCTTATTACGATAGAACGGGACATTATGATAGACCAGTGCAACCAATTTCTGCAAACGCTTACTTTGAAGCGCATGCATCTCATCCCGACTCATACATTCTTTATTTTTGTTCCAAATCATAGTAATAGATTGATTTTATTTGTGTTAGTCTTTCATCTATCATGGATGGTCTTCATGGAAAGCTTTCATACGTTCTTCCATGACAGGATACAGCTCCTCTCTCATTCTTGATGTGCAAGCCCGCACACCTTCCTGCTCACTTCCGGTAGTGGAAAGAGAAATACTGCTCACACCATAATACAACAATTCACGCAGCAACTCACCACCTTTCATCTTGCCATAACCGATAGTGAAGAAAAATCCGTCTCCAACCACCTGAGTCGCATCATAATCATAAACAATGTGGAAACCGTTGTCGGTAAATATCTTCTTCATGCGTTCGGCACGACGGGCATACTCACGCGTATCCTCCACAAAATTAATCTTACCTTCGGTAGACAAACGGAGCATCTCTGCATAAGCATATTGAGTAGATGCCGTACAACCTGAAGTTATCATATAAAGAATAGAAGCTATCAAAGTAGGTCCGAAGACACCTGCATCTTTATAGCGTTCTGCCAATGCCGGATACTGTCGGTCGAACAACTTATCACTAATACATGTCAATGCCATACGCTGACCCGCATAACTGAAAATCTTGGAAGAAGACAACATCAGAATATAATTATCCGTATAATGCGCTACTGTAGGAGGATAAGGCGGCTCAAACGGATGTCCCAAATCACGACGGAAATCCATGCAGAAATAAGCCAAGTCCTCCATCACAATCACATCATATTTTGTTGCCAGTTCACCGATAATAGCCAATTCTTCCTCTTCCAGACAAATCCATGCCGGATTATTCGGATTGGAGTATACGATAGCAGCAATTTCGCCCGTGCTCAACATGCTTTCCAATTTATCATGCAAAGCAGCCCCCCGATAAGCATAAATATCAAATTCTTCCCACTGCACCCCTATAATGCGAAGCTGGGATTTCTGAATCGGAAATCCGGGATCGATAAACAATACTTTATTTTTTCCGGAAATGCGCTGCGTACAAGCAATAAACGAACCAAACGAACCTGCAACCGAACCCGTAGTCGGCACACAGGCACGCGGAGAAATTTCTACATTCATAAATGCCTTTACAAAACGAGAAGCTTCATTCTTTAATTCAGCCACACCCGCAGCGGCCGGATATTGTGAACCGACCCCCCGGTCGAGCGCTGCTTTCTCGGCCTCTATACCTATTTGATTGGCAGGAAGCCCCGGAGAGCCTTGATCCATCCGAATAAAAGGAATACCGGTTTCTTTCTCCAAATATTGAGCAACCAACAGCACATCGCCGATAGTTGCCTGTGAGAGGTCGGCAATATGCAGTTCCGACACAGCTCTTTCTACCAATTCTTCACTAAATATTTTCATAGCATCCTACCGATTCTTTGCCGCTTCCAAACCTATATCAAAAGCCCGCCTATTCATTTCCACTATCTTCTCACCTTTAGAAGCGAACACCCGACCGATACTTTCGCGCAGTTGTTCAGGTGACAGAATTCCAATAAATTTAGCAGCCATGCCCAACAAGATGACATTCGCACATTTCGGCATATTATTTTCCTTCGCTATATCTTCTATTTCCAGTTTGGCTACACGCGGAAGACTATTCAGCGTCTTCATCAATTCTTCCTCATCGGGATAATTGGGAATATTCTTAAACGTATTTGCAGAAGTAACCACCCATCCTTCTTTTTCCAAATAAGGCAAATAGCGCAAAGCCTCCATAGGCTCCATAGAAATAATCAAATCCGCTTCCCCCAATGAAATGAGATCTGAATGGATTGTTTCGTCCGAAAGACGGAGATTAGACTGCACATCACCTCCCCGCTGACTCATACCGTGCACTTCGGCCTGCTTCAAGTTAAGACCTGCAACAGTTGCGGCTTCGCCTATAATAGTAGCGATAGTCAGGATACCCTGTCCTCCTACCCCTGAAAGTATAATATCTTTTCTCATGCCTTTTCTACTCTTTTCTGTCTCAATTTACGATTTAAAGTCTGCACACATTCACGGCGCGGAATGATAACAGACACTCCTTTATATTCTATTTCTTCACGAATGATACGAGTTATTTCCTCCATATTCTTAGGCAACGGAACCACCACTCGTACATGTTCGGGTTCTACCCCCAATCCCAGACAAATAGCTTCAAACTTATTTGTACCTGCCGAATCCTGTCCGCCGGTCATGGCTGTGGTCAGGTTGTCGGAAATAATAATCGTGATATTCGCTTTATCATTGACGGCATCCAACAATCCGGTCATGCCCGAATGAGTAAAAGTAGAGTCACCGATAACAGAAATAGCAGGAAAAACGCCTGCATCCGCAGCACCTTTTGCCATAGTAATAGAAGCCCCCATATCCACACAACTGTCGATAGCACGGAACGGAGGTAATGCCCCCAAAGTATAACAACCGATATCACCAAAGATACGTGCACCGGGATATTCTGCAGCAACCTTATTCAAAGCATCATACACATCACGGTGTCCGCATCCCTGACATAAAGCCGGAGGACGAGGCATCACCACCTGCGGAGTGACAAAAGGAGATTTGGTAGCCCAACCGATAGCATTACCCACATTGTCAGGAGTCAATTCACCCGTACGGGGAAGATCACCGGTCAAACGACCTTTCACTGTATAATCGCTAGAAAGAAGAGCTTTCACCTGTTCTTCGACAAAAGGCTGTCCATCTTCTACAACCAGAATATATTTGCAACAATCAGCCATCTTCTGAATCTCTTCTGCCGGTAAAGGATATTGTGATACTTTTAATACAGGAACAGGTGAATCGTCTGTGTCACATTCTTTCACATAATTATATCCGATACCGCAAGCTATAATACCAAACTCATAAGAGCTGTCAGAATTGAAATTTTCCAAACCATTGTATGGCGACTTTCTTGAAACCTTTTCCAGCTGTTCTTGCTTCTTTATCAAAGCAGCATATTGATTGCGCGCAATGGCCGGCAATAGCACCCAATGGGTACGTTCACTGTCAGGATTCAGTTGGTTTTCTTCCCCTACTTCCCCCACTTTCACACCGGCACGTGAATGTGCCAAACGAGTAACGACACGCATCAATACCGGCAACTTCAATTCTTCCGAAAGTGTATAGGCATCATGCATCATATCATAAGCTTCTTGTTGGTTTGACGGTTCCAAAATGGGAAGCATCGCAAACTTTCCATAAAAACGGGAGTCCTGCTCATTTTGTGAAGAATGCATGGAAGGATCATCAGCAGCCAACACCACCAGTCCGCCGTTCACTCCCGTAATAGCCGAATTGACAAAAGCATCGGCAGCCACATTCATACCTACATGCTTCATGCAGACCAAAGCACGCTTGCCTGCATAAGACATGCCCAAGGCAGCCTCCATTGCCGTCTTCTCATTCGTACACCACGTACTATGCAAATTTCTTTCCTGTGCCAGCTTATTATTTTGAATGAATTCCGTAATTTCTGTAGACGGTGTTCCCGGATAAGCATACACACCCGATATTCCGGCATGTATCGCTCCCAAGGCAATCGCTTCATCGCCCAACAATAATCTTTTTTCTGCCATTATCTATTTATTTTATTAGTTATTATTCGATTCTATCCGTTCTTTTTTATAGCAAGCTAAAAGAATCGGCATCATTCAGCACCGGAAATTTCTCACGGAATGCTGCTAATTTCTCCATATCTATCTCTGCAGTGACTTCACTTTCACAACTCCACGGACATTCGGCCATTGTCTTTCCGTATGGATCTATGATGGCGCTCCCACCCGAATATTCACAAGCCGGGTCAGTCCCCATCCGATTAACTCCTGCCACATAGCATTGATTTTCTATGGCACGGGCACGGAGCAAAGCACTCCATGCATCTACACGGGGAGTAGGCCAACTGGCCACATAAAGTATCATATCATAGTCGCCCAAATTACGAGACCACACCGGGAAGCGGAGATCGTAACATACTTCCAACAAAATACGCACACCCCGATAGTTTACCACCACCCTTTGCGTTCCGGCAGTAAACCGCTTATCCTCTCCTCCATAAGTAAATAAATGCTTTTTATCATAATGCTGCACCGAGCCGTCAGGATGTACAAAATAGAAACGGTTATAATATTTTCCATTTTCCTGCACTGCCACACTTCCGGCAACAGCACAGTTACGCTCGACCGCTTTACGCTGCATCCAATGCAAAGTTTCACTGTCTGCACTCTCGGCCACACCCTCCGGCTTGGTACAAAAACCAGTGGAGAACATTTCGGGTAAGACAAACAAATCGGCATCCGGCAAACGATTAATAGCCTCATCAGCTCTCTCTACATTTGCTTGAGGATTCGCCCATTCTATATTTCTTTGTAGAATTGTTATTTTCATTGTTTTTCATATTATAAGACCCACAAAGGTAACAATTATAATAAGATGGCAAACATTTTATCACCAACTATTTCCTTTACAGCACATTTTTCTTATATTAAAAACACGAAAATCCCGCAAATACATTATATTCATGTCCACTCCATTGAAGCATCCTATTTAGACAGCCATCCTCTTATAATTCACGAAACAACAAACCCACCACTATGAACCGACTAATATTTTTCATTTAAGATATTCACGGAAGAACCGTTCTATTCTGTCAAACGGAATTACGTTTAGATTATCATACAAATCCACGTGACTGGCATCGGGAATGATTAGCAACTCCTTGTTCCCGCCTTTCAACTTCTTGAAAGCATCTTCACTGAAATAACGCGAATGAGCTTTTTCTCCATGAAGCATCAGCACAGCACTCCGAATCTCATCACTATACGAAAGTATAGGCATATTAATGAAAGAGAGTGAAGAAGTCTTGTTCCACCCATTGTTAGAGTTAAGCGAACGCTTGTGATAACCGCGTTCTGTCTTATAATAACTATGATAATCCTTCAAGAATTGGGGAGCATCCACAGGCAACGGGTCCACCACTCCCCCGGCCAAAGCATACGAACCGTTCCTCGCATCTTCCGTGCGCTGAGCATTGAGCTGCTTACGCAATTCGTAACGTGCATCGGCATTCATTGAGTCAAAATAGCCATTGGCATTCACACGGCTCATATCATACATGGTTACCGTAACCGTTGCCTTGATTCGGGTATCGATAGCCGCTGCATTGAGTGCCATACCACCCCATCCGCAAATACCCAAAATACCAATACGCTCTGCATCCACATCGTCACGAATGGACAGAAAATCCACTGCTGCACAAAAATCTTCCGTGTTAATATCGGGCGAAGCCACATAACGGGGTTCTCCATCACTTTCTCCGGTATACGAAGGATCGAAGGCAATCGTCAGAAAACCACGCTCCGCCAAGGCCTGTGCATATAACCCCGACGCCTGTTCCTTCACCGCACCGAAAGGACCGCTTACAGCAATAGCAGGCAGCTTTCCTTCAGCATTGCGAGGGATATACATATCAGCAGCAAGGATGATACCATAACGATTACGAAAAGTCACTTTCATGTGATGCACTTTATCACTTTGTGGGAATACTTTGTCCCACTCCTGAACCAAACTTTGTTTTTGATCTATCATATAAACACTATTAAAATAATTATTATCTACCGCAAACAAGTTTCCCATGGCACAAAGACTTATCGTCGTTATTGCGCATAAACTTCTTAATGACTTTTTCATGCTGTTTCATTATTAATTCTTACTGTAGCAAAAGTAGCAGTTTACATCATATTTCATTGTACCTCAATTACTGATGTTCCAACCTCAATTACAGTTTTTTTAACCTATGAGTTTCAACCTTACTCATTATAAGCTGTAAATCAGGTCATATAATCAGTAATCCGGGTAATAGGAAAGCCTGAATGATTATTTACTTTTGCAGAGCAAGAAACAGAAACCGAACAATGAAAAAGATTTTAGACTTCAAGACTGTATGCGAGTGCAATCGAAACTTAGGTTGCAAGACATGGCATCCGCAAGTAAGCATCATCAATTTGGAAAATCTCAATTTGAAAGAGGAAGCCGTGAAGTTTGATTTCTATACCATCCTGCTCATTGAGGAATGTCCCAACAGCTGCTGTTGCGGCCGTAAGTATTACGACTTTTCCAATACGACAATGGTATTCCTCATGCCCGGTGAGATATTTCGCATGAGTGAAGAGAACACACTTCCCGACAAAGGGTATCTATTAGCCTTTCATCCCAATCTACTATCTCAGACTTCATTGAAAAGCCATATCCAAAACTATACCTTTTTCCAATACCGGAAAGAAGAAGCACTCCATCTCTCCCAACGCGAAACATCAAAGATAACCTGTTGCCTCGAAAATATAGAGGACGAGTTACATCATCCAATCGACACACACAGCAACATCATCCTCTCAAAACACATTGAGCTCTTTCTGGACTATTGCACACGCTACTACGAACGTCAGTTCATTACAAGGGAAAACAAAAACAAGGCTATTTTAAAAACAGCAGAAAAGATACTCGACGATTACATTGCTTCCGGTAGACTACAAAGCGGCAAGCTCCCCACGCCCTACCATATTGCAGGAAAGCTTCATCTCTCGGCAGCCTATTTTAATGACCTGTTGAAATTCGAGACAGGCAAGACCTGGGAAGAATACTTTCAATTCAAGCAACTGGAGAAAGCCAAGCATTTATTACAGAAAAACGACAATAGCCCTATTGCCGTAGCTAAACAGTTGGGTTACCCCAACGTACAATATTTTAGTTTCATCTTTAAAAAGGGACAGGCTGTACACCGAATGACTATCGGCACTCACAAAACTAAAAGACCTTGGGTGTTTTTAAAAGATAAACCTTCTACTCATGAAAACTCTATGTGAAACCTCATTCATAACTACCCCTGAAATGATAAACAAGCTGCGAAAAATCTTCTGATCTTTCATTGTCTATCCACAATTCTGTCGGTGAAATATTAAACATCATAAACTGGCTATATATTTCTGCATCACCTCCAAAATTTTGAGAGAATTCTATTCTCACTGACAATGGAGCACCATATCCGCCTAAAATGACTATATTTTCAGGGTGCAGGACAAAGTTCATGACACCTTGATCCATCTGATGGAATTCATATCCTGCTTTTACTTCAACATCACCTATTTCCCTTAAGTGCCGTGATATGTTCTCATCTTTAATCATCTCTGCAATAGGCGATAAAGGCAATTTAAATATTAGAGAATCTTTTGACACTGCTATTCCATCGGGAAAGGTTGCAATTTCCTTACCTCTATAATATGAAACTTCCACGGCACCCTTGTACGTGCCTTTCATATCAAAAAGTGCTTGTTGAATCTCAGTAGATGAAAATTCAGATTCATCGTCATTACACCCGGAAAATCCTATCACACAAAAGAATAATACTACTATCCTTAACAGTCCCTTTGTTTTCATATCATAAATCGATTAATTATTATGTTACCCCCAATACATACATATGCCTTTATCATTTAAAGCAAAACTACACAAATATTTTTTAGTCGACGAATAAAAAGCAATTTTTTATTCGCATTTTGCATTTCCTTGATACACGCTCAGTACTTCATTTCGTTTTGCGGTTTATAACTAAGCCGAAACAATACAGAGAACTTAAATAAACTAAAAACACCCAATTTTACATCGTATGGTGTAAAACTGGGTGTAATTCTTGTAAACTATTGATTTTCAATGTTTATTGCGGAGAGACAGGGATTCGAACCCCGGGTACCTCGCGGTACAACGGTTTTCAAGACCGCCGCAATCGACCACTCTGCCACCTCTCCAGAACTCTTCGTGAGAGTTGCCTTGTTTTTTCAAAGGCGATGCAAAGGTACGCATTATTTTGAAATCTGCAAATATTTACCGCCTTTTTTGATTATTTTTTTTCATTGTCGTACCTTTGCAGGCAGAAAAAACGAAACAAACAAGCCATGATATACCCTCATAATTTCGAACAGAAGATAGGATTCGACCAGATACGACAACTGCTGAAAGGCAAGTGCCTGAGTACACTAGGCGAAGAACGAGTGGACGAAATGACTTTTTCGGACAATTACGATGAAATTAACCAACGCCTGGAACAGGTGGTTGAATTTGTACGGATTACGCTGGAAGAGGAAGATTTTCCGGCACAATATTTCTTTGATGTACGTCCTTCTCTGAAACGTATCCGTGTGGAAGGTATGTATATGGACGAACAGGAGCTGTTCGACCTTCGCCGTTCACTGGAAACCATCCGCGACATTGTACGATTCCTTCAGCAATCTGATGAAGAAGAGGAAACGGAAAATTCTCCCTATCCTGCCTTGCGTGAACTGGCGGGAGATATTTTAGTATTCCCCCAACTTATCGCACGTATCGACAGCATCCTGGACAAGTTCGGAAAGATAAAGGACAATGCTTCTGCGGAACTTCTGCGCATCCGCCGGGAACTCTCGGCTACTACGGGAAGTATATCACGCAGCCTGAACAGCATTCTCCGTGCTGCACAATCGGAAGGGTATGTAGACAAGGATGTTACTCCCACCATGCGCGACGGACGTCTGGTCATCCCGGTTGCTCCCGGCATGAAGCGCAAAATCAGAGGTATTGTACACGACGAATCAGCCACCGGAAAGACTGTATTTATTGAACCGGCAGAAGTGGTGGAAGCCAATAACCGCATCCGTGAGCTGGAAGGAGAAGAACGCCGTGAAATCATCCGCATCCTGACGGAATTCTCGGCTACGGTACGCCCGCAAGTTCCTGCCTTACTCTCCTCGTATGAGTTTTTGGCAGAAATCGACTTCATCCGTGCCAAAGCCTTGTTCGGTATAGATATAAAAGGACTGAAACCCTCATTTGAGAACAAGCAGATTGTCGACTGGTTTCAGGCTGTGCACCCGCTTCTGCAAATGTCGCTGGCCAAGCATGACAAGAAAGTAGTGCCGCTGGACATTATCCTGACACGCGACAAGCGCATCCTGCTTATTTCCGGACCAAACGCAGGTGGTAAATCTGTCTGCCTGAAAACCGTGGGACTGCTGCAATACATGCTGCAATGCGGTATGCTGGTATCCATGCACGAACGGAGTCACGCCGGTATCTTCAGCCACATATTTATTGATATTGGCGACGAGCAGAGTATTGAAGACGACTTGAGTACCTATTCTTCGCATCTGACCAATATGAAGATGATGCTGAAATCATGCAACGGCGAAAGTCTCATCCTTATCGATGAGTTCGGAGGAGGTACGGAGCCACAGATTGGCGGTGCCATTGCCGAAGCCGTACTGAAACGCTTCAACCTGAAAGGTACGTTCGGCGTGATTACCACTCACTACCAGAACCTGAAGCATTTTGCCGAAGATCACGAAGGAGTGGTGAACGGAGCCATGCTATACGACCGCCACGAGATGCGGGCGCTGTTCCAGTTGCAGATTGGTAATCCGGGAAGTTCGTTTGCCGTAGAGATTGCCCGTAAAATCGGTTTGCCGGAAGAGGTTATTGCTGACGCATCGGAAATTGTGGGAAGTGAATACATCCAGAGCGACAAATACCTTCAGGATATTGTACGCGACAAGCGTTACTGGGAAACCAAGCGTCAGAACATACGCAAGCGGGAAAAACAGATGGAAGATACCATCGCCCGTTACGAACAGGAAATACAGGAGCTGGAACGCAGCCGCAAGGAAATCCTGAAGAAAGCCAAAGAAGAGGCAGAACGGTTGTTGCAAGAATCGAATGCCAAAATTGAAAATACCATTCGTACCATCAAGGAAGCGCAGGCTGAAAAGGAACGTACCCGCACGGCACGTCAGGAACTGACCGACTTCAAGCAGCAGGTAGAGAACCTGGAAAAGGCGGCTTTGGAAGAGAAAATCGCGCGCAAGATGGAAAAACTCCGCGAAAAGCAGGAACGTAAAAAAGATAAGAAAGCGAAACAAGCCAATACTCCTGAAACTCCGGTTGCTCCTAAGGTACGTCCTATTGAAGCAGGAGACTACGTACGCATCAAAGGACAGACCAGCGTGGGACAAGTCATGGAAATCAGCGGAAAGAATGCTGTGGTCATGTTCGGACTGATGAAAACCAACGTGAAAGCCGAACGACTGGAACGGACGGATGCACCGAAAGCTGCCCCGTTATCCAGCAAGGCGACTTTTGTCAGCAGCGAAACCCAAGACCGGATGTACGAAAAGAAACTGAATTTCAAGCAGGACATCGATGTCAGAGGTATGCGGGGCGACGAAGCCATACAAGCGGTCACCTATTTCATCGATGACGCTATCTTAGTAGGAGTCAGCCGCGTACGCATCCTGCACGGTACGGGTACAGGTATTCTGCGCACCCTCATCCGGCAATACCTGGCTACCGTGCCGGGAGTAGCCCATTTCCAGGATGAACACGTACAGTTTGGCGGCGCAGGCATCACCGTGGTGGATTTAAAATAAACCCTACGGGATTTCTGCACATATATGCGATTATTGCGTATCTTTGCAGAAAACTTACACCTATTTTTTAGTATGAAATCAATCAGAGAATTATATCGCATCGGCACGGGGCCGTCCAGCAGCCATACCATGGGGCCCCGCAAAGCTGCCGAACAATTTCTTGCTCGTAATCCAGAGGCTGCCTCATTCGAAGTAACTCTGTATGGCAGTCTGGCTGCCACAGGACGTGGTCACATGACCGATGTAGCTATTTTGGATACCCTGCAACCTCACGCTCCCGTAGAAATTCTCTGGAAACCACATATTTTCTTCCCTTTCCACCCGAACGGAATGACTTTCAAGGCTTTCGATGCACAGAAGAAAAAGCTGGACGAATGGACCGTATTCAGTGTAGGAGGTGGTGCATTGGCCGAAGAAGGACATGACCGCACAGCCACCAACGATATTTACAACATGAATACCATGAGTCAGATTTTGTACTGGTGCGAACACACCGGACGCAGCTACTGGGAATACGTGGAGCAATGCGAAGGTCCGGAGATATGGGATTTTCTGGCAGAGGTATGGGAGACCATGAAAGCCGCCATCCATCGCGGACTGGATGCCGAAGGTGTATTGCCCGGCCCGTTAAATCTACGCCGCAAGGCATCGGCTTATTACATTCGTTCGAAAGGCTATAAAGACTCTCTTCGCTCACGCGGACTGGTATTCGCATACGCACTGGCTGTCAGTGAGGAAAATGCTTCCGGAGGAAAAATCGTCACAGCACCCACTTGTGGAGCCTGCGGAGTGGTTCCGGCTGTCTTGTATCACCTGCAGAAAAGCCGCGACTTCAGCGACGCACGTATCTTGCGGGCATTAGCGACTGCCGGACTGGTGGGAAACATCGTCAAGCACAATGCTTCTATTTCGGGAGCTGAAGCCGGATGCCAGGCCGAAGTGGGAGTAGCTTGTTCCATGGCATCTGCAGCGGCCAGCCAGTTGTTCGGAGGCAGTCCGGCCCAGATAGAATATGCAGCCGAAATGGGACTGGAACATCACTTGGGTATGACATGCGACCCGGTATGCGGACTGGTACAAATTCCTTGTATAGAACGTAATGCGTATGCTGCCGCACGTGCACTCGATGCGAATATCTATTCAGCCTTTACCGACGGGCATCACCGGGTATCATTCGACAAGGTGGTAGAGGTAATGAAGCAGACCGGACACGACCTCCCATCCTTGTACAAGGAAACGAGTGAAGGAGGACTTGCCAAGAATTATCAGCCCATGGAATAAGAGGGTAAAAGAAACGTAAGGACGCCTTCTCAAAAACGCCTTTACGTTTTATCTTAAACGCCCTTGCGTTTGAACCAAAACGTACTTGCGTTTTACTTAAAACGCACTTACGTTTTTAGCTAAACGCAAAGGCGTTTTTTCGGGACGGTAAATCGTATCATTTTTCTACTTTCTCACCTCAAAAACACTGTTGGAAATGACTTTCACCTGTCACTATGATTCTCCGTTGGGAGGAATCACGCTGGCTGCCACGGAAATCGGACTTTGCGGCCTCTGGTTCGACGGACAAAAATATTTCGGTCACGGACTGAAAGAAGAAGCCATGACGAAGGAAACTCCGTTGCTGCTTCAAACACGGCAATGGCTCGATGTTTATTTCTCCGGCCAACAACCCGATTTCTGCCCTCCCCTGCAACCTTCCGGCACTCATTTTCAGCAGACCGTCTGGCAAATCTTATCCACCATTCCTTACGGAGAAACCCGTACCTACAAAGATATAGCCATGGAAACCGCCCGCCGTTTAGGACGGCCTCACATGGCAGCACAAGCTGTAGGCAATGCCATCGGACACAATCCCATCAGCATCCTGATTCCCTGCCACCGCATAGTAGGAAGCAATGGAAGCCTGACCGGATACGCCGGCGGCATCTCGCGCAAGCAGTCACTTTTAGATATAGAACATATACCTTATTATATAAAGTAAAATCGTATGAAATCTTACCAAGCCTACTTATTTGACTTTGACTATACCTTGGCCAATTCTTCCAAGGGAATTGTGATGTGCTACAGAAATGTACTCGAACGCCATGGATTCCATCAGGTGGACGACCTTTCTATCAAACGTACCATCGGAAAGACACTGGTTGATTCCTTTTCCATCATGACCGGAATAACCGATGCAGACACGCTGGAGACATTCCGGAAAGAATATGTCAAGGAAGCCGACCAGCACATGACGGCCAATACCGTACTTTTCCCGGAAACGGAAGAAGTGTTACGCGCCCTGAAAGCCAATGGAGCCCGTATCGGCATCATCTCCACCAAGTACCGCTACCGCATCATGGAGCTGATGGGGAAAATATTCCCCGAAGAATTCATTGACATCATCGTGGGAGGAGAAGACGTGAAAGAAGCCAAACCCTCACCTGAAGGTCTGCTGCAGGCCGCTTCCCGCCTGAACTGCCCGAAAGAGCAGATTCTCTACCTCGGCGACAGTACCGTCGATGCGGAAACCGCCCAAAATGCAGGAGTTGACTTTGCCGGTATCCTTCACGGAATGACCACTCGCGAAGAGCTGGCAGCCTATCCGCACACAGCCATTTTCCCCGATTTACTTCCACTGATAAAAAAATAGGAAATATATCCGTTTTTTTCAGATAAATAGTTGGTTATGTAAATATAAAGCCGTAAATTTGCAGCCGATTTTAGTCCGTGTAGGTAAAAAAGTAGCTACAGAGAACAGCTCACCTTACGGAGGAAACCCGTTTAATATTTATTTAAAAATGTACGTAATCGTAGAAATTAACGGTCAGCAGTTCAAAGCAGAAGAAGGCAAGAAACTGTTCGTTCACCACATTCAGAATGCTGAAAACGGTGCAACTGTTGAATTTGACAAAGTCTTGTTGGTTGACAACAACGGTACTGTAACTGTAGGTGCTCCTACTGTAGACGGTGCAAAAGTGGTTTGCGAAGTAGCTTCTCACTTGGTAAAAGGTGACAAGGTATTGGTATTCCACAAGAAGAGAAGAAAAGGTTACAAGAAACTGAACGGTCATCGCCAGCAGTTTACTGAATTGACAATCAAACAAGTTATTGCTTAATCATTAAAAACGTAGAAGAAAATGGCACATAAGAAAGGTGTAGGTAGTTCTAAGAACGGCCGTGAATCAGCTAGTAAGAGATTAGGCGTAAAGATATTCGGTGGTTCAGCTTGCAAAGCTGGTAACATCATTGTTCGTCAAAGAGGAACAGTTCACAACCCGGGTGAAAACGTAGGTATGGGTAGTGACCACACTCTTTACGCATTGGTAGATGGTACTGTATGTTTCAAGAAAGGTCGCGAAGACAGAAGCTATGTTTCTGTAATTCCTTGCGCTGAAGCATAATCTACTGAAAACGAATTTTGAAAAGAGACTATCTCCACGAGATGGTTTCTTTTTGTTTTCCATCCCCTCTCTTCACGAAGAAGACATAGAAATATCATAAATTTCCCCGTACGAATATGAAAACAAACCGTCTGATTCTCTTATTATTCATCCTATTTCCAGCCTATGTATTGGCCGGCAATCGCTTTCAAGAACTATACACCAATATCCATCAGTTTATCTCACAGCAAAAAGCTGAAGTGGGAGTAGCCATCATTGCAGACGGAAAAGATACTGTCACCATAGAGAACAACCGACGCTACCCGTTGATGAGCGTATTCAAATTACATCAGGCACTGGCTGTGGGAGATTACTGTAAAAGACATCAGCTCTCCTTTGATACCTTGCTTACCGTAGACAGCACAGACCTGCAGCCCAATACTTACAGTCCGCTAAGAGACCGGTACCCTCACGGAGGAAAGTTTTCACTTAAGCAATTAATGGAATACACCCTCCACTTAAGCGACAATAATGCATGCGACATCCTGTTCAAATTTACCGGAGGTCCTGCGGTGACCGACCGTTATATCCGTAGTTTGGGAATCAACGATTTTTCTATCCAATACACAGAAGACGACATGCACCAGGACCTGAACCTTGGCTATGAAAACTGGAGCACTCCGCTGGCTACCGCAGAAGTCATCGAGGCTCTACTTACCCGGACTTTATTCGACAAACCTCATCAGGAATTCATCAAAGAAGCCCTTGTCACCTGTCAGACTGGAACAAGCAGAATAGTCCACCCTCTACAAGACAAGCAGGTCACCGTAGGGCATAAAACCGGTACTGGCGACCGCAACGCATCGGGACAACTCATTGCCATTAACGATGCCGGATTTGTACAGTTCCCTAATGGTCACCGTTATACCCTCGTTGTTTTTGTCAAAGACTCACAGGAAAGCATGGAGGATACGGAAGCCATTATCGCACAAATTTCTGAAATGGTTTATCAGGCCTTCTCTAACCCCTGATAAACTCCTCTCACCAGCTGACAAGCCGTTTTCAAGTCAAGAGCCCCGGTATTCAGCATCAAATCATACCGATGAGGTTCTCCCCATTTCTCTCCCGTATAGTATTCATAGTGATGAATGCGGTTGCGATTCACCCGCTTGATTTCCGTTTCAGCACTTTCTTTCGCAATACCGTATTCGCTCACGCAACGGGTCACAGAATGAGACAAATCGGAATAACAGAACAGTTTCAGCACCTTCGGATAGTCTTTCAATACAAAGTCGGCACAGCGTCCCACAATGATACAAGATTCCTTTGCGGCCAGTTCCTGAATAATCTTACTTTCCGACACAAATAATACATCGTCTGAAGAAAGGCTGGATTCCAATGGCTGCTCACTATTTTTTGAAAGAATGCACTTCAACCAGAAGGAAGGAATGGACTGCTCGTTTTTCACAATATACTGTTCATCCATCCCGCTCCGCTGGGCTGCCATACGTATGAATTCTTTATCATAAAGTTTGATGCCCAATTCTTTGGAAAGCATTTCACCCAGCAGATGCCCTCCACTGCCATATTCACGCGCTATAGTAATAACCACATGTTGCCCTTGTGAAAAATCCGGTACGTTCCGCACAGAAGCATCTGTAATCCATTTATCTAGGAAACGGTAATACGGACTTACAAAATGCACAATCGGACCGACTACCAAGGCAGAAATCACAGTTCCTTCACGCACTCCGTACACCCCCGACATAAAAGCAAGTGATAACAAGCAAGCAATAGCTACCAATGTCACGTCAAATCCGAGTTTTATATAACCGAACTCTCCGCGAAACCGACGGGTAATGACCTTTACAAAATATTCTCCGGCCATCATCGCGGCATTGGCCTTTACCTCAAGTGCAATTCCTACAGCTAAAATCACACATCCAATCAATAAGGCCACAATCATATACACATATTCTACGGGATTGAGCCAGAAAAGAATATAATGCATACAAAGGTCAATAAACATACCAAAGCTGAAAGAGATAGGAATCTGCAGAAGATACATGCGCAAATCAGATTTCAAATCTTCACGTGTCATTAAGAACAATTCCAGTATCACAAAAAGAAGATTCAACAGGATGGTCCACTGACCAATGGTAAAGGGAGTGAACATACTCAATACGTAAGTCACACTCGTAATAGGCGAAGTACCTAATGCAGCTTTGGTAATGAAGGCAATTCCCAGTGCATTAACAAACAAAGATACGCAAAACAGCAGGTAGCGCCGGCACATAAATTTATTCATACTTGTTCTCTTTATCAAAAGTGCCGCAAAGTTCCCTTATTTTTTTCATTCCTTATTCATAAAAGGAAGACTAATTTTGGTCAAAAACGAAACAACTCTTAATTTTATCCACAAAAATAAATACGATGAATCCGACTCTACTTGAAATCATACAAACACATGGCAACGGAACTGAAAGCACATGCTACTGCGAACTTACCTCCTCATCGGTTCCTACCGGAAAAGCCGAATTGAAAGAAGGATTTTTCTTTCTTCTCGTCACAAACGGAACAGCCCAACTGGCAGATGAATATCAGACTTACGAACTTCAACCTGCACATTTAGTTACACTTACCCCCAGCACAAAATGCATGATTCAGGCTACGAGTTCTCACTTCCAGTCCATGCTCCTCTATCTGAAACCAACTTTCTTTGATAGCTTACCCGACGGACAGCCACTATATGAACAACTGGCACACTACTTGGGACACTATCAGCTACCGGTATTCTTATTGGAAAACGAACAAGCTACTTACCTGCAAAAAATCTTCGCTCTATTTGCACCATGCAGAAAAAATGCAGCCAACTATTACGACAGTATTCTGAACCACTTATGCAGTTTCTGTCTTCTACAGATAGCTGATATATTGACTCAAACCCGCCATGAAGTTCCGGATTATGCACGACGCTCCACAGATATTTTCAGGCTATTCAAAAAAACGTTGATGGAAAATTATCGCCAGCACCATGACATAGGGTTTTATGCAGAAAGTCTGCACATCTCAACCACCTACCTTTCACGTATCGTAAAACACATCACCGGACACACCGTCCGTTTTCATATCAGCGAACTGCTCTGTGCTGACGCACGTAAGCTGTTGGAATGTACAGACCTGGATATTAAGGAAATTGCAGAAAAATTAGGATTTTCAGACCAGTCCGTCTTTGGTAAATTCTTCGTAAAGAAGACAGGAGTTTCTCCTATGAAATTCCGCACACAGAGAGAAAGAGACAAAAAGAATTATCCTTTTCCCAATACTTAAGGCTCATAAGTCCATCCACAGTCATTATGATACACCATCAAACGGCTCATACCACCATCTACCGTAATATTTTCTCCATTGATAAATGAATTGCGTTCGTCACAAAGAAAATCCACCACACGGGCAATATCGGCAGGCTCTCCCACCCTGCCTGACGGATGCTGGGCGGTATCTCCCGTACTATAGACTGCTTCATAATGCGCTTCTTCATGATAGGCACCGGTATCAATCCATCCGGGAGCTACCGAATTTACACGCGCTATGCCCGACAAACTAACGGCCAAAGCATGAGTCAGCGATGTAATTCCTCCTTTAGCGGCTGTATAACTCTCCGTATCCGGCTGCGATTGAAAAGCACGCGTAGACGAAATGTTTACAATCGCTCCCATCCCTTGGAAATGGTCTTTGAACAACCGGGCCAACATATAAGGTGCCACTACCCCCACACGCTGCACATACAGAAAACTTTCATAATCACAGTCAGAAAGGATACCTCCCCGCATCAAGCAAGCATTATTAATCAGGCAATGTATACCTTCCGGATGTTCACGAAGCACCAAAGCTGCAAATTCCTCCAAAGCCTGTTTCTCTGCCACATCGCCGACAAATCCGGTCACCTGCCAGCCTCTCTCACGCATCTTTTCCACTTGTGTGAGAGTGGCCTGCTGATTCTGGTCTATAAAATATACACTATCCCCCTGAGAAGCAAAATGTGCGACGATGCAACGTCCGATACCTCCAGCTCCCCCCGTCACTACTATAATTCTATTCATAATACTGTTGATTCTTGTTTGTATCTAAAATTCTCTCTTACAAAGGTAAAAATTTACAGATGAATATCTGTAAGCTTCCATCAACAAGCAACAACAAAAAAGGCAGACTTCATCAAATCAATGAAATCTGCCCTCTTATGTTTATCAAAAATCTTCCTGATTCAAGTCCTACCCACAGCAATCAGCCAATCACCACCTCTCCATCGGCTGTGGCCTGATCTTCCCAGGCTCCGATACTGCCACCGGATACGGTAATACCGTCGCGTCCCACTTTCAAGGTCAGAGTGCACGATTTGCCACTTTCCAATGCAGTCTGCGGATTACCCGACTGCTTAAATAAAGCATCCAGAGTAAAATGCTTGGTTTCGCCACCTAAAGTAAGAGTGAAAGAAATCCCATCGGTCGCTTGGGGTACCAGATAGAACGAAGCTTTTGCACCCGTTACGGTAAGACTTCCTTGTTCATCTTTCACCTCCTTCACACTTCCCTTCACTGCATCCACCACGCAAGTGGTCTTCGCAGAAAAAGTGCATGACAACTGAGACAAATCATCTTCGGTATACCCTTTTCCTGGCTGAATTTCCAAATTAAGACGATGCAATGCATGGCGAAAAGTAAGTGACACGGCTTCAGAAGTACCTACTTCTACCGGCTGGGCAGCGGCAAGCAACAAATCATCATAGGAGGAATTGAACGAATTAAATTCGAAAGTTCCATCTTGTTCCACTTTCTGTGTGGGATAACAAGCTGAAAAAGTAACTTGTGATACATCTTCTGAAAGTCCAAAATCAGGCCATTGAAGAAAATCCACCTCATAAGCATAATCAGTCACTACAGGTGCAGCTCCTCCGGTTATACAAAGAGTCATCTTATCTCCTTTTTCAAAACTGCCGCTTCCATCACTTCCCAATTGTGGAGTACGCGTTTGAGAGGCAACACTGGCGACAATGGATATTTTACCAGAATTACCAGACAAATCACCCGAGCCACTGCCGGATGTGCCTTCTGATGTGTCTTCTGATGTGTCTTCCGATGTATTTCCTGAAGTATCACCAGTCACATTTGCCGGTATATCGTTTGTACAAGATACTGCTGTCAGCATAGCAGTTATGAATGCATAAAGCACACTTTTTTTTCATCATCATTCTTTTTATCATGATTATTATTTAAAGAGTCAAAACATGAGGCGTAAATAGTTTTTTATAAAAACAGGAAACGCATTTCATCAATAAATTATACGCAAAGGAACATGATTTGTTCAATACAGTCTGTTGGTGGTTCAAAACCTTACCATTTATTTTCACCTGTTCACATATATATACAATCTCATACCTGCAACATAAGAACTTCATTTTCATTCTTCCCGAATTATTCGATAATTACACCGAGATTTCCTATCTTTGCGACTGATTAATATTAATGCACATTTAATTTTTTGACATGGAAAATAAATACATCACAGTAGCATATAAACTTTATGCGGTAACAGACGGAGAAAAAGAATTACGTGAAGAAGCCCCTGCAAGCCATCCGTTCCAGTTCATCTCAGGAATCGGTTATACTTTGGAACGCTTTGAAAAGGAAATCTTAGCACTGAAGAAAGGTGACAACTTCAACTTTACAATTCCTTGTGCGGAAGCATACGGCGAAAGAGACGAAGACAACGTACGCCAGGTGCCCAAATCTATGTTCTGCGGTCCGGATGGAAAATTCGATAGCGACAATATCTTCGAAGGCAACATTATCATGCTGAACGATGCAGAAGGCCATCAGTTCTATGCCAACGTTGGCGAAATCACAGAAGATAAAGTGGTGCTCGACCTGAACCACCCGCATGCTGGTAAAGACCTGATTTTTGAAGGTACCGTAATGGAAATGCGCGATGCAACCAACAAGGAAATGGAAAGCATCCTCAAACTGATGAGCGGTGAAGGCTGCGGATGCGGTTGCGACAGCTGTGGAGGCGGTTGCGGCGAACACGAAGCTGAAGAAGACGGCTGCTGCGGTGGCGGTTGCGGACACTGTCATTCATAATCTAATTTTTACTTAACCATAAAAAGAAGACGGCATGTTCCGTCTTCTTTCTTTTTCTACCTTTCTAATTCTGCTTTTCACATGATTCTCATAGCCGATAGCGGAGCGACCAAAACCGACTGGTGCTTCGGAAACACGTTACACGATTGCCAGGTTGTTCACACCGAAGGTATCAACCCTTTTCATCTGACAGAAGAGAAAATAAAACAGCTTCTTCAGGAAAGCCTGCTTGCACAACTGCCTTTTCCACAAGAAGAAGTGAAAGCCATTTTCTTTTATGGGGCTGGCTGTACCCCTGAAAAAGCCGGCAAGCTCTCCGGTTTACTCGCCGAAGCATTCCTTCACGCAACCATCCAGGTGGAAAGTGATTTGCTTGGAGCTGCCCGTGCATTGTGCAAGCATCAGCCGGGAATTGCCTGCATATTAGGAACAGGGGCGAACTCCTGCTTGTACGATGGTCAACGAATCACGCATAACACTCCTCCATTAGGCTATATTTTAGGAGATGAAGGAAGCGGAGCCTATTTAGGAAAACGATTTATAGGCGACTGCATCAAGCAGCAGTTACCTTCCGGCTTGCTGGAAGGCTTATTGAAGGAATATAACCTGACCGTAGCAGAGATTTTAGATAAAGTGTACAGACAGCCGCAGGGTAACCGTTTTTTGGCCAGTCTTACACCTTATATATATAAGCACAAGCATCAACCGGAAGTCCGAGAATTCCTAATTGAATGTTTTGGTGAATTTTTCCGCCGCAACATTCTTTCCTATCCGGAGCATAACCGGATTCCCGTCTCTTTTGTAGGCTCCATCGCATGGTTTTTCCAGGACGAACTGAAGGAAACCGCCCGAAAATTCAACCTCCACACCGGTATTTTCATTCAGTCTCCCATACAGGAATTGAAGGGCTTTCACCTTCCTGAAAAACGTAAGTGCGTTTTCACACGAACGTAAAGACATTTGAAAATCGTTGGAAAATCAAATAATTTTCAATACCTTGCACTCAGATTCCGAATATCTAACTATAAATAAAAATCATCATGAAGAACTTTAGAATCGAAGCCATTATTCTGGCCATCGGCCTGCTGCTGTTAGGCGTATTCATTGAAAAAGGATTCAGTAAGTTTGCAGAAAAAGACCGCAGTGTCACCGTAAAAGGACTGGCCGAAATAGAAGTACCAGCCAATAAAGTAACCTGGCCACTGGTATACAAAAGCCTGGGAAATGATTTGGGAAGATTGTACGACGACATCAAGCGTTCCAATCAGACCATCACCGGTTTCTTGAAAGAAAAAGGACTGACAGAGCAGGAAATCAGTGTGAACGCTCCGGAAATCATCGACCTGGCTGCCGAACGTTATGGCAACAATCAGAACCCGGCCAACCGCTACAATGTGACCACAGTCATCACCGTTACTTCCGACAAGGTAGATCTGATACGTGAACTCATCAGTGAGCAGGGAGAACTGCTGAAAAGAGGCATCGCCATCACCTCCGGAGAATACCAGTACAAGGTGCAGTATGAATATACCGACTTGAACAAGGTAAAACCGCAGATGATTGAAGAAGCCACCAAAAACGCACGCGAAGCAGCCGAAAAGTTTGCCAAAGATTCCGGCAGTAACCTCGGCAAAATCCGTCAGGCCAACCAGGGGCAGTTCAGCATCACCGACCGTGACCCCAACACCCCTTATATCAAGAAGATACGCGTAGTCACCACCATTGACTATTCACTTGAGAACTAACAGAAAATCCAAAAAAACTCATAAAAAACCGGAAAAACCTCCCTTGCTGAGCGTTTTTCCGGCTTTTCTATTTTCCTTTCCCTTAAAAAAAGCAAGCAAGCCTTTTAATATTCAGGATTTTATTATACCTTTGCAGCCGATTTATATAAACAATATAAAGTCTAACACAATTAGTTATTTAAAAACAATTTTTTTATTTAATGGAAAACTTAAAGAACATTGCTCCTATTGAAGATTTCAACTGGGATGCGTATGAAAACGGTGATGCAGTAACCAGCGTAAGCAAAGAAGATCTTGAAAAAGCTTATGACAGCACGCTGAACAAAGTAAACGACCGTGAGGTTGTAGACGGTACTGTAATCGCGATGAACAAACGTGAAGTTGTTGTAAACATCGGTTACAAATCAGACGGTATCATTCCGTTGAGCGAATTCCGTTACAATCCGGATTTGAAAGTAGGTGACACTGTAGAAGTGTACATCGAAAACCAGGAAGACAAAAAAGGTCAGTTGATCTTGTCTCACAAGAAAGCTCGCGCTACTCGTTCTTGGGATCGTGTTAACGCTGCTCTTGAAAACGAAGAAATCATTAAGGGTTACATCAAGTGCCGCACTAAGGGTGGTATGATCGTTGACGTATTCGGTATTGAAGCATTCTTGCCGGGTTCTCAGATTGATGTGAAACCTATCCGTGACTACGATGTATTCGTAGGTAAGACTATGGAATTCAAGGTTGTAAAAATCAACCAGGAATTCAAGAACGTGGTTGTTTCTCACAAGGCTCTTATCGAAGCTGAACTGGAACAGCAGAAGAAAGAAATCATCAGCAAACTTGAAAAAGGTCAGGTACTGGAAGGTACTGTTAAGAATATCACATCTTACGGTGTATTCATCGACTTGGGCGGCGTAGACGGTTTGATCCACATCACAGACTTGTCATGGGGCCGTGTAAGCGATCCTCGCGAAGTTGTTTCTTTGGATCAGAAGTTGAATGTAGTTATCCTTGACTTCGATGATGAAAAGAAACGTATCGCTTTAGGTTTGAAGCAATTGACTCCGCATCCATGGGATAGCCTTGATCCAAACTTGAAAGTTGGTGATCACGTTAAAGGTAAAGTTGTCGTTATGGCTGATTACGGAGCATTCATCGAAATCGCTCCGGGCGTAGAAGGTTTGATCCACGTTTCTGAAATGTCTTGGTCACAGCACTTGCGTTCAGCTCAGGACTTCATGAAAGTTGGTGATGAAATCGAAGCTGTAATCTTGACTTTGGATCGTGAAGAACGTAAGATGTCTTTGGGTATCAAACAGCTGAAAGCTGATCCATGGGAAACTATCGAAGAAAAGTATCCTGTAGGTTCTAAGCACACTGCTAAAGTACGTAACTTCACTAACTTCGGTGTATTTGTAGAAATCGAAGAAGGTGTAGACGGTTTGATTCACATCTCAGACTTGTCTTGGACTAAGAAAATCAAACACCCATCAGAATTTACTCAGATTGGTGCAGATATCGAAGTTCAGGTATTGGAAATCGACAAAGAAAACCGTCGTTTGAGCCTTGGTCACAAACAGTTGGAAGAAAATCCATGGGATGTATTCGAAACTGTATTTACTGTAGGTTCTATCCACGAAGGTACTATCATCGAAATGTTGGATAAAGGTGCTGTAGTAGCATTGCCTTACGGTGTTGAAGGTTTCGCAACTCCGAAACACTTGGTTAAGGAAGATGGTTCACAGGCTCAGTTGGACGAAAAGTTGGAATTCAAAGTAATCGAATTCAACAAAGACGCTAAGAGAATCATCTTGTCTCACAGCCGTATTTTCGAAGATGCAGCAAAAGCTGAAGAAAAAGCAGAAAAGAAAGCTACAAAGAAATCATCTAAGAAAGAAGAAGCTCCTATGATTCAGAACCAAGCTGTTTCTGTCCAGCGCTGTGCTGGGCACGCCGGACCGCACGATGGAGCTGATGATCGAGGCTCTGCGCATCCTGCGGGAGGAGTACCATTTTAACGGCTACATCCACGCCAAGACGATCCCCGGCGCAGACCCGATGCTGGTCGAAAAGATCGGGCGGCTGGCAGACCGCCTGTCGGTCAATATCGAGCTGCCCAGCGAGACGAGCCTGACCACGCTGGCCCCCGACAAAAAGAAAACTGCGATCCTGCGCCCCATGGGGCAGATCGCAGTGCAGAGTGCGCAGAGCAAAAAGGAGATGGTGCTCTACCGCGGGGCCAAGCCGTTTGCGCCGGCTGGGCAGAGCACCCAAATGATCATCGGGGCGACGCCGGAGACAGACCGCCATATCATGGACCTGACCGAGGGACTCTACAGGAAATACTCGCTGAAGCGCGTGTTTTACTCGGCCTATCTGCCGGTGGTGGAGGATCGCCGCCTGCCCGCACTGCACACGGCCCCTCCCCTGCTGCGGGAGCACCGTCTGTATCAGGCGGACTGGCTGCTGCGGTACTACCATTTTTCGGCCCGGGAGCTGCTGACCGAGGACGAGCCGAATTTTGACCCCTACCTGGACCCCAAGTGCACCTGGGCCGTGCGCCACCCGGAGTTTTTCCCCGTGGAGGTCAACACGGCCAGCCGTGCCGAGTTGCTGCGGGTGCCGGGCATCGGCCCCAAGAGTGCGCTGCGCATTGTCGAGGCGCGCCGGGTGCAAAGCCTCGGCATGGCAGAGCTCAAGCGCATTGGAGTCGTGCTTAAGCGGGCACAGTATTTCATTACCTGCAAGGGCAAGGCAGCGGCCCGCGGCAGCCGCGCGGAGATCGCGGGGGCGCTGCTTGACCCCAAGGCGTTCAGCGTGGGGATGCAGCAGCTTTCGCTGGACGATTTTGTACCCAAGGCCCTGCCCGACGCTGCCCCGGCTGTGCAAAGGCTGGAGGCGCGCGGCATGGCGGCGGACGTGGCCGCCCGGACGGTGCGGCAGGAGGCACTGCAATGTCTTACGAAGCGCATGTGACCGACACAGCCTACTGCTATGACGGCAGCTTTGCGGGCTTTTTGTGCTGCGTGTTCGAGAGCTACGCCCGGAAGGAGATCCCCGCCGAGGTCTGCCCGCCCGAGGAGGGACAGCTGAATTTCTTCGGCACGCGGCAGATTTTTACCGACGAGCAGCACGCGCGGCGGGTCGCGGCAGGGCTGGACCGGCTTGGCCGCGAGGTGAAGGACCGCGTGACGACGGGCTTTCTCTGCACCGACCCCGGCAAGGACCTGACACTGCTGCGGTTTGTGCGGCTCTGCTTTGCG
>ERZ773136.781-NODE-781-length-34507-cov-6.144578_pt1 | contig 34507 bp, 31 predicted proteins | sample MGYA00580855_ERZ773136 | MGnify/ENA primary metagenome ERZ773136 (study PRJEB29015, sample SAMEA2737860) | human gut metagenome | biome: human gut; feature: human-associated habitat; material: faeces | place: China | collected 2012 ... | reverse complement strand
CTTACCTGTCTCCTACAAAATATCGTGGAGATGACCTGTTGGTGGAGAACGAACAATATGCGGTGGTATATAACCCGTCTGTTGGAGGAACCTATGATGTGATGCGTAAAGTCTCAGCTGAAGAAGTCAGACAAAACATCAACCGTTATGGATTGCCTGATAACGCCACTGCTGATGTCAAGTCCATTACTGAAAAACAGGAACAGAAAATGGAAACTGTCGCACAAGAAGAGACTCACTTTCATCGAGGAAGATAATGTTTAATCTCTATTGAAGGCTGTTATCACCAATAACAGCTTTTTTTATGTACAGACTCAGATTTTATTGCTGATAAATTTAACAAGTATAGGCAAAATATAAATTCTTATTTTATAAGCAATTACAATTCATTCAGTATAATTTTTAACGTAAACCAAATTTATAATAAATATGGATTCTATAAAATTAAAATTTAGAGCTTCGACTAAGCCCAATAAGGAGGGGGTCCTTTTCTTCCAGATTATTCATAACCGCATAATTAGACGCATAAATGCAGGTTATTATATTTATCCTGAAGAATGGGATTATAAAAAAGAAATGATAATAATACCAGATAATGATCATTCACGATATGAGCATCTCAATTCAATAATATATAATATAAAATGCAGAATGAAGCATTATTATTATATATTAGATTTATATAAAAACAGAGAATATACGATTGAAGAAATTATCAAAGCATTCCAAGGTGAAACAGCAGATGGCAAAGGAGTATTTGAATATTTACGTAATCAAGTGCATAGACTTAAACAGTTAGGCAGACAACGATGCAGTGAAACAATGGAATCAACTCTACGAAGCTTTATGAAATTTAGAGGTGGGATTGATTTAAGTTTATCAAATCTTTCTGCTAATATTTTTGAACAATATGAAGCTTATCTTAAAGGTAAAGGAGTAACGCGAAATACAAGTTCTTTTTATATGCGCAACTTTCGAACAGCCTATAAATTAGCCGTAGAAGAGGGATTAACAAATGATAATCAACCATTTCGTAAAGTTTATACCGGGATAGACAAAACACTAAAACGAGCAATAACAATAGATGATATACGTCGAATTAAATCATTAGATTTAAATAGTCGTCCACCGCTGGATTATGCTAAAGACATGCTACTTTTCAGTTTTTACATGAGAGGTATGAGTTTCGTTGATATGGCATACTTACGAAAAAAAGACTTAGTAAATGGTTATATTAGTTATAGACGTAAAAAAACAGGACAACATCTTACAATTGAAATAACAAATGAGGCACAATGTATTATCTCTAAATATATAAATACGACACAATATTTATTACCTATCATAACTACAGAAGATATAGATGCTCGTAAACAATATATCACCCAATTAATTCGAGTAAATAGACACTTAAAAGTTATCGGTAAAATGGTAAACCTACCTATTCCGTTATCTACTTATGTTGTACGACATGCATGGGCTACAATAGCTAGAGACAAAGGAATAAATATTTCAATAATAAGTGAAGGACTAGGGCACAACAATGAAATGACCACTCGCATTTATCTCGATTCGATACGAGCTTCAAAAGTAGATGAAGCCAACCGCTCCATTTTAGATGAACTCTAAATCCTTATAAATACAAAAAGGATATGTTTATCAATAATGATTATCTCTATTGCAGAGATAATAAATCCCATGCAAATATAAAAAATTTTTTTTGTAACCCGAAGTTTTTAGTTACAAAAATATAAATCTTCTATAGTTTTATATGAAAATCCATATATCTTTCTTAATAAATAGTTTTATAAACCTTTTATTTGCTCATTTTTATAATATTATTCAATATAGAATATTTCATAATCTTACAAAGTTTATCATTTTCTATAAGATCTGATAGATAACCCATTGTTTCATAACTGTTTATCAATAATGCATATCTCTGCAATAGAGATAATCTGTGATTAATTTGAATATCTAATTCATTTTAAAGCAAATGAATTCTAACAGTAAATCCAACGGATTTGGGAACGGTTCTTTATTAACTGGTCCTCATAATGATTCGTTAGTCAATGGGACTAACGACCGCGAAGCGTGTCCAAAACGTTGGATTGCAGTTCTAGTTAAAATGAATACAGAGAAAAAAGTAGGTGAACAATTAAATAAATTAAACATTGAAAATTACGTCCCAACTCAAATCGAAATACACCAATGGAGTGATAGGAAAAAAAAAGTCAACAGAATTGTGATTCCAATGGTGGTGTTTGTATATCTAAGTGAAGAAGAAGAAAAACAGCTATTGAAATATTCTTTTATTTTAAAGATCTTATCTTATCCTGGTCAAAAGGGGACGGCAATAATTCCTGAAGATCAGATTGAACGTTTAAAATACATGCTAAAGCATGCAGATTCAAAAGTTGAACTCACTAATAATGTTTATAAATTAGGAGGAAAAGTTCAAATTGCACGAGGCCCTTTAAAGAATTTAATAGGTGAATTATGCTATGTTGAACAAAACAAATCAATGGTAGCAATTAGAATTGAATCATTGGGATTTGCATGTGTAAATATTTCAAAGTCAGATGTTATTAGTATATAGAATAATATATAATTATGAGCAGTAATAAAACTATTATCCCCGGAATGGAAGAAGCTTACACAGAACGAACTTCTAATATTGATAGTTCTAAAAAAATGCAAGATGGCACATGTATTCCTCATCCATTTGGAACACAATCTCCTTCCGTAGCAACTAATCAAAAGCCAATCGTTGGCTTCCTGTATTCAATTTCAAAATCTATGGCTGGTGAATTTTGGCCATTACATATAGGGTCAAATACCATTGGACGTTCTGCGAATTGTGATGTTTCTTTAGGAGAAGCAACCGTTTCTGAAGAACATGCCGTATTAGTAGTAAGACAAATGAAGAATCCGGAAAAGATTATTGCTTCAATTTGTGATTCTCGTTCAACTTGCGGAACAATGATAAATGGAGAAAGTTTAGGCTTCGACCAAAGAGAATGTTTTAACGGTGACATCATTACTATAGGAGAGCACTACGATCTATTCTTTATCTTAATAGATGCAAAACAGATTGGATTGAATGTATGTAGAGGATTTATGCCTACCCAATCAAATGTAGGACAAGCTATAGGTCCTCAATCTACAGGGAATGCGTATAGTGCACCTACATTTAATCGATATACGCAAGGGTATGAACAAGATGATTCAAGTTACCAAGGCGGTACAAAAGGAATCGATGAAAATGAAAACAAGCCGTCAACCAAACCTGGAGGTACAATATTTATGTAATTCTCATGAATATAAAGAGACTACAGGGACAACTTGAAAAACAAAAAGGCGTATATTATGAATATGACGCTGATTCCACTCCCATAGGTGAAGGTGGCATGGGTGTTGTGTACCGCGGAGTTCGAATTGACGAAAGAACAGGTATGCATACTGAAGTTGCTATAAAAGCACTTCACGACGATTTACCTGAAGAAGTTTATGCTAGAGCAGAACGTGAAGCTTCAATTCAATTGAGGCATGACAACTTAGTTGAAATGCTAGGTTTAATTAGTATTTATGAGACTAATCAATGGGGAGAAAAGGAATATCATCATTATGTCATCAGTGAATTTCTTCATGGAATAGAATTGTCAGATTTACTACAAGGTAAGTTGGATAATAAATTCAATGAAGAGAATTCTTATGCTCGTTATCTTTATAATTGCTATTTAAAAGACCGTAAAAATACCTCTATAAAAATAATAAAGAATATCTTATCTGGAGTTCTAGCATTACATGATAAAGGCTACATTCATAGAGATATTGACCCAAGCAATATAATGGTAACAAATGACGGCCATATAAAACTAATTGACTTTGGTATTGCAAAAAATATAAAGGCCTTAAGTTCAAATGATAAATTAAGAACTGCTACTGGTAAATTTATAGGAAAGGCAGAATATGCTTCTCCTGAGTTAGTCCTAGGAGATGTAAAAAATCAAAATTATACTACCGATATTTATGCATTAGGTATTTTACTATATAGACTTTTAGTTGGAGAATTACCTTTTTCTGGAAGTCAATATGAAGTATTACAATATCAACTAAAGCGAAAAGTGCCAGTAAATAATATAGAGAGCATTGCATTAGCTAAAGTTGTAAAAAAATCAACTGAAAAGATACAAAGCCATAGATATAGCACTATAGCAGAATTTCGTGTAGCTATTGACAAAGCTGAGAACAAGGAAAATTCTTTTTTTGAATCATACGGGAAATATATAATTGCATGTATAGTATTGGTGGTAATAGGTATAGGCGGTTGGTTATATTGGGATTTTAAAAAAGAAATAGCTACTAAACCTATTCCAATGATAGTAGAAAGTCCAGAGCAACAATATCAACACGCACTATCTCAACTTGATTCTAACATTCCAGATTCAATAAAAAAAGGATTTGATAATATGAAAGAATTAGCAAATTCCGGATTTGATAAAGCAAAAATTGAAATAGGAATTACATATTTGTCTGGATCAAGTAATCCAATTATAAGCAATAGAAGAGAAATTCTTAAACTTAATAATAATGAGATTTATTCTGCTGAAAATATTATTAAAGAATTAAGCTCAATAAAAGATAAATCCCTGTTTGCCCCTGAAGTGTATTATATCTTGGGGATAGCATATTATTGGAGTGGCGATAAAGTTTTAGCCATTGAATCTTTTCAATCAGCATTGAATCAAATAAATAATGGCACACATGCTTTACATGGGTTTGATACCAATAATTTGAAAAATGTTCTCCAAAAAAACTTAACAACATTATTAGAAAATGAATAATACCATGTTACATCAAGTTTATCAACAAGAAGGAGATTCTCGTATTTTTCTACAAGTTTCTGGGCATTGGTATTATTACGATTCAAATAGTATTCCTCTAGGAAAAGGTGCTATGGGCACTGTATATTTAGGATTTAGCTGTGATTCAAACCAACGAATAGCAGTAAAGAGAGTCAAAGATATATATGCCAATAATAAGATGATAAGGGAAAGAGCTAAATTAGAAGCTTCTTTATCCTTTTCTCATCCCAATTTAGTACAAATGATAGGACTTTGTGAGTATAATTCTGATACAGGGCCTATTTTTATATTAAGTGGATATATTGCAGGAATAACACTGGAAACTCATGTTAGAGAACAGCTCAATAATCTTTCTCCAAATGAAAGAGTAAAAAAAATATCACACGAAATATGTTTAGTTCTTGATGCTTTACAATATCTACATTCAAGAGGTGTCGTTCATAGAGATGTAAAACCTTCAAACATTATGCTTGAAAATGGTTCGAATGTAAAATTAATGGATTTAGGTATTGCTCGTATGAATGGTGGTAATAAATACTCTTCGTATGGATTTATTGGTACGCCGCAATATGCAGCCCCAGAACAAATTTTAAGAGATGGTAAAAATACAGAAATCAATGCACAAACGGATATATACGCAACCGGCATAACTTTTTATGAACTTCTTACAGGTGTGAATCCTTTTAAAACAGAAATTGAAGCTGATGTACTATCTAGACAAATGTCCATGAAGCTACCTTATGATAAAAAAATACCCAAAAGGTTGTATAAAGTCATATTAAAAGCTACAGAAAAAACGCCTAACAAGCGTTATAAGTCTGCTACAGAGTTCAAATTCGCTATTATTGAAGCATTGGATCCCAATAAAAATTTAGATTTGATATATTGGTTAAATACCCCATGGAAATGGTTGCTTGTTATTGCAAGCATAATTATAATTTTAAGTTTCTTATTAATCATATAATTATGGTTACACCCATTGATATTAAAGAAAATGCAATAGGTTTCATCGACTCTAGAATTGGAGGTCGAAAAGAGAATCAAGATGCAGCTGGCTTGAGGGAAACAAAACTAGGTTACTTAATTGTAGTCTGTGATGGCATGGGAGGAATGCAAGGTGGTAGTGTTGCATCCCAATTAGCAGTAAAAAAAATCATAGAAACAGTTTCTGCAGCCGACCATCAAGCGAATCCATCCATGACGTTGACAAAGGCTATAAGAAATGCTAACATAGCTATTATAGAGGAAGGGAAAAATAATTCAGCATTACAGGGTATGGGTACAACTGTAACAGCTTTATTAATATCTAAGCATTCAGCTATAGCTGCATATGTTGGTGATAGCAGGATTTACCAAATTAGAAATGGGAAAAAGGTTTTTAGAACTTTTGACCATTCTATGGTTTTTGAAATGGTAAAGAAAAAAGTAATATCTGAGGAACAGGCTCGATTATCTGCACAATCAAATGTTATAATGAAAGCATTAGGCGTAACCCCTGATATTGAAGTGGAAGTTTCAGAACATCCGTACCAGAAAGGAGATAGATTTATCCTTTGTACTGACGGCTTTTGGGGAGCTATGCCTGAAGAGGAGTTTATACGTTATTTATCAGAAAAGAAATCAATTAATAATATATTGGAATCAACAGCCAATATAGTAGAAAGTATAGGAAGAAATTCTGGTAATGAATACGATAATCTTACAGCAGCTATTTTAGAGATGAAAAGTAATTCAATATTAAAAGAAAAAATGAACAGGTTGTCAAAGATAATAATTTCAGTCTTGTTAGTTATTCTACTTGCAAGCGTTGCATTAAATATAGCACTATATACTCAAAATTGTGAGAATGCCGATAAAACACATCAGAATATAAATTCTAGTCAAATAGAATCAAGTAAGGATACCGCAAATATTTTAAAATAGGATATGAAAAAAATATATACAATTGGTAGAGATGAAAGCTGTGATATTGTAATCCCTGATAATACAGATATTATAAGTAGATTACATGCAACAATTAGAGTAGAATCAAATAACAAGCTATTTATTACAGACCAAAGCCGTAATGGTACTTACATAAATGGCATGAAAATGTCTTCTAATGTAGAAATTCCCGTCACGCGGAAAGATGTCATTTCATTTGCACATATTTATAATTTAGATTGGAGCCTAGTACCTAAAAGCTCTAATAATAAATATAAAATTTTAATATCAATATTTATTCTGATGATTATTTCAGCAGCTATTTTATGGATGACTTTGGGGACAAAAAACAATTCGGGAAACTCTCCCGCCACATTACCAATGGATTCTACCATTGTTATTAAAAATCAAGATTCTACATTCACTGTAAAAGAAGATACAATCGAATCCGAACCTATTACTCCTGTAGCTACACAAAAGCCTGTTATTAAAAAGAGGAAAGATAGTATTAAGATTGAACAACCAAGTAAACCAATAGATAATAATCCTATATACTAATATAAATTTATTATGAGATTAATTGTTATAGGAAGCAGTAATAGTGCACATTTAAAATTAAATAGTCAATTTGTAAGTGGCTATCATGCAGAGATCTTAATGTTAGATAATGGTGACATCCTTTTAACAGATAAAGGAAGCAGGAATGGAACTTATCTAAATGATCAAAGATTACAACCCAATAAGGACATACCAATAAAAAGAGGAGACTCGATTAGATTTGCGGATGTAACATTGGACTGGAAAACTATACCAGTATTTCCTATGCCTGATTTAACAAAGGTAAAAGAGATGCGAGGTATTGGAACAAATTTTAGGAATAAATATCAGTTGCAAGGAGATAAGGTCAGTCGTTTTCATGCAACCTTTAAAAAAATGAGTGACAAGAAATGGTATATCCAAGATCATAGTAGAAATGGGACAACCGTAAACGGACAACCAATTCCATCTAATCAAGACATAAAACTAAAAAAAGGTGATAAAATCTTATGCGCAGGCGTATCAGTTCCCAACCCTTATGAAGAAGGAAAAACATTTAATTATCGAAAAATAGTAACAATAATTTCAGTTATATTGTTATTATGCGGCGCTTTTTATGGCATATATCATTATTGGCCTCATAATGGTAATAGTGATAGTAATGATCCTGCAGTTGTCCTTTCTAATAAGAAAATGTCGGATGAAGAAATTTTTGCGAAATATAAGAATTCAACTGTACTGCTTATCGGATTCTACTATTACAAAGTATCAGCAGGTAATTTAGATCTTGAGAAATTAGGATTACCTACTGAGGTTGTATATACTAATGGAAGCATTCAACCAGTAAATGGTGTTAGGTCAAAAATGAAAATTTATACTGGAACAGGATTTTTTATTTCTAATGATGGAAAAATTGCCACTAATTTACACATTGTAAGGCCATGGTTATTTGATGAAGAGTTGTCAATTGTTTCAGATAAATATAAAATGGTTATAGCAAATGCAGCTTCTGAAAATCCTGCTCTCAATGCTTTTACTGCACAAATTAAAGTTGAAGGGGTTCTTTCATACATTGGAATGTTGCCAAATGGTGCATATTTTAGCGATGAGAACCTTAAACAATGCAGAGAATTTAAAGCATACGACGATAAAAAAAAGGATGTTGCTATTCTTCAACTAGAGTCGAAAAAACTTCCAGATTCCAATTGCTCTATTGTAGATCTAAATAATTCAATTGTAAATGATTCTGAAATAAGAGTAGGTTCACATATATACACCATGGGCTTTCCTCTTGGACTAGAAATACAAGATCTAAATACTGAAATTAAATTATTGGGACAAAATGGAAGTATCACACAGGAATGTAATGAATACCAATTTGGGTTTAACGCTCCATCATATGGAGGAGCGAGCGGATCACCAATTTTTAATGATAAAGGACAATTAATTGGTGTACTTAGCTCGGGCGTTACAAAAAGTCAAGGTTTTAATTATGCTATAAAAGCAGTTCATATCAAGAATCTGCTTAATCAATCAACAAATAAATGATTATTATGAAAAGATTATCATTTTTATTAATCATTCTGTTGTTAGGCTTCACAAAAATCCTGGGACAAAGTATGGAATGGTTGTGTCGCCCTGATAAATATAAGGATATTGAATACATGGGACACGACCTTTTTAAGGTTAGAGCCGATAATGGGAAATGGGGCGTTATCTCTGCTGATGGAAAAGAAGTGCTAAAAATTGAACAAGACAGTATTACTCCATTTGTAGAAAACAGAGCATTATTGTTGGATAAAACTGGAAAAAGAATCTTAGGAATAATTGGAACTGAAGGTGAACTAATAAATTCTTTTGAAGATAAACAGATATATACGACATCATATCCATATTATAAAGAAGGATTAATGGCATTTAAAATCCAAAATGGATTATGCGGTTACTTAAATTATAATGGCAATATATCTATCCAGCCAAAATTTTATTTGGCTGCACCTTTCCAAAATGGTATCGCTACTGTACAATATGCTGACGGGGATGGTTACTATGGACTTATAAATAAATCAGGAGGATCAGCCATAATAACAGATGTTCAGTATAAATTCCTAAGCTCCATGGTAAACGGTCTGTTATATGCAGTTACATCTACAAGAAATGGAGATCTACTACGCGTAATGGAGCTGAATGGTAATCAACTAAAAGGTGTAAAAAGGCTGGAAAGTAAAATGTTTGTTGATCTCTCAGATGATTTCAGGTATCTGATGAGTCAAAACGGACATCACTATTTTATTGATAATCAGTGGAGAATATCAGGGTCAAATTACAATTATAAATTACCGTACGAACTTAAAGATAGCTTTAGTTTTATAACAGAGAGTTCAGAATTGTTGAGTAAACAAGAAACAAAAAACGGAATTCAAATAACATATTTGGGGAAACCAATACTTGAACATGCTTTTAATAATGTTGAAACATACGAAAAAAAATATGCAATAGTAAGTGCAAAAGATAAATCCATTGGAGTACTAAAATTAAATCCTTCAGCAGGCATTGAAATAATAGCTCCAACACGGGTTGTTGATTTCTATCATAATCCACTGCCAATAAATTTATCCGCAAACTTGGACGAGATAGCCCCTACTCAATATGTTGAAGCACAAGTTGATCTTAAAGATGTCAATCCTAGTCAACTAAAATGTTATATAAATGACAATGGATATTTGCGGTATGCGCCATTAAAAAAGCAAGGTGAACTTTGGAAATTGAATCTTCCATATTTTTATGCTGATACAAAATTCGGAAATGTGGTATCAAATGATATTGATGTTGCTATCACATATGATGGACTAGAATGGATGCACCGTAGAATTACAATTTCTTCTAAACATGAAAGTGGATTTAATGTACAATTAGACGGTAATAGTACTACTAATTCTAAAGGTAAAGGTAATATCTTTATTAACATCAAGTCTATTAATGGAATTGCAGCTTCATCAGCAAACGTAGAAGTTTCAGGACCAAATATCAAAATTAAGCAAACTATAAAGGATCAAATGACTATAATTCCTATAACAGTTTATGTTCCTGAAGGAGATTCTAAAACATTCAGCTATACAATTACCATTCGAGAAGAGGGCTGTCCTACTATAAAGAAAACATTGTCAAAAACAATAAGTAATCCAAATAAAAAACAAAAAACAGAGAAAATTATAGTAATATAAATTTAAAGAAAAAATTATGAATAAAAAATTTCTAATTCTTGCCATTGGTGCATGCTTATCAGTAAGTAGTGTGTTTGCCCAAGTTAAAATTGACAGAGGGTATGGCAATTCCCAAACAGAAAAAACAGGGAAAACAACATTGAAAAGAAATTCTGTTTTAGTTATTAAGTATGGTGTCAAGGCAGGTGTAACACTCTCTAATATGAGTAATAATATGACTTTTGATCCGGAATTTTCTATGGGCACAGGATTTCAAGCAGGTGCATTGATCAATTTACATTGGGGACAACGCACAGCTAGTAGTCTGCCAGGTACAGGTTTATGGGGACTGCAGCCTGAAATACTTTATTCAAACAATACAATAAAGAGTAAAGGAGGTAATATTAAATTGAATTACATTAAGATTCCTGTAATGTTAAAGGTTTATCCTTTATCTGCACTAAGTGTAGAAGTTGGTCCTGAATTTTCTTATTTAATGTCATCATCTCCAGAGTCTGCAGATTTAGGTGATGCTATAATAAATATTGGAGATTGTAAAGGTTTTAACTTTGGAGCCGGTGTAGGTGCTTCATACGAATTTAAAATAGGTTTAATGGCAGGAGTTCGATATTCTATGAATTTTACAGAATTAGGACAAAATCTTAAATGGAAAAACAACAATAATGTTCAGATAACATTGGGTTGGCTATTTTAATAACTGTATAAATTTTTATTAGACGTAATATTATAAATAATAGAAAATTTATGAAAAGAATTATTAATACATATTTTACAATTCTTATAGGGGCTGTAATTACGTTGTCATCATTCCTCTCTTGTACTGATCTAGAAGATATTGAAATTAGTTATAAACAAGATATTGGCATCACCGCAATGCACATCTTTGATAACTATGAACAATTTACAGAAGGAGATTTCGACATGTCCAAAGATGGTTGGAAATTAAACTTATTAGTATTAGTATATGATGAAAGCGGACATTTAGTAGAGAAATCCGAGAAATTATGTAGTAGTTTATCAGAAAGTTTAAATTATGCACCATCCTTAGAACCAGGAGAATACACTGTAATTTGTATTGCCGACTTTAGAGACGGTTTGGGAGGTAATGGATATAAATTCTGGAATATAGAAAACGAATCTAACCTTCAAGATCTGTCTATTACTGAGAATAGTACCTATTTCCCTGTCGTCTTTGAGACACTTGGATTAGATGTACAAAAGCTTAATGTAACAGATAAAGCACAAGCTATTAATGCAGACATAAAACCTGTAACAAGTTTAGTGCATGTATATATGAGTGACAAAGACTACTCTGGATGGGGTATAGATGGTTATAGTAGATTTTCTGTTTTAACCGATGGTTACTTTATTAAAGCGCTTAAAGCTAAAAATAATGTAAGATTTGAAGGTGGAAATCCTACATTCAACTATAGCGAGCAGTTATCTAATTATAATTTAGCAATATCAGAGGTACTTACGAAATGGACCGATAAAAAAGCTCCAACAACTTACCTCTATCGTGCATTATTGCCAGAAGAAAACAAAGGATTTAGTTTTCAAATACAAAAAAGAGAATTACCTCAAGATGCTTATGATACGTTTGTAACTTTTTGTGGGGAGTTTGATACAGAAGGAACAAGTGAGATATTGCCGGAAATATCATCTAATAAACAATATGTTGTTAATATGATTCTTGATGCGATGCAACTTGTTGTAATGGAATATCCTACTGACTATAATCATGAAAGATACACAGAACAGTTTGTATTAGACTATAATAACCGGTTAATGGAAGATATGGTTAATACAAAATATGAAAATATACTTGAGAAAGATGAAGATTATGCGAATGTATTTTTAGATATGCAACCATATGATCATAGCATACTATCATCTAATCTATATGTATCTCATTATCCACGCTCAAAGGCTAATCATTATGAGCAATTCGTAACAACTGCATTTTTAAAATCTGATTATACTAGTTGTTGTCAAGTACAATTACTTCTTCCCACTTTATCAGATGCATCTTTTGATAAAATTAAAAGTCTTCTATCAGAAAGGTTTCAAGCCGAAGAGGAAGGTAAATTTGGTCCAAACAATTTTACATACATTGAGCCTGGAGTATCTGAAGAAGATTCAAAATATCGTATTGCTTTAGAGAAAAGATACAATGAAGAATATGATCAATATACTTATTTCTTGACCTACAATCTTCGTTCTAAATATTATCCTCAAGAAGAAGATTTGTGGATAGATTTCACTTCTCTATTTGGCTCTGATAAGAATACAATAAAATCAGCCTTAGAAGACTATGGCTATAGTTATATCTTCACAGACGAAACTTATTCTGCAAATGGAAGTGATTATTACTACATAGAAAATAATGATTACACTGATATGGTAGGATTCGTGTTCAATACAGATAATCAAGTTTCTCAATATTGGATTTACTATAAACCTTCTAAAGTCAATGATGTATATAACTATTTATCAAAAAAATACAATACAGCTGAAAATGAAAACACGGAATATGTATACGTATTCTACAATGATAATAGGAATCTGAAAGTTGTGCTTGATTTGATGAATGGTGCCGTTGTATATACCAAATTGGATATGAAACAGCATGAAACACCAGCTTAATACTTTCAATTAACTTATATGAATGTCTGTAACAAGCAACGATTACTAATCTAAGTAAATATTACGTGAAACCTGTATATTGCAAGATAAAGTGAGATTATTTTGCAAGCCTTATAAGTATATATACTTTTTAGAGAGTATAAATTAGCTTGTTCAGACATTTAATACAAAATTTCAATGCTGAAAAATAGATTGTTATGAATCATAGAAATAAATGTTTCTCTATGTTTGTTATGCTTTGTGCAAGTATAAATGCATTTGCACAAAACATCGAACAAATTTATATGAAGAACGGTTCTGTAGTGGAAGGGTATATTGCAGAACAAAAACCAGGTAAGTCTATAACAATACAAACAACCTCTGCAACAATAGTTGTAAATAGTGATTCTCTTCAAAATAAAATTATTGAAAGAGTTCCTGTTGAATCATTATCAAAAGAATGGAGAATCTGGGCTGAAACTAACAATAAGCTTATTGATAATAATGGTAAAAAACAATTGGAACTAGTAACCCTAGAATTTAAAAATAGTATATATTCTAAAGTATATATTATAGAAAAAGGCTCACTTATTAAGTTTATAGATGTTTCTCCAAACCAATATACATTCAAATGGGGTGATATGTATCGAACTGTAAAAAATAAGCGTCCGGACAATCTTTTTTCAGGCCTTAAAGAAGTTCTTGTTCTAAAAGACGGAACCGAGATAGAAGGTCAAATAACAGAACAATTTCCTGGCAAAGATTTGAAAATAACAACTGAAAAAGGAGAAATATTATCATTCAAATTCACCCAGATAAAAAAAATCATAACAAAAAAATTAAATGACCGTTTTGATTTGTGGTCACAAATACAATTATTGGATAAAATACAATTAAAAAAAGACAATTCTTTTTTGGAGGGATTTATTTCATCAAGAACATTGAGTAAAGAACTTGTAATAGAGTTTGAAGATGGAAGTAATCGTATAATATCGATGAATGATATTCTTTCTTATTCAAAGATACCAAATACCAAATATATTGCCGCATACGATAAGGCCCTAAAAGAAGGTGAGATTCTATTAAACGGTAAGGCTGCTTATTTTGCAAAACTTGAAGTGAATAATCAATTTTTAATATTGGGTGATATTGTTTCTGCACAACTTCCTGTTGGAGAATCTGTTGTTATTGAAGCAAATTTAGTCAACAATGATTCTTCTATTGTATTGGTAAAAGCTCATGATGAAAGTATAACCAAACAAATAGGCAAAAAAAATGTAACATTGTTGGCACCAGTAATCACTTATCAGGACTTATTTCAATCTAACTTACCTTTTAAGCGAGAAGAAACTCCTTTAGGTAATATCAAAATATCCTTTAAGTTAGAAGAAGAAGGTGACTATGTCCTTTATATTCAAGGAATTGAAGGATATATAATCATCAACGTAATAAATAAGCAACAATAGATTAAAACGTTTTGAATATGATGGACAAGTTAGATGGCTATAATGAAGGAGCAATAGAGGTATTCCAAATAGCAGAAGCATATTCTAAAGAAAACATGAATGCGGCTATTGAACCAGCCCATGTGCTAAAAGCTTTACTTCATAAAGATGTTGGCTTGATTGCTTTTATCGAAAAAGCTCTGAATGCTGATTACTACTACATTCTTGACTGGGCAGACATGAGAATTAGAATGTTAAAAAAAGACACCGACTCGTCTCATGCAAAAAGTTTTTCTGCTACTACCAAGGCTGTTATAAATGAAGCAGACAGCATTCGTATCTCTACAAAAAAAGATAAGATAGATCCAATATCATTGCTTATAGCGATAGTTACTCCTGGGGTTGGTTTTTCGTTTGAACAACTTAAAACGTTGCCACTTCAAAAAGATGATATTATGGTTGCAATTGGTGGTTTAAATACAACTACTATCACATCATCTTCAAATAAAGCAAATTCTTTTAAAAAAAGCATTGGTAAAAAAAGTATTGAATCTTATTGCATTTTAAAGAACCAGGAACAAGAATGTGGGAAAATACCTCAAATCGTTGGTTTCGAAAAAGAACTCGGTGAGATTTATGGTATTTTATGTAGAAAAACAAAAGCAAATATATTGATTACGGGTGAATCAGGTGTTGGTAAAACCTCTTTAGTCAATGCTTTTGTACAATCTGTTGCAAATGGTAAAACGCCATCTTATTTGTCGAATGCTCAAATTTATGAACTTGATACAATAGCTTTGTCCATTGGAGTTTCATACAAAAATGAAATTGAAGGACGATTAAAAAAAGTTCTTGATGAACTTATTAATATGGATAATGCCATACTTGTAATTGAATCGTTTAATAAATTAATGGACAAACAAGGCACATTGAATGGTGCAATTAATGTGTTTAAATCATCATTAAATCAAGGTCTATTATGTATATGCACATCATCTATTGAAGGTTACACAAAAAACATCGAAACTGATAAGGAGATTACAAGTAAATTTGAGCGTATAATCATCGATGAACCTTCGATAGAAAAAACCACCAGCATTCTTAAAACGGTAATTAAGTCATTTGAAAACTTTCATGAATTAAAAACTTCTGATGACTTTATTATTAACTCAATACGTTTAGCAAAAAGATATTTTAGCGAAAAACATCTTCCTGATTCCGCTATTGATTTGATAGATCGCACAATGGCTCTGGTTAAAATTAAAAATGATTCAAATAAAGAGGAGAAGCGCGATGTAGTTCAGGTTGGAGATCTCATGGAGGTAGTTTCACAAAAAACAGGCATTCCATTAGGAGATGTTCAAGCTGCAGAACGCGAACGTCTGGTAAATGCAGAGGAAATTTTGAAGAGACGTGTAGTAGGTCAAGACCATGCTATTAAAGCTGTATTGGATTCAATATACGAATCACGTTCTGGCTTGAATAAAAAGGGCCAGCCTATAGGAAGTTTCTTTTTCCTAGGACCAACCGGAACAGGTAAGACAGAATTAGCCAAAGCTCTTGCAGAATTCTTATTTCAAGACGACACGGCTATTCTTAGATTTGACATGTCTGAATATAAAGAAGAACATTCTGTAGCATTGCTTTATGGAGCCCCTCCTGGATATGTAGGTTATGAAGAAGGTGGTTTGCTTGTAAATCAAATTCGCAAAAAACCTTATTCCATTGTACTTTTTGATGAGATTGAGAAAGCTCATCGCTCTGTATTTGATTTATTTCTTCAAATACTAGACGAAGGAAAACTTCATGATAGATTAGGACGCGTGGGAGACTTCTCAAATTCACTCATAATATTCACTTCAAATATAGGGAGTCAATATGTATTTGAACAATTTGAACACAATCGAATACCTACTCATAATGATATGTTGGAAGTGATGCAAGGCTATTTTAGGCCGGAATTCCTAGCACGACTTACTGAGATAGTGCCATTTGCTCCGATAAATGAGAAGATAGTTACTATGATCTTCAATATTCATTTAAAAGGGTTGCTTAAAACATTAAACGAGCAAAATATAACTCTCACTGTTGATGATAAGGCGATTCACAAAATAGCAATGGATGGGTTTAATGCGCAATATGGAGCTCGTCCTATACTTGGAATTTTAAGAAAAGACATTCGTCGTCCTTTATCTAAAATGATAATATCAGGTGAACTTGTAGAAGGTGATGATATAACTCTTACCTTAAATGAAAGTAATGAATTAAAGTGGAATATATCTCATTCAGAAAACAACTAAAATAATAATTAATATGGCAACAAAAACTGTAATTTCTAAAGTCCTCGATGCAGAGGCCGTAGATGGGATTATTGAGTTCCCTCAAAATAAAACTCTCTATGTAGACCAATTTACAGACATGGCTCCAGTTAAACCAGGCGATGTTTTCCAACCGGAAACGATGGAAGATGTTTTTAACTTTTATAAGCCTGAAAAAAAGAATGTTCAGATGTTAGATTTGGAAGGAAAACCTGTAAAAGAAAACTTCAAATTTAATGCAATTAAAGATTTTGACGATAAGGAACTTATTAAACAGAGTCCTTACTTGGCACAACAGAAATCTGCTGTTGATTCCTATAAAACAATAGAGCAACAACTTATTAAAAACAAAATACTTCGTCGTGCATATGAAAATGAAGAAAGCAGAAAGCATCTGATAGTTGCATTACAAGCTTTACTTGCAGAGTTGGAAAATAATTAAATTTTATATTAGAAACAATATATTCAGATACAAATATGTCAGAAGAATTGAAACCACAGCTTCAAGCCACTAATTCTGTATTAGATACAAAAAGTGCTTATCTGGATGAGATAAAGAAAATCGAGAATCCGGCAGAACGTCTTAAAGAAAGTCTCGAAAAATTAGAAGATTTTGGAGATTTTGATCTTTTGGAAACTATGGCAGAAGGATTGGAGAATATGAATCCTGATAATAGGGCAGCTAAAAGAATATTTTTACAAGATAGTGAATTTGCGGAACAGCGTAAACATCTAAAAACAGATTTGCTCATGTGGCTGAATATTCTTGATAGTGATGCAAAGACAGCAACTGAAGCAGTTGATAAATGTCAGGAGTCGGCTAATGCTGCAGAAAAGAATCTGCTTCAAAACTTAGGCCTTGTTCACGAACAAACACAGAAATTGGAAATTGCCTATCGCTCACTCGGTGAGTTTTTTGCCAATTCAGGTCAATCGAAATTAAAATGTCTTAACTTGATAAATGTAGACAAGGAAGATTTGGGCGATCCCGATGGAAAGGTATTTGCAAAAGTACGTGATGAGCTCAAAAGTAGCTTTGACCGTCTTTCACTAAAAGATAATTATTCACTGCTTGTAAGTCCAGGCTATCTTGGAAGTAAGCAAATAGTAAATATGTGGGGGCAAATGGCTTATCGAAATAAAGTCATGCTGGTGACAGATTATGCAGATTCCCCTACCCTTAAATTGTTGAATAAGGGATTAGACAAAGCTAACCTAAGTGACACGGATGCATATTTGGCAAATGTAATCATGGCTTGTAACTATATTTTAGGCCGTAAAAAATCTGATGAATCAAATGAAGATGAAGAAGATCTATATCTTCCACCTTCTGCTGCTATCGCTGGTCGTATGAGTAATACTGAAGAGACTCCTATATCTCAAGGAATTGCTGGAAAGAAATATGGTACGATAGATATGGCAAAAGGAACCCGACTGGATTTATTAAAATCTGAATTGACTGCATTGATTGACAAAGGTGTTGTACCAATGACATTTGAAGAAAACAGAGTAATGGCATTCTCTAATCGTTCACTGTACAATGGTGCAACAATTGGACTGCAGGAATATCCGATTGTTCGTGTATTCGATTGGATAGGCAAAGTATTTTCTCATTTTTTCAATTATGAAGCTTTCAAAAATTGGAATGGTAAACTTGCACAGGAAATCCGTGAACAGGTAATTGATTTTCTTGAAGATTACAAGGGACCAGGCAAACTGATTGAAGGATATTCAAACCCCAAAATAGTCCGTAATGAAAAGACTAAAGATATTGAAATTGAAATAGAACTTAAACCATTCTTTGCAGCCAAAAATTTCTATATCAAGCTAACAGGCCACAATGGAGATAATGGTGTTACGGAATGGACAAATGAAATCAAATAAATTACTTATTAATTAAAAATCAGTAAAATTATGGCAGCTCCAAGAACAGCTCAACTTAAAGTTGACGGATGTGAAGATCGTGAAGTGACTTATGTACAGTATCAGTTCAATCAGCAGATTGACGTAGAAGGTCAGCCTACTGGCACGACTCGCGGCGGTGTAATCAACCTAAAAGTAAAATCAACAGATGCAGGTAATACCGATTTGTTGGAATGGACATGTGATTCTTATGGCTCTAAAAATGGTACAATCACATGGCCAAATAAACTTGGTGGTATTATGAAGACTCTTTCGTTCATTGACGCATATTGTGTTAGCTATGAAGAGGTTTATGATGATACTAATACAGATCGTATGTATGAGAGTATTACCATTACTTGCCGACAGTTAACCGTAACAGGTAAGGGAAGTGTTGAATACGATAACCATTGGGCACTTTAATTCAATAACTTATGAGGATGTATCTAATATAAATTTGATACATCCTCATTACTAACAATTCTGTTTTATGGCATTTAAAGCAACTCTAATCATGGATCAGCAGAAATCTACAGCTGCTGAAGTTGAGTCATATGGAGGTAAAAAATATGAATTGATAGAATGTGAATATGAATTCTATCAATCATTAGACGAAAGCGGAAAGCCATCATCAAGACCTCAGAGCGGACTTATAAAGTTCGTTATGCCAGCACAAGGTGATGATGATTTGTTTTTTTACAATTGGATGTTTAATAGAGCAGAGACTCACAATGGAACTATTGAAATGCTTCTTTCTACAGATGATAATCAGAAGAAGTATTTGCATTTATATTTCGAAGATGCCTATTTAGTGAATATGTACCAATATTTTAATAATCAGAATAGTTTGTTAGTTCGTTCAAAGGTTACACTTAGTGTCCGGAAATTCACTTTTGGTGGGTCTGCTAACTTTGAAAATGATTGGAAAATAAAATAATAATGGATGATAATATTATAAAATCATTAAAATCAAATCTTGCAGATTTAACTTACATTCTTTTTGTCATAAGGAAAGAATTTGAACAAATAATTGAGACTTCTGATAATGAAAAGACTAATGAAAATTTGCGGAAAACCACTTCTGCCTTGCAAGAGTCCAATAATAATGTTATCAGATTGTATCATGAAATAAATAAAAATGAAGATAGGATACAGAATGAATGGTACAATGATGATACTACACTTAAAAACCTCAAAAAGGAGGTTGATAATCTTAAAAAATCAATAGATGCATTGATAGATGGGAACAAGAACCTGTTAAAATAATAACAGAAAGATTGATATGCCTTTTAATACAATAAACAACGTTTATAAAAACGTAAAACAAGTTGATGAAGACCTTAGCCAAGGACATGTCTCTGTACAAGAAACGAGTAAAGCAGTCAATGATATAAAGAAGACATGGGATGATTTCGCAAAGATTGGAGATTATCGTGATAAGTATGGTAATAAGCAGAATAAACTTGCGGATTTTGCCAAAAAGGAATTCGTCCCAGGTACATTTGATGCTTTTGGAGGTATAAAAAACGGAGCAGCAACAGGTATTAGCAGTGTTTCATCATTTTTTAGTGCTGTCGATTCATTTAAAGGAAGCTGGAGAAATCCTGAACAGGCACGACAAAAACTGGAAGATGGTTTAAAACAAATTTCAAATGGAGTAAAACAGTTTGGGGAGACACTAAAGAATATTTCACGAGCAGGAAAAGGCATTAGTGACATGTTGGGCACTAATAGTAAACATCCTATTCTGGATGGCATTGGAAATTTTGGCAATGGAACGTCTGTTTTTGGTGAGAATTTTGGTAATAGCGGAATTCCAGTATTGGCTGGTATTACTGCTGGGGAAATCAGCAAAAAAGTTAACAATTCAGTAGATGGAGTACCTACAGGGGGAGCAGCACCCATAAGCTTAGTTGAAAACGATACGTCAATATATGATACAAAATCTAACAAGCTGCAAGAAAAAACTGCAATAAATTCAAATACATCACTAAATAATACAGATACCAAGACTGATTTCAATACTGACAGTGATGATTTCAGTGCCGATATGATACACGAAATCAATGTAATTCTTGATGGAAACTACTCACAACAAAACTCAATTTGCTCAATTAACGGGAATAAATACAAGTTGAGTGAATATTCCCTTTCTCAGGAACTACTGCGACCGATGATATTGAACTTTTCATTAGAGAAGAATGAAAAAATTGAGACACAATCGGATGTGGTTTTTGCAGACATAACTCAAATTATTGGAAAGACGTTCGAAATCAATGTTTCAACTGTAAAGACAAGTATTGACGAAAGTTCTGCCCAACCTCAAAAAGCTTTTGAATTTAAGGGGATGATAATAGATGTCTCAGCTTCAAGAAATACTGCTAGTACTCAATATGCCAGAGTCACTATTGCATCGATGGATGTTCTTTTACAGAATGCACCACACTGTCGTTCTTTTGAAAATATGACTTTAGCAGATATAGTTACAAGTGTACTGAATCCATATAAGGAAATTAATGGAAAAATAAATCCAAGGTTTAAGGAAAAAATACCTTATATAGTACAATACAATCAAACTGACTATGCTTTTATCAGTATGTTGGCAGTACGATTTGGGGAATGGATGTATAGTACTGGGAAAGATTTTGTGTTTGGAGAATTAATTACCAATGATTCTTCAACAGCTACACTTGAATATCCAGGTGGCAGTCTAATGTCATATAATTTATATCAAAATATGGCATCATTCTCTTTTAATCATTTTTTACCAGACCACTATCAATTTGGAAAAGAAAATTCTTTTATTAGTGAATCTGGACGTAATATTGCTGATAATAATGTAAATGACTGGACAGATAAAGCCTATTATGCTTCGCAACAGCGATATAATAACGAAAATATTACAGTACTTTCAACAGGTGGTTTTGATAATGGTAGCGATGAAGAAGGTATTGATACAATATTGGATTATTCAGTAAAGCTGGAAGCGGAAGGGAAAAAAACAGGAATGATGACAGTAAACGGATTCTCGAAGTTAGCATTATTAAAAGTTGGCCAAACATTTCTTATTCGTGACAAAGTTCAGAATAAATCAGGAGAAAGTAAAGATGTGGAACAGAAAGCATTAAAGATTATAGGAATAAATCATTCTTTTGATTATCAACAAGAATATTCCAATAGTTTTACGGCAATACCAGTAGCATGTAACTTCCCATCATATTCTGATGCAAATGTCTATCCAATATGTCCCCCTCAAAGAGCAAAGGTTGTAGAAAATGAAGATAAACAAAAATTAGGTAGAATTCGAGTACAATTCCCTTGGCAAGAAGCTCAGAATAAGGAAATGAAAACTCCTTGGTTACGCATTGCGGTTCCTTATTCAGGACAAGGTAAAGGCTTTTATTTTATCCCAGAAATAGGTGAAGAAGTTATGGTCGGCTTTGAAATGAATAATGCTGAGCGCCCATACATTATAGGTACGTTCTTTAACGGAGGTAATGGAAAACCTGACGAGAAATGGACATCGACAAATAAACCCCCAAACAATATTAAAGCTATTAGAAGCCGTAATGGTCATACTATATTGTTTAATGATCAGGGAGAGGCTGGCTTATTAGAGATTTATGATAATAAAGGTAATACGTACCATATAACATTGTCTGCGGACGATAAAAAAATCACCATACATTCGGCTGGTAAAATTGAAATTATTGCAGACAGTGATATAAATATCAAATCAAAAGGCAATATATCAATGGAAGCTAATCAGGAAGTCTCGATTCAAGCTTCCAAGGTTAAGGTTCGATAGTCATTAACTTACTAAGTATGTTATGGAATATGTTTGTTCAGGAGCTACTTTAAAGTGCACGATGGGTACATCCACATCAAAATTAAAGGCTACACCTAAAAATGTAACATTAATGGGACAAGATCAAGCTAATATTGCTGATTACGTATCAATAACAAATATCCCAGGATTTGGGAAATGTCGGTCATTAGCATATCCTCCTACTGCTTCAGCTACTGCAGCTAATCACGGAAAACTAACTCCAATGCCATGTGTACCGGGCACGTGTCCAAAATGGAAAGTCATAGATAAGGAAAGTCTTGTTTGTGGTGAACCTGCTTTATTGGAATCATCTACACTGAAATGTGTGTATGGAGGAACAATATCTATTGTGGAACCTGGGCAGAATAAAGAATCAAAAAAATGAAATGAATAATTTTAGGTTCTATATATCGTTGATTATATTTATTTCAACAAATATTTTATCTGACGTCAAAGCTCAAGTTAAGAATAATTTTGAGTTATTACAGGAAATCTCTGTAGAAAACATAAAAATAAAAAACAATACACATCAAAATAGTAAAATAAGACGCAATATCAAACATAAAAAGCAATCACAATTGAATCTTAATGATTCAATATTAAATTTATTTGACGTTGATATAGATTTAACTTTAGGAGATATATCCCTTGACGCTACTTGGGGAGATCCTGTAGTTAGTCCGAAAATAAGATGCAATAAAGCGAGTAATTTGTTCGGGCCTGTACGACATAATGCAGATGGTAGTATTAGGTGGCATCGTGGTTTTGATTATTATGCACCAAAAGGAACACCAATTATGGCTGTAGGAGAAGGTGTTATTTCTTTAATACAAGAAAATCATCCAGGATATGGATTATGTATACTTATAACACATAAACGTCCGAAAAAAACATATTATTCGTTTTATGCACATCTAAGTTCCGTCTCGGTGAAATATGGCCAGAAAGTTCAGAGAGGAACTGTAATAGGACGAAGCGGAACAACTGGTAATGCCAACAATCTTTCAGGTAAGGAAGAACACTTACATTTTGAATATCGCACTAGCCCTAAACATGGAGCGAAAAAGCAAGCAAATCCTAATGCGATATTAAAAACAAAGTTTTATAGTGCAGACCCCAAAAACAAATGGCAATCTAACGTAAATGTGGTTAGATCTAATAGTCTATCATTCTAAACTTATGAAATTATCAAAGCCGGCAATTCCTAAAGAATTAGATGCAGATGTTGCAATTTCTATCATAATTCCACATGCGAGAGAAATGTCAAAAAATCATGTCTCTTTAACATATGATTTTAAGGGCGTCTCGAAGCGAACTGCTTTAGGTGATGAACTTATTATTGGGATTAAAAACAAACAGGATTCATCGTCTGTTTTAAAATTTTCTCTGAAGAGGGATAGTCTGTATCACATATTACCTGAATACTTATTTCATCCTTTAGACCATTATCTAAATACAAATGGTGATTCTGATGAATTTGATAAACGGTATAAAGAACAGGAAGAACAAAAAAATAAAGCTTTAACTTACTTTGGACCATTTGATCAACGATTTCAAGAAATGAGGGTCCAATATCAAGAATGGTTAAATGAAAACATTTTTAAAGGCAACCATTTTCTTGCAGAATTTATTACCGAAGGTCATGATGTAAACTTAAACAATTCATTTATAAGAGCCGTTTATCCCTGTATTTCATGGCTTAGGTGTTATAGGGGAAACGACGAATTAATTAGAACTGCATTGAGTTATGCATTTGATAATCAGATAGAAGTCAATAAATGCCTCTGTGAAATTAACAAGAATATATCAACTAAGGTCCATACTTGCCTAACAGGAACACTTGATGAATTATATTGTGGTACATCAGTTAAAGTCAGAACGTATATTTGGAAAGTATTTTTTCAAACAAAAATTGAGACTACCGAAGAATTATATAATTTAAAGCAACAAATTGAAGAATTTTCGGAATTCTTTTCGATATGGTTTCTTCCTATTGATAGTTTACTTGATTTTAATTTCGGAGATAAATATGCATTACCTATCTTGTATGACAAAAAAAATGCAAAAGGTATATTTTTGAATTATAGTACACAACTCATATAATTATTATAAAAATGTCAAATAAATATCGAATAGATTGGCACGCAGGTATGCGCTTAACAGATGAAACATTTCGTTCATCTGATGAATATTACCTTTCACTCTTACAGCCATTATATGCAGTTATAACAAGCGGGAATTATGGTTTGATGGACGTTCCTGCTTTCCGTTATGAAATAAATGATTATAATTTGTCTATTATAGAATTACAAATTACTGGAATTTGTTTTTCAGGGAAACTGATTCAACTTTCATTCAATCGTTCGGAAAGAGATATATTTCAAAATATAAATATTCCTAAAACTACAGAGCCATTAATACTATATATAGATATAACGTCCGACCAAACAGTGAGAATTTCTCCATTAAATGCTGTAGTGCCTTTTTGCGATGCTAACTACCAGATACAGATAAAATCTGAAAGTGAACACTACAATAATCCTGATGCCATACCTTTCGCAAGATTAACATATAATAATGGTTGGGAAATGGATACTTCATTTATAGCACCCGCTATATCATTACGAGCTAACGGATGGCTTTTACGGTCAGCAACCAATTATACTGTTGAATTAGAAAAAGTAATAAAAGCTTTTAAAGAAATAACTTATACAGAGGAATATCATACTATTATTTCAGCTATACCAGTTTTGCATAGAATCTCATTGGAAGTACGTAAAGAAGCTGACTCCATGACTCCAAAACATTTTATAACTCTAATGCAAGAAGGAATTCAGATTATAATATCCTTATGTGAAATTGAAAAAATAGATGTTCCACAAAGTGGCAGGTGCTTGGCTTTTATTGAGTCACATTATACTCCATATATAATTGCACATTTAGTTAATGAGGGAATAGATTTAACTCGTATGTTAATAGGCTTGTCTCAATTCTTTGAAAAGAAAGTTGTAGAAGCCACTATCCCTGAAACAACTCAATCAAGAACTCAAAGAAGAATAGTTTCTACCGATAGTATTCGTAAAAAACATCATTAATATATGCGTTTTAGTAACTCGCCTATTACTTTTACAAATGACGAAGAACTGAATCTTCAGATAGATCGTCCTTTAGCTGAGGTCAATTCCGTCATAGACAATTGGGTAGATACAGTTATTTTTACTAGTATCCGACGTTTTAAGGCAGACGAAGAATTTGGTTTCAGCTTCTGGGACAATGAATTTATTGCCATGAATTTAGTGGATTTTAATCATGGGGCGGATTTCAAAATTGTAAGAAGGCAAAATAACCGCGAAGAAAAAGTTCAGATGTCAAAAGCTGGTATCAGACAATGCGAAAAGAGTGTAAAGGATAGTATATCATATTACATCCCATACTTGAAACAGTTGGATGTTGAAGTTCAGTTAAGCATGGAAAAAAATAAATACTCTAAACGAGGAGAAAACAGCAAATATGTTGTAAGAGTACGGGTTAAAGGTAGATTATCCTACAACGAATATGTCGGTATTCATGAAGGTGAATATAGGCGTGAAGTTGAATTTTTTATGGATCCATTTTTAAATAATAAATAATGGACAATAAAGTACGAAAGAAAGTAGCTGAAATGCAACAAGCCTTAGAACAGGAGGAACATCGGATTTCACTAACAGATCCTGTTGCAAAAATGATGCTTGTTGCAATGGCATATCAATCATGTGAGTTGGAAAATAAAATCAGTCAGACAGAATCAAGACTGGCCAGAAAATTTTGCAATGAGGTTCTGGAAAGAAGTAACCTTCAAGCACAACCGGCAATTACTGTCGTTCATATAGGAAATGGAGGTGAATATGTTCCTTACTTTATTGACGAGAATGATGTCTTTACTTGTAAAGCAAACAAATGTAACTATCGTCCAATTTTCAAATCCCGTATTGTGCCAGGAAAAATTGTGGCATGCTTCATGAACAACTCATTGCTGCAGCCCAATTCTGCTCCTATCCATTCTACATGGCCAGAATCAAATCATAGAGATGAAGTATGGTTAGCTTTCGATGCTCAAGGTGAAGTTAATTCTTTAGAAGATACTATAATTGCTTTCTCTCATCCTCTACCCTCTGAACATTTATTAGCTGAAGTAGGAGATATTCAAATACCTATATCCTTGGTTATGGAAGATACTCCACGAACATTAAATTCAAATTTTATGTTGATGGAATATTGGAAGAAAAGTTTAGTTTATAATGGTTTATGGCTGTATCGTTTTGGTGGCAGCTCTAATAAACGTACACTTCGTAGAGGAGAAATTCCAGCTTGGATAATGGATTCATACTCTTCCGATATTTTGGGACCCTTTATCGGTAATCGTTATCTGTGGATACGGATAAAATCCGATAGTGAGATATTACTTCCTATGGACACAGCGATATTGCTAAATAGTATACCATTAGTAAATTATGACATTCAGAATGTAAAACTAAGTTATAGTGAACCTATTCAACGACTTGAAAACGATAAGACAGGTACATTCTTCCTCGGTGAGGTTCAAGATCCGGAACTAGTTCATGAATATTTTATTAGAGATTTTGATGTTTCACAATACGATAATGAACGTATACGTGAAGACATTACCAACTTATATCGTCATTATGTTAACGACTATTTTGCCTTTGTAGATAGTAACTCATTGCATGACGGATCTACATTAAGAGCATTGCGCCAATCCATGATGCAAGTGTATGATTCTTTGGAGGAATATCGCACAAGTAATGCAAGACCTTATGGAGGAACATATGCTATACGCAATCCAAGAAACAATCAACAGCCAATAGTACTCACCTATTTTACAACAAATGGAAAGCGTGGCAATTTATTACGAAGGGGAGCAAAATTATCATCTTACAATGCTGCTGTCGGCCAAGTTGAGACTTTGATAGATGCCAATGGAGGAAGAAATAAAATAAAAGATTTTGCAGTACGTAAAGAATTTGCTAAGCATATAGTAAATAGCAATGACAGAATATTTACTAAAATAGACCTTTTGCAGTACTGTAAAGTGGAATTTATGCGTGCTTTTGGAGAAGAGTCATTGCATTTCTGCTCTATATCATTGTCAGAAGATAATATAGTTGTTAATGGATTAATCGAAAAATGTATTGAAATACATTTTAATATTATCTCGGATGCATTGAAAGAGGTTGTTTATAGTTCAGACTTCTTCAGTTATCTAAAGATTAATATTGAACTAAGAAAAAGCTTTAGTTCTGAGTTTAATATATTATAAAGACCTTTTTACATATGGCAACGATACCCAAAGAGGCTCTAGAGCAGCTAGGAGATATAGTTAAACAATTTCATACAGCATTAAAAAAAGGAGGAGCAGAGGGGATAAAATCAGAATTGGAGAGTCCAAAATGGAATAACTTTCTTGAAATGGGAACTATCTTATCCAAATGGGATAATATTCTCTATAAATTAGATAATGTAGCAAATAAATTAAAAAATGGCAACCCTGAACAAATAATTGATGCTGTTACTGATTTATCAAAAAGCATTGCTGATTTACAACGCATTATATTAGGCTTTGTTGCGGAAGTAGGAAGCTTTATTCCTGGACCAATTGGAATTGTATGTAGTTTGGCTTTATCAATTGGCTGTTTTGCTGTTGGAGATGTTCCTGGAGGCTTTTTAAATTTATTAGGTGCAATTCCTGGTGCTAAATTTGCCAAATTCCTTCCTATTTCTACTTTAAAAAGATCTGTATCAAAATTTCAGACACTTCTTGTTACAAGGTGGAATTATAGGGTAGCATCGCTAACTACCAGAGCCGTCAAAAGACATTGTGAGAATTTTAGATTAAAAGAAGATTTTCACGTCTATTTCTCTAACGAACTCAAAAGTATAATCAATAAATTAAGTAAAATAGGAGAAAAAATAGAAAATACAAAAGAGCAGTTATTAAACAAAATAGATGATGGTTGGGGGCGGGACCGTGAAGAACTTGAAGCAAAACATGCATTTGATTATATGCTTAAAAGCTTTACCTCCAATTAATGAACTAAAAATATTTACAATAATATGATACAATGTAGTAATTGTGGTTATCCCGTAATAAACGGGATGCACACTTGTCCAAATTGTCTAGCAGAAATGCCTGAAGATATTGTAACTCCTCTTCCTGTTGAAGAGGATGTTTATGAATACAACGATGAAGAAATTCCATATTGTTCTTTACGCCCAATTTCACTACCTGGCGAAAAAGAAATGAGAGAGAAAGTATACGAAGAAGGTGCTGAAGTTTATATCTCACGTAATAACACGATTCCCAACGACAATACTATTGACAAAGATGAGCAAGCTTGCCTTTTCTTCTCTGATGGATATTGGTTTATAGAAGACCGTTCACAAAATAACTCAACATATGTACATGCTGGTGCTGGAATTAAACTTGAGCCTGGTGATATTATAAAAATGGGTGATAGATTATTTGAATTTAATGTAATAACAAAAAAAAAGTAAAGCTATGATAATACCTGCGATAAGAAGTATTTTACCTATCATTCTAAAGTCTGCAAAATTTACTCCAACATCTAAAGAAGTTGACGTTCTTTCTCGTTTAGTAAACAGAATGAAATATCTGCGTTCTAACACTTCGTCTATTCGTGAGGCTGCACGTAGAGCCGTGGATGAATGTAAACAATCATATTCTGTTAACCCAACAGTAGAACTGTTTAAAAATAAATGGGGATGGAATGAAGAAAAATTGTTAGATGTATTGGAAGCTATTTGGAAGGAGATTAAACACTAAAAAATATGATAAGTAATACAGCTCAACGTTGCGACTTTCGCATACATGATATTATAGATAACAAGTATCGCGTAGAGCGTGTACTTGAAACATCACTTAATAATCAAAAATTCAAGGTAATAGACTCAGAGGGAAAGGAATATATACTAAAATTAATAAAACTTTGGGAAGTAGAACCCTCAAAACAACAACGTATTGCCTTAAGTGCCGATAATGAGATTAAAAGTTGTAGGATAGATAGTAATTATTTAGCTAGAATAATAAAGAGTGGCAATGTAAACGGGAATCCCTATTTACTTACAGAATATCGCAGATCGATACCTTTATCACAATATTCTAGAAGTAACAAGCTGGATTTACTCAAAACAGTGAAAGAAATATTGTATGGATTAAGAGACTTGCATAAATCAGGAAAAGTTCATTGTTCTCTAAATCCTGAAAATATTCTCATTACAGAAGGAGGACATATATTACTAACTAATTATGTTATATTTGGCGAACGTTATAAGGCCTTGTTTAACACCTATAAACCCCATTCAAGATTTATCGATAAAAATTTGGCTTATCAGGCACCTGAACTATATCGCTTGGAAAGAAGTTGTACTTTACTCCCTGTTATAGATATATATGCTTTTGGTGTGATTCTATTTCAGCTTTTAACAGGAGAATTACCTTTTGGGAAAATAGTCACTGAATCGGATTGGATTCATTATCAATCACGTGCCAAAAGTAATGATTGGAATAGGAACTGTCTAGTACGTCATGAAGAACGAGATTTATGGATGCCCATTTTGGAACAATGTTTATCTGCTGATTCAGGAAATAGGATTAAAAATATTGACGATATACTTGATTTATTGCCGGAAAATGAAACAAATTACCAAGAAACTCCAAATAACCAAATCAAAGCTCAGAGTTCTATTACTAATGGGATTATGCTTCATGTCATGCAAGGTGATGAAGTTGGAAAACTTTACCGGTTACCAGAAATAATGCCATTTCCCAAACGAATAATTACTATAGGTCGTGCTGTCAATTCAGTCTTTAACGTATTGGAATTATCAGAAAAGGCAACTTCATATATATCTCGTCGTCATAGTACAATAGAATTTGATGATGAAACTGAAACCTGGTATATTAGAGATGGACAATGGGATAATAATGCAAAAAATAAATGGGTTCGCTCTTTGAACGGTACATATGTAAATTCAGAAAAAATATCTGAAGAAGGACATATAATTGTACCAGGTGACATAATATCAATTGGCGACATAAAACTTAGAGTTGAAGGATACTAACAAATCTTAGAAGATGAATATAATTAGACTTCAAGGCGATATTGAAAAAAGAAAAGGCATCTATTATGAATATGATGCAGATGCAATACCTCTAGGAGAAGGTGGTATGGGACGAGTATTCAAAGGTTTTCGCATTGTAGAACGCACTGGTGAACAGACTCCTGTAGCAATTAAAGCTATTTACGAGAATATACCAGAACGTGTAGTTGAACGAGCAAGACGTGAAGCAGGGATTCAACTTGATAATGATAATCTGATTAAAATGTATGGTTTTGTAGAAACTGTTTCACCGTCTTCTGATAATTCTCAAGTTAAAATACATTACCATGTTATTATGGAATTGCTGATAGGAGTAACCTTAGAAGATATTTTGAATGGAATAACAAATGACCATAATGGCATGCAAATACCTTTTGCAGCTGAAATCTACAATCAATACAAGTCAAACAAAGAAGCTGCTGTTGTCAGGATAATGAAATCTATTCTATCTGGACTGATGGCGTTACATGATAGAGGATATATTCATAGAGACATAGATCCATCTAATATAATGATTACTATTGATGGGAAAATAAAATTAATTGACTTCGGAATATGTAAACAAATTGTTTCCCTTGAAAGCTTGGATAAGGCTTTAACAGCCACTGGTGTTTTTATGGGGAAAGTCAATTATGCTGCTCCTGAATTGGTACTAGGTGATGTAAAAAGTCAAAATTACACAACTGATATATATGCCTTAGGAGTTCTTTTATACCAACTATGTACTGGACATTTACCTTTTTCTGGTACAGATCAAGATATTTTATCTGCTAATTTAAGAAAAGCTTTACCCATGAAAGATGTTCATGGAGTGGATTTTAAAAGAATTATTCGTAAAGCAACAGATAAAGTTCAATCCAAAAGATACGCCACAGTAGCAGAATTAAGAGTAGATCTGGAGCGAATTTCTACTAATAAATCTACCATTTCAAGAACAGGCATTAAAATAGGTGTTATATCTGTACTAGTTATAATGTTTGTTATCTGTATATTTATTATATTTACTAGAAAGAGTTCTAAAAATGAAACATATACGACTGATAGGGGTATCACTTTCCAGACTGCTAAAGAACTTTATGATATAGCAATTCACAAACTAAACTGTAAAGATAGTATTCAATTGCAAATTATTGGTAAGAAAGAGCTTAAAATGCTTGCAGAAGATAGCCTTTATATGCCAGCTAGAATAAAATATAATGTGTTATTAATAAATTCACAGGATCAACAAGAAGTTCAAGCTGGTTATGCTGAACTACAAAAAATCTTGCAAGAAGACAATCTTAACCATACAGCATTGTTTGAATGTGGGTTAACACTCTCAAAAGGCAACCGTTTCTTTAGCGTACCGACTACTAGACAATCTTTTTTAAATATTAATCCCGATTTAGAAAGAGCAAATCAATTGTTATATAGAGCCATAGAACTAGATTCAACCGATTACAAATCAGTTTATTGGAGTTTTAACAATCTCATTGAAAAGAAATTGGATGGCAGTCTAAGTCAAGATGGAGATAAACAAATCACCCAACTTTATAATTTATTTAAAAAAAGAAGCAAGAATTTTAGTGACGAAACATCTGAAAAATATAAATCAGCAATTGAAAGTGATGGAGAGACATTAAAGGCTTGGGGATTAATTAAATAATAAATTGATATGAGAAAAATTTTATTGATATTAACTGCGTTATTGTGTTCACTCACTACTATTTATGCGCAAGGTTTTGGTTATGATGAAAAAATAGATTTAGGAAACGGATTATATAAAGTTAAAAGTGGAAATTATTATGGTATAATTGACGCTAATGACAATGTCGTTGCTTCAATTGAATTCCAAGACATCCTATTCAAAAACGGTAAGGCTTTACTCACAAAAGACGATAAATTATTAGGAGTAATAGACACTACCGGCTTAATAAAATCATTTAAAGAGGAATACATAATTCATCCGAAGTTTCGTTATATTTACGAAGGATATATTTTAGTATCGCCTATAAAAAAGTGGCAATTAGGCTATAACAAATGGGGATATATAACTGAAAATGGAGAACCCTTGAAAATGGTTTCTAAAATGAGGGGAGCATATTCTTATAGTAAAAAGTCTCCAACTTTCTTTGATGATGTTACTCCCTTTGTAGATGGAATTTCTAGTGTTTACATAAAAAAAAGTGGTTGGAAACATATTGATAAAAATGGCCAAGAAAGATATATTTTAGGTAATAAAAAAATTAAGGCTTCGTTTCGTTCATCAGTATACAAAGATGAATGTATTATTATAGCTGAAGATGGAATTAAACAATATCAAGAAAATAATAATCATCAAGCAGTTGTAAAACGTATATTAGCTAATTCTGCATCATTTATAGAAGAAACTCAAGATAAACACCCCTCTATTATTTATAAAGAAGGGAGATTATATTTAGATTCTTTAAGAAGAGTTGTTAAGTTTGAGAACAATACGGATTCTATTATTTTTATTGTACCTCCTCGTAAGATTGTCGTTAAAAAACCTACCATTATTGAAAATGAAGAAGTTCCTACTATTAATGAAAGTTTAGCAATAAGTCTTTCATCAAAAAATGTACAGGCTAATAATAAGGGACGTGCATATGTAACAATAATCATTAAAAATAAGTCAAATACAACTTATGAAAACATATCAATTAAATTAAAAAGTATAGGTGCTAATAGAGATTGGTCAGGAGATATAGATCAAAATTCTGAATTAAAACTATCTTTAAACATTCCAGCAAAATTCTCTTCTAAAAGTATAAGCCGTAAAATTTTTGCAACTGTTTCTGACGATAAAAATAATATAGAAAAAGAGCTAATAGTTATTGTAAAAAGATACACTCCTATCAGGTCAAGATGAAGTCTTTTAATATTTAAGAGAATTTAAAACATTAAAAAAACTAGACAAGGGCCGTTTATTTAGTAAATGTCACGGCCCTTATCATTAGTAATATCATTAATTCTTAAAATAAAAGACCTCCTTAACAAATTAATATTCTGAAAGAACAACCATTGTAAATCTATTTGCCTCTTCAGGTTCATATTTATCAATACCTCCGTAATTATATATCTTTATCTGGCATTTATCAATACCTAGTTTAATCAAATAATTATAAATATATCTGGCACGACGTAGAGCAAGTTCCTGATTGATGGACTGTGTACCAGTGGCACTATCAGCTGCTCCGGATATGCTCACTTTTAAATTATGCGCCTTGGATATTTTTGCGATGTCATCAAGGTTCACTATCTGAGATTCATCTACAAGCCTATCAGAATTAAGCTGAAAGAAGAAGTACACTGGAACACCCACTGTAATCTTGGAATTACCTGAAATTGCATGTGAGTCCAATGCGTTATTATTCTCAGACATAAGATCATCAGATACATTATGACCGGCAGACAAAAGCGAATCTGACTGGCAGTTCCCAGTCGGTACATGCGCATCCACAAGACCGATTTCAGCATAATCAGCCGAGTTTTCAGCTATACCGTCATTACCTGATTTGCTTTCTTGTGTACTTGACTTCTTCTCCGACAATCGTGCTCTTAGTGAGTTAAGCCCACTATAGTTGTTCTTGGGATAGACTGTCTGCACCTCTTTCTCTCCGGACATTTTTTTCTGCAATCGTATATTCTCATCCTTCAT